>Ga0210057_1005646_pt1 | contig 15977 bp, 14 predicted proteins | sample CryGeyCG2114_010_2_FD_183968 | JGI IMG/M metagenome (GOLD analysis project Ga0210057, IMG submission 183968) | Groundwater microbial communities from aquifer - Crystal Geyser CG10_big_fil_rev_8/21/14_0.10 (SPAdes) (version 2) | ecosystem: Environmental > Aquatic > Deep subsurface > Groundwater ...
TAATAGTAATGTTTTTGTCTAAAATTGGGTTAATCCAGCGGAAACGTTCTGCTGAAATTGATTCTGGCATACTTTTTGACATATATCCCAGCTTACCAGAAAGTGCAATATGTATGTGCACATTACCGTCGCATATTGACACAAACTATAAATAATGATACTATATTATATCCGCCACAACATAGGAGCTGAAGATGTCCATCCCGACCATAATGACAGCCACCTACATTGCGCTTGATTGGAATCGAAACGAAAAAAATTATAAATTAACAGCTAGATTTGAAGATGGTTTTTTTGGCAGCATGACAATAAGTGAAACATCTGATCCGATTTTATTCACGATTATCAAACAATTGGCTGGGGGGGCGAAACCACATTACAATTCCAGTAACCAAGATTATGTCTCGTTTTCATGTTCAAGCTACCCTCTCATTACACAAGCATGAATGCGAGAAAAATGTCGAAATTATCAAAGTAGCCACATAAACAAGGAGAGAAACATGAATGTCGCCGGCTGGATTGGGTTTATTATCTTTATTTTTTCGACATTGGCCATTGGACTTGGCTTGATTGTGGCAATATATGAAGAGTGGACATCAAAACGCTTTAATGATTTTCTCAAACTAATGTATGCTTTTATGGTTTCGGTTATTTTGACAATGGCATCAGCTGGACTAATTTGGGGAACCTAAAGGAGGTAATCCATGGCTGTAACCGGCTGGATTCTCTTCATTGTTTTTGGGCTGGTGTTAATTCTTCTTGGAATCAAAATCACGACTCATGATTACTATGACGCAATTACCCACCCGACTGAACATGTATACAATAATGACACTGACCATCCAGCATGGTTCCGAGATGTGGTCTTGTGGCTGTGTTGCGTAATCGTAGAAGCCATTGCTGCTGGACTGATCTGGGGCTAAATACAACTGCTGAAACTCAGCGGTTTTTTGTTTGCAGTGACAAATAAAGTCTGCTACTATAAACTCATACCCACCGGACTAAAGGGAGAAGTCCAATGAGTAATAAATTGTCCTGCGCCTTTTGCGATTGGGATGAAATCAAAGATAGAGTAATCAGACAGTCAAGGCACTTTTTTGTTGTAGCTGACAAATTCCCAGTGGTGCCCGGTCATATTTTGCTGGTGACAAAAAGACACATAGTTTCATTCTTTGAGTTAAATGAAGAAGAGTGGATAAATCTGCAACACCTGGCCAAAGCGCTGATATCTGAGATGAATGGTGATCTGTTCCCCGATGGAACCACCGGATTCAACATTGGCATCAATGAGGGTGCTGCTGCCGGACAAACCGTCCCCCACCTTCACATTCACTTTATTCCAAGAAGTGATGGTGATGTGGAAAATACTGTCGGTGGTATTCGAAATATCTTCCCCAACGGTGACTACACAAAAGACTGCTAAAATCAACAGTCTTTTTTTTTGATAAAATTAATTAAAACTGATATTATACAGCCATAACAGAACCAAGGAGGAATTTTATGAGCAACAAAGAACGGTTTTAAATTTATATTGCAGCCTATCTTGTTCTAATCAAAGATGGGAAAATTTTACTGTCAAAGCGAAAAGATACTGGCTATCAAGACGGGAATTTCAGTTTAGTTTCCGGTCACTTTGATGGAGCAGAAACGGCCAAGCAGTGCATCATTCGTGAGGCTAAAGAAGAGGCCAACATTAAACTGACTCTTGATGCCACAAATGAAGTTCACGTGCTGCATCAACTCTGTCCAGACAAAGAATATATGGGAGTTTTCCTCAAAACAGATTATTGGAGTGGTACGATTGAAAATCTGAAACCGGACAAGTGTGATGAATTGACATGGTTTGATCTAGATAATTTGCCATCGAATATGGTTCCAGAGATTTCATCCGCCTTGGAAAATATTAAAAATGGAATCTTTTATAGTGAATTCGGTTGGTAACAAACACACAATAAAAAATTTGCTGAAATCAGCAGTCTTTTTTATTATTTTTTATCTAACTCAGAGTATCGTGTGTCAACTTGTTTTTTAACCCTCTGATAACTGGGGTCGTTTTTTATTTCTTGTTCAGATCCAAAATCAACAAAAAGATAAACCTCTTCGTCGTTATTATTTCTTATCTGAACCTGCCTTTGTGATAACAAAAAATCCGCATCACTAGAATCAAGGCCCTGATACTTTTGATAAAAAGCTTTTATTTCTGTCTTGTATTGTTCCCTCATCTCATTCAGTGACTTGCCGACAGCATCGTCCACTTTCTCCGCTTGCAGCTGAGCCTTTCTTTTCTCATAATTAGTTTTCATTTCTAGCAGTTTATCAAAGTCAGACTGATCCCAGTCATGGATATTTAATTTGTCCACTAATAAATCTAGACCACCAATAAAAAAGTGGTCAGCTAAAACAGCGCCTTTCTGTCTCAGCTCCTGAGAACGAGCATAATTTCTGACAGCCCGTTCTGGATAACCAAGAACAAAACCTACATACAGCTGTTCTGAGGGATCATCGGTTGCTCTGGACTGTATTTCTCGAAGTTGTGATCTGATTGGCTTTGCTGGATCGATACCGGCTGCAGCGGCTAGTTGGGGCTCAGCTGCAATACGAGCTCGAATAGCTTTTAGATTAAAAAACATTTGTGTTTTTGCATCAATATAAAATTCATCTGGCAACTGATGTTTGATGGAATCAATAAAGGGATAATAAAAATTCCCAATCACCGAAGCGGGCTTAGCACCAATCAAAACAGAGACAATCTCATTGTGTCCAACCTGACGTTTTTCCCCTCTAGTAATAACATCCAGATCAGCTACTAGCTTTCTTATTTCCCGAGGGATTTTTTCGGCCACTTTTTCACCTTGTGGGGTAACATTAATTTGTTCAAACATATTTTTTTTAAAGTTATTCTACGGTCACTGACTTGGCCAAGTTGCGAGGGCGATCCACGTCGCGGTCGAGACCAATAGCTACGTAGTATGAAAATAATTGAAGGGCAACAGTATTAATAAATGGTTCCAACAACCTTTTTGTTTTAGGGACAAAAATAATATCTTCGGATAATTGACGAGCTTTGTCATCACCGACGGTAGCGACAAGAAAAATAGGAGCGCCACGAGCAATGATCTCCTCGACATTGCTACGCATTTTGTCGTAGAGTTGATTTTGCGTCATGATGGCAATGACTGGAAAATCTGGACTGAGCAAAGCAATGGGGCCATGTTTCATTTCTCCGCCCGGATAGGCTTCGCTGTGGATATAAGTAATTTCTTTTAACTTCAATGAGCCTTCGAGGGCGACTGGATAATTTAATCCCCGACCGAGAAAGTAACAATTTTGATAATTTTTAAATTTTTCTGCCAACGTTTTGATTATGTCTTTGTTATTCAAAATATAATTCATTTTTTCCGGAATTCGCCGCAACTCGTGCAGTAAACTTTGACCGGCTGATAGTGGCAAATTGCGGGAACGACCAAATTGGAGAGCGTACAAAAATAATACTGCCATCATATTGGTATAGGCTTTGGTCGAGGCGACTGAAAGCTCTGGCCCGGCGTGAATATATGTTCCACCATCTGTTTCACGAGCAATAGTAGAGCCAACTACATTGACAATTCCGCGAACAAAAGCGCCTTTGCGCTTGGCTTCTCTGAGAGCGGCCAAAGTGTCAGCGGTTTCACCGGATTGAGAAATAGCAAAGACCAACGTTTTGCTATCAACTATTGGATCTTTATAGCGGAACTCACTGGCGATTTCAACTGAAGTAGGGATACCGGCCAACCGTTCGAACATACCCTTTCCGACTTGAGCGGCATATGAGGCTGTGCCGCAGGCAAGCAATACAACATGATTAATTGAACTCATTTCAGTCGGTGTCATGTTCAATCCGCCAAGATGAGCATTGCCTTCATTCAAATTGAATCGGCCGCGAATGGCATCTTGAAAAACATTGGGTTGGTCATGAATCTCCTTTAACATAAAATGATCAAAGCCTTGCTTTTCTGCTTGTTCATCATCCCAACTGACTTCTTCAACATTTTTTTCCAGCTGTTCATCTTTTAGATTAAAAACCTCCAATGAGTCTTTTTTAATGTCAACCACTTCCCCATCATTCAAGTACATAACCTTTTTGGTATACGAAAGCATGGGCGTGGCATCACTGGCTAGATAATATTCTGAGTCACCAAAACCAACAACCAATGGGCTACCCATTCTGGCGGCAACCAATTCTTCTGCGTTGTCCTGATGCATAACCACAATACCGTAAGTGCCACGGACTTTTTGCAACGCCTGCATTACCGCTTGTTTCAAATTGCCGGTATAAAATTTGCCAATCAGATGAGCCAAAACTTCTGAATCTGTTTCCGAGGCGTATTGAATGTCTGGTCCTAAAAATTCTTTGAGCTCGCGATAGTTTTCAACAATTCCGTTGTGAACCAAAATTAACTTTCCATTCAAAGCTTGATGAGGATGAGTATTGGCCTCGGTTACACTGCCATGAGTAGCCCAGCGAGTGTGAGCAATACCAACATGAGTATCTTTTAACTCTTCGGAGTTTAGTTTGACTTTGTTCGCCAAATTGTCAACCTTCCCCACCGTACGAACACGAACAATCTGGTCTTTTTTGGCCACAGCAATCCCCGCACTGTCATAACCTCGATATTCTAGGCGCCGCAAACCCTGCACCAAAATTGGTACCACATTTTTACTTCCTATATAGCCAACGATTCCGCACATATCAATTCAATAATTAATAATAAATCAGAAACACAAAATTCAGAATACGAGCAATTGTATTTGTTCATTTTTATAAAATAATTTTAACACATAAACACCAGATCATATAATTTGACATTTTCACCTAAATGATTAACACTATAATTGGTGACCAGATAGGGACCCAAAACGCATGGAGGGAATATGTCCGGACAAGAAAAAACCAGCAATAGAAAAGCTCTAGTGCAATTTGATTTTTACGATGGGTGGGGTAGCTGGCATACTGAACTAATTGAAACAATTTTGAATACTGATGCCAATGGCAAAATCACACCCGAACCTCCAAGCCCGCTTCGAGGCTGTGACAAAGACAGATGGAAGTTAATTTCAGTCTTGCCTGATTAGAACAATAGCGCAAGATTATACAAACCTCTTTCTTTGAATGAAACTAAAATCAGACCCTCCCAAGGAGGCATCATGGCTCAAACTGAACCAGAAATTGATCTGCATGAGATTGCAGCCAAATGAGAACGAATTGATGACAAAAATTTCAAACTGACGGCCATATCTCTAAAGGATGATGGCAAGGCAGTCACTCATGCCTGGTGGGAGAGATTAACTATACAGCAGACAATCGAGCTGGTTGAAATTTTGTGGCCAGGCTGTGATGGGAATAAAGTAATCATAAGACAAAGATTGCCTTATGAACTTGATGATAATGATAGATTAATTTCAGTAGAATTCAATATCTTTTTTACCCTGCCTGATGAAGAAAAAATAGACCAAAAACCGTGAAACATCACGGCTTTTTTTGTCCCCTGAAAGCGACATTAGCCAATGTCGCTTTCAGGGGGGAGACGAATTACGCCCCGTGGCACTTCTTAAACTTCTTGCCTGAGCCACAAGGACACGGATCATTGCGTCCAACTTTTTTGCCACTGGCATCATAGGCTTTTTTGCTGGCCACAGATTCTTTTCTCTCTTGAGATTGGAATGGATTTGTTAAGTCATTTGAATTTTTGGCTGGAGCAGAATAATTTTTGTCTCCTTGCATCACTGAGGCTTTCAAATTTGAAGCCAAACCAACTTTATAAATAGAATAAACCACTTGGCGTTGAATCAAGTTTTCCAACTGGATAAACAGGTGGCGGGATTCTTTTTTGTATTCAATCAACGGATCGCGTTGAGCATATCCACGCAAACCAATACCGGCCCGCAAAGCTTGAATGGCATCCAAATGCTCAACCCAAAGGTTATCAATGCTGCGGAAAAGAATTTCTTTCTCCACTTTGCGCATAACATCTTCTTCGCCGGAGGTCTCAATCAATCTGGTTTCAAGATCTTTGTAGGACTCTCTAGCAAGATTCAAAATATAGTTGGTAATTTCACTTTTTAATTCAAATTTTTCTTCAGCCTCTTTTGATTTAGCAACAAAACTGTTGAGATTCGCTTCAAAATCAGACGGTACAGGGAATACGGTTCGAGATACTTCGACAATTTCATTTAGATCAAAATCACCGCCTTCAGTCTGAGAGGTGTGAAATGAAACAACTTGTTCAATCTCACTTTCGACCATCTCCCAAACAATCTGTTTGAGTTCAATGGGATTTTCGTCCGCCAATCGCAAAATATCGTCTCGGCGAGTATAAATAGTTTCACGTTGTCGGTTCATCACATCATCGTACTCTACCAAGTGTTTGCGGATATCAAAGTTGTGACCCTCCACGCGCTTTTGAGCTTTTTCAATTGAGTTGGTAATAATTTTCTTTTCAATGGGAACATCTTCGGGAATGCCTAATGTTTGCATCATATTTTTGATTCGATCTGAACCAAAGATGCGCATAATATCATCGTCCATTGAAAGGTAAAATTGAGTCTGACCCGGATCGCCCTGACGACCAGACCGACCACGAAGCTGGTTGTCGATTCGACGAGACTCGTGACGTTCAGTACCAAGTACAAACAAACCGCCAAGGGCTTTGACTTTCTCTGATTCAATTTTGTCCAACGGAGCACCACCAAGAATAATATCCACACCACGACCGGCCATATTGGTCGCCACGGTCACGGCACCGACTCGTCCGGCCTGAGCAATTATCTCGGCCTCATTTTCATGTTGTTTGGCATTCAAGAGGTTGTGAGGAATGCCGGCTTGTTTCAAAAGACGACCAAAAGTTTCATTCTGTTGAATGGATACAGTACCGATTAAAACCGGCTGACCGGAGTCATGAATCTTTTTTATTTCCTCAATAACCGCTTTGTATTTCCCGGCTTCTGAAGAATAAACTCGATCCGGTAAATCTTGTCGGACTATTGGTTTATTGGTTGGAATAAGGGTGACTTCCAAATTATATATTTCAGCAAACTCCTCAGCTTCAGTGGCGGCTGTACCGGTCATACCGGACAATTTTTTGTACATGCGAAATAAATTTTGAAAAGTAATGGTTGCCAAAGTTCGACTTTCTTTCTTTACCTCAACACCTTCCTTGGCTTCAATTGCCTGATGTAAACCTTCTGAATAGCGACGACCAACCATGAGTCGGCCGGTGAATTCATCAATAATAATCACCTCACCCTCTTTGACCACATAATCTCGATCTTTTTTGAATAAAGCGTGAGCTTTCAAGGCCTGTTCCAAATGATGAACCATCATGATGCCACCTTCATTGTAAATATTTCCCATGCCTAGAATTTTCTCTACATGATTGAGACCTTCTTCGCTCAAGGTAGCGGCGCGCATTTTTTCATCAATATTATAATCTTCATTTTCAACTAATTTGGGGACCATGGCTGCAAACTTTTGATAAAGTGAGGCTGACTCCTCCGCAGGAGCGGAGATAATTAAAGGTGTCCGAGCTTCATCAATCAAAATTGAATCCACTTCATCGATAATCGTATAATTTAATCCCCGTTGAACTTTGTCTTCAAGGCGGTAAGCCATGTTGTCACGAAGATAGTCAAAACCAAATTCATTATTGGTGCCATAAGTGACATCAGCAGCGTAAGCCTCTTTTCGAGTGCTTGGTTTGAGATAAGCGTCTTCGATTTTATATGAAGCTTTTTCATCTCTTTCTTCATCAAGAATTTCTTGATTTCTAAAAGCTTCGTCGTAAATATATGATTTCATTTCGCCTTGGATAATACCGGTTGATAATCCGAGGAATTGATAAACCTGCCCCATCCAAACCGCGTCGCGTTTGGCTAGATAATCATTGACGGTGATAACGTGAACACCCTTGTCTTCAAGCGCATTCAAATATACAGCCAAAGTAGCAACTAAAGTTTTACCTTCACCGGTTCTCATTTCTGTAATCTGACCTTGATGCAAAACAATACCACCGACAAGTTGAACGTCATAATGACGTAAACCGGTGGTTCGTTTTGAGACTTCTCTCACCACAGCAAAAGCCTCTGGCAGCAAATCGTCCAGAGTTTTTCCGTCTTTTAATTGTTGTTTGAAATAGCTTGTCTTGGCTTTGAGTTCATCATCACTCAAGGTGGAAATTTTAGCTTCAAAATCATTAATGGTAGTCACCAACGGCTGCAATTTGTCTATTTCTTTTTGATTGGGATCACCAAATATTTTGGTCAAAATACTCATATTTTAGATAAAAATTATTAGAAATAATACTGGGGGCATTATAGCACTCAGAGAGAGAAAAAACAAGTCACTTGATTGGTAGTAAAAAATAACCTAAAATACAGTGGTCATTACCGCAAAAGGAGGCAACATGCCAAACTTCCAAGTGGACATGCATGTGCATTCACACTATTCAGATGGGGCTGATTCGCCGCGCGATGTGGTGCGAAAAGCCAAAGAAGCCGGATTGAAAGCGGTTTGCCTGACTGATCATGATGTTTTTCATGGGTTGCCTGAATTTGAAGCGGCACGGGCTGAATTTGAAATTGACGGATTGACCGGTATTGAAGTTAGTACATATGGACGTGGCGAAACTTTGCATATGCTCGGTTATGGAATCGACTACCAGGGCTCTGCCGCAGGTTTGCTTACAATCTCTCTGTCAAATAATTGGCTGGCCTTGAATAACAGAATCGAAACTGCTCTGGAACAATATCGCCGAGCTGGAATCATGGATGTGACGCCGGAAGAATTTCAGCGAGCGGTCGGAGCAAAGGGGCCAGCTTATTTCAAATTGTGGCTGCGTAATTATCGGACTCGTTTTGGCCATGTTTCAATGGAACAGGCCAAGCAAGAAACGAATCGCGGTGGTGTAGCTGACGCCAATTATAAAAAAGAACTCCTTCTCAAACCAATTGATGCCATCAATTTGCTTCATGCGGTCGGTGCTCTGGCGGTATGGGCCCACTCAGGAAAGCTACTACGAAAAAATCCCGCTTTGTATAGAACAATTTTACTTGATATGGTTGAGGCTGGATTGGATGGGTTGGAATTGTCTCATCAGCACAATCAAGGACTGGAAGAAGAAGTCGCAGACTATGCAAGAAAAGCCCACTTGTTCACCACCGGTGGCGCTGACTATCATGGTCGCCACAAGCCAAACGTAAATTTGGGTGACCACGGGATTAGCTATTCAGAATTCATGAAGATTAAGCAATTATTGCCTAATCAATAACAAACCAGTAAATCAACTGGTTTTTTTTGTTTAATTTTCCACATAAATCAAAGTTTTTTAGTCTTGACAAATTTTATTTTTTCTGCTTAATTATAATGTACCGTTCTTTACATTTAATTCATCTCAAAAACGAAAACAACAGACTATGCACCGTCCACCAAAAGGAGAGACATCATGCCTTGTGACATCGGTTACAGAAGCTACGCCAAAGTGGTTATTCCAGAACCTGAGCCTCAGGAATTCAAGGAAAAATTCCAAGCGCCGAAAATTGATGTAGACATGCTGAATAAACTGGGGATTGAAGATCCCAAGTTTGTTCAGTGGCTGACTGGCCTGGATATTGTGCCCTTACTCAAAGAAGCACTCAAAAGAACACTAAAGAATATTTCAGGGGCTGAACAGCTCAATTATTCCATTGACAATAATGGAAATCTGACCGTGAAGGGTGACTATCTTTCTACGGCCAAAAAGAGAGCACTGCAAAAACTGAGTGAACAGGTCAACGGACGTTTTCAGTTTGAAGTACTGGCCGTAGTAGTACAAATCTTGGGTTATGAATACGAGCTACAAGAGCAGGCCAATCGAGGTCAAACTCAATTCAAACTGATCGCAGAAAAGCATGAAGATGCCAAGGTTCACAAGTACATTGAAGTCAGTCAAAATGAAGGTAAGGCGGTTCTACGTTTTGAACATTTTTCCAACATGAAAGAACTGGAAGCTGAAGAAGCAAGATTTATTACGCTGGCTCAAAAACTTCGAATTAATATTCAGGTACAAAATACTAGACGCAAAGGTCAGCCGATTCCAGGAAATGTTGAACATCGACACTTTATCAAACACAAAGAGAGGTCATAATGCCGAAAGTAAATAAAGATCCATTTCCCGACTGGTTCAGATATATCTTGATTCGAATGATGTCTCGGGTGTCATGGCAGTTTATTCTCTATGGAGATATCAATGGACTATTTCCCAATGGTCTAGCTGAACGGGCTGGAGAACCAGACTATGTTTCGCTCAAACCATTTTTGGAAAAGGCTCTGCGTCGAAGAGAAATTGTTATTTTCTACAATATTGCTTCTGGCATGACCTTTCTCAGACCTGACATGGAAACGAAGTTCAAGAAAATCGTTGGCATGGAAACGGCAAGCACTGATGATGATGATCCGATCAAGGCAGCTCGGGCTGGACTACAGGCTCAGCAGGGACTGCCAAAGGATCCAGACACTTGTCTTGGATTACTGGAAAAGGTTTTGCAGACAACCAGCAAGGTCGCGGTGGTGATTAATTCGGTTCACTTTATCGCCCCAGCTGATGGTGGTGCTGGTGGCATGCCGGTCACTGAGCGGGTGAATGTTGAACGACTCAAGAACTGGTCTCATGACCTAGAAATTAGAAATCGCGGCAACGTGATCATTCTACTGACCGATCAATTGTCAAAGGTACACAACGAGCTCAAGGAAACCGGTAATGGTGTTTGTTCGGTAGAACTAACCAGACCAACCGCTGATGAAAGACTCGCTTTTCTCCAGACAATTACGACTGGAAGTGCTCGATTCACCAAGTACAGTCGTCTGCGTTTCGAGTATGAAACTGCCTACAGAAGTGCGAAAAGAGGTTCTCCTGAGAGACAGGCACTCAAAGATCAACTCAAGAAAGTTTATAGTAAGCTGGAAGAATATCCTGACAAATTTGCTGTCGAGAATGATTTCAACTACAACGAATTTGTGGTTGCGACCCAGGGTTTGAGTTTGCAGCAGATTCTCGACATCTTTATTCAGCAGAGATCTCAAAAACGGCCTTTGTCACTGACTGAAGTCAAAAAAAAGAAACAAGAGATCCTGACTGATGAATATGGTGATATTATGGAAGTGATCAACCCTGACTTTGGCCTTGATGGGATCGGTGGACTGGAACATATCAAGAAATATTTTCAGTTGGTCTTGGATGGGATTGAAGCAGGTGACAAGTTGATGGTGCCAATGGGTGTGACTCTGATGGGTCCCCCCGGCACTGGCAAGACAGCTATTGTCGAGGCTCTGGCCTATGATGCAGGTTTCAACTTTGTCAAAACCAAGAATATTCGATCCATGTGGGTTGGCCAGTCTGAAAGTCGAATGGAAAAATTGCTAACCGGTCTTCGAGCGTTGGCTCCAGTAGTCGTCATGAATGATGAAGCAGATCTAGCGGAAGCTGGTCGTAACTCTCAAAAAGGCGACTCTGGTGTTTCCGAACGCTTGATGAAGATGTGGATGGAATTCCTCTCAGACCCAAAGATTCGTGGTCGAGTGATCGTGATCAACTGCACGAATCGGCCAGACCGGATCGATGCAGCATTGAAGCGCAGCGGTCGAAGTGATGATAGAATCCTGCTGCCCATGCCTTCTTTTGAAGAGCGTAAAGCAATCTTTGCCGTCATGTTCCGCAAGTATAAGCTGCCGACAAATCTTACTGATTTTACCAAGTACGCAAATATGGCCGACAATCTCTCCGGTGCAGACATTGAAAGAATTTGCCTCGCGGCTTATAAGCTGGCGAAACAAAGTAAACTCAAGAGTGTCGATGATGCGTCGCTGGTAGATGCGATTGAGGACTTCATTCCTAGTGCCAGTCAAAAAGATATTGATCAGATGACGTTGTTTGGTCTGTTGGAATCCAGTTCGAGAAAACTGATTCCAGCCAACGCTGATGAAATTCTGGCCAAGATCATTGCGAATGATCTGGTTGACAACCTCGACACACTTTTGGCTCAACTGTATGCCAGAAAGATTCTTCCCAAACCAAAGACTGTCCAGAAAACTACTCCTACAGCTGACACTCAGCTGATGAATTGATTCTCTAGATCACAAACAAGAAAGGAGAGAAAATGGCTAAAGATAGCTATGACCGGGATGTTACTCCAAGGTCATACCGAACGTCATCTGGAACCAGTCGTGTTGCTCAGAAAGAATTGACTCGGAAAAATGTAAAACCCGAACTTCTACCAAGAGACCGGCGACTGGTTTGCGAGGCAGAAGCTCCTGTCGCTGTTAGACAAGACGATACTGGTTCGCTTGGTAATGGTGTTTTGATGTTTTTTGATAAGGCACCCCTGGTATCTGGTCAAACTATGCGCTATTTGCCCGGTAAGGTTCAGATTTCATATGGTGTGGTCGGTGATATTAACAGCGACGATGGACCGCTTCAATTCAATGAATTTGTGGATCCAAAAAATCTTGACCCAAGTTTGAAAGCCTGCTGGCTGGAGAAAGGCGGTGGCGCTGGTTATCGTGAGTCATATGAAATGGCCATGTACTTTGATGCCTATATGCTTGAATTGCCAAATGCAAAGTTCCCGCTCCATATCATCGTTGGTGATGAAGCGTTTTACGTTGATTTACTCACAGCTGATCTCAAGGAACATTTTGGCGGTTCACCGCAAAGAACTAACGTGGAAGCTGTTTTTGCTCGCCTAGAAGAAAAGTTCATGGGAAATGTTTTTCATATTCATCTCCCATACGGCCGGGGCCGCGAGAATAACATTATTCTAAATGAATGGACTAACCTATATGGAAAAAATCGCGTACTTTGCCTAGATAACTATTTGGCGGTTACTGATACGATGCTTGGAATCCTAGCCATTATGAGTGGTGAGCGAACGTTGGATGAATATTGTCGAGATATGGCGATGAAGGCTCCTGGAGATCCGATCCTCGATCGAGATCAATCCCCAAGTCGAATTGCAGAAGTTCGCAAGGCGCTCAGTGTTCTCACGCCACCGGATGGTCGAATCTTTAACTTTGATAACAGCCCGTCCACTTCTGATAAATCGGTTAATCAAAGCCCTCAGACCATGTCTGGCCGGCCACAAGTGAGACCAAACACCACTGGCCCTTCAACTGCAGATGAATTTGTTCTTTAACTAGATAAAAGAAATTTGGCAGCTTGGCTCCGCTGAGCTAAGCTGCTTTTTTTGTCTTATCTATTAGTTGACAATTGATTTATTACTACTAATAACGAATTAACTATGAATCTACCAATTATATTTTTAGACTAAAATTAAACAAGACTTTGTACATTAAAACTAAACAACAAAACCATGAAGGACATAAAATGACCTCATAACAAAAGGAGGCTAAGATGAATAAAACCTCTTTTATTGGCACCTACCCCCCGCTAGTTGATCATAGAGGTTTACTCGTGAGGGATGAATCAATTGATGAGCTTCGATACAATACAATCATGCCGATTGGTGAGACACCAGAAGAATTGCTAATCCGTCTTTGTACTGAAGCCAAGGGCAAGAAAATTTGGCTAGATCTCAAGTGTCGACAACTGAGAGTAACTGAATTTGCCTATCAACCGTTTGAGTTTGTGACTTTGAATCATCCGATTCAAATTGATACTCCATTCATATTGCATGCCAAGTTTGGTCAAGTTGGCGTCCATCAAGTCGTTGATGGACGGAAACTGATTTTGTCAGCTAGACCAGTAGAATTGTTTGGTGCTGGACAACCTGTCAACATTCTGGATAAAAGTTTGAAAATCAAAGGGTTTCTAACTGACCAAGATCGGGTTTTCATTGCGGTCGCCAAGACAATTGGAATCCATTCTTACATGTTGTCTTTTGTGGAACAAGAACAAGATATTGTTGATATTCTGACGCTTGATCCTGACGCCGAAATTATTGCGAAGATTGAAAGTCGTCGAGGTTTGCAATTTGTGGATGAATATTATTACAAGTACGTTGGTCGGGTTAGACTGATGGCTGCTTGTGATGATTTATATGTCAACATGCGTCCTGACAACCTGGATATTCTGACAGCATTGAAACAAATTATCGCCGCTGACCCAACAGCCATAGCTGCTTCACGAATTTTGACTTCGCTTGAAACATCAGATCAATTGGCGATGCAAGATATTATGCACCTGGAATTGCTCAAGCAAATGGGATTTGTTAATTTCATGCTGAGTGATCGGCTTTGCTTTAATCAAGAATCATGCCTTGAAGCTCTGATGTGGCTCCGTCGCATCAAGGAGATTTGGAATGAATAAAGCATATGTAATTTGTGATCTTGCCTATGGAGATACAGGAAAAGGAACCCTGACTGATTTTTTATGTCGTTACCATAACGCTGATTTAGTTGTTCGCTATAATGGCGGACCACAAGCCGGTCATAATGTAGTCTTACCAGATGGTAAGCATCACTGCTTTGCTCAATTTGGATCGGGGACATTGGCTGGAGTCAAGCTATTTATATCTAAAAAAATGCTAATTGATCTTAATTCAATGCAAGCAGAGGCTGAGTTTCTAGAACGATTGGGACTTGAAAACCCATATCAATTTCTTCTTTTTGATCCAATGGTTCAAGTGATTACACCTTGGCACAAGATGCTGGGACAAATCAAAGAAATGATTAGGGATGAACAGCGCCACGGATCGTGCGGTCAGGGTGTAGGCGAGGCTGTCAGATACCAACGTAAGGGATTCCCCCTGTATCTTTATCAGCTTTTGAACAAACACGACCTTCGCCATAAATTAAAACTGCTAATGATGGAAACGATTGCTGAGGTCAACTATTTGATGTCTAGCCACTATTCACCGGAAGTCAAGGAAAGATACAACTGGTTTACCTCGGAGTATTCTCTGGCCGGTCTAGTAAAAACATATTATGAGTTTGCACAGAGGCTCAAATCGCAAATGGTGACATTCCCTGATATAAATGATGCAAAAGTTGTTATTTTTGAAGGAGCTCAGGGTATTTTACTCGATCCAATCAAAGGATTTGCACCACACATTACAAAAACCCGATCTACATTTCATAATGTAAATGCTGTTACTGGTGATAATGTTAAATCAATGCCGAATGTATATGAAGTAGTTGGCGTGACAAGAGCTTATAGTCATCGACACGGAGCCGGACCGTTTGTAACTGAAACGCCTGAACTTCAAGATCATTTTCAAGAACAACACAACCAAACCTGCCAATGGCAAGGGACATTCCGCTTTGGCTGGTTTGATCTATTGGCCACAAGATATGCCATTGATGTCAATGACGGCGTTGACTGGCTGGCTCTAAACTGCCTTGATCAGTTGACCGGATTTAGAAAAATCAAAATCTGTACTTCTTATGAATATTTTGGTGACCGCCAAAGACTGGAGGGGCTTTTTCACTGGCGAGGATTGGAGCCAAACAAGGCGGAGATTTTTGCCTTCAGGGTACCGGGCGACACTTGCCTCACAAATCTAGAAGAAAAAGAAGTCACTAAAATTTTGTTCAACTGCAAACCACTGAGTTTTATTGAATTTGATGGTTGGACTGATGATCTGTCCACAGCCAAGTCATGGGATGATTTACCGAATCAAGCCAAAAACTTCATTACCTTTCTTCAGTCACCGATTGGATTGGGTGTACCAATCAAACTGATTTCTGTCGGCCCGACTCATAAACACAAGTTCTTTATTGAAAATTAATACACGAAATAGCGTGTATTTTTTTATTATTGTTAACATTGCAGCAAAGGGGTTTACACTTTGGGAGGCTAAAATATAATAAATAAACCATTATTTATATATTTTAGGCAATATGAATCAATTTGACCCCAGATATATGCAATTATTAGTTTCTAAACTGGAAAGAATCATTAAAAAGGAACAAACTGTCGTTTCTGTAGCTCAAGAATTATCAGTTTCCCGAC
>Ga0210057_1005647_pt1 | contig 15977 bp, 14 predicted proteins | sample CryGeyCG2114_010_2_FD_183968 | JGI IMG/M metagenome (GOLD analysis project Ga0210057, IMG submission 183968) | Groundwater microbial communities from aquifer - Crystal Geyser CG10_big_fil_rev_8/21/14_0.10 (SPAdes) (version 2) | ecosystem: Environmental > Aquatic > Deep subsurface > Groundwater ...
CACAAAGGGCCGCTCATCCGCTGGTGTTCGCCCGCCGCTCCCCGACCCGTGAATATGCTTGCCACATTCAACACTGCCTATAATCGCTGCACTGTTGCCTGGCAGCGATTGCAAGTGCCATCGGTCCTTCAACGCCTTACCGAACAACATGGCCTCATCTACGGCACCCGGCTGCCCCTGCCCGAAGAAATCGGCGCTCGCTACCGATCGAAAATTGTCTTAAGCCTTTTCGGCTGGGGAGAATTGAATTCCCGCGATTACCAGACATTCATCGCCGGCGCCGCCCTTATCGCTCCCGACACCACTCATCTCACAACTTGGCCGGTAACGCATCGGCCCCACCAAACTTACTGGCCCATAAAATGGGATCTGTCGGATCTTCCTGTTGCGTACGAGCAGCTGCTTCAAGATGATGCGCAACGTTTGAAATTAGCCGCTACCGGGCAGGAAACCTACCGCCGCCTGTGGACCGATGAAATGCGGGAAGTATTCTGCCGACGACTTGTTCGCATCGTGGAGAAAGCGCTCGCCCGCCGGGAGGATCGGGTTGCAGTTTCCTGATATGGCATACTTCCGGTATTGACTATGGCTTCTCTTGCTTCCCGTATCGGCAGCCTGATCCCCGAAGGCACGACCAAAAATACCCTGCGAGCCGTAACGTTCCGTCTGCTCTTCGCCACGGTCGGCACCCGCAAAGTCATGCTGGGTACCAGCACCGACAAAGTTACGGCCACGATCGAACGATTGCTCTTTGTCCGAGAAAGCTTAGGGGAAAGAGAAATAGATGGATACCTTTGCTACTACCGACCGCAGACGGGTGCTGTCATCGTAAACGCCGGCGCATACCACGGCTATTTCGCCCTGTATCTCTCACGCAAAATAGGGGCCCGAGGTCGAGTGCTGTGCTTTGAACCCGAACCGCATAATATACGCCTATTGCGCAAAAACATCGCCGCCAATGGTGCGACAAATATCACGGTTTTCCCGAAGGCCCTCTGGAGCAGCCAAGCAACACTCCCCTTGATTACGCGCGGCAGCGGCAGTACTGTCGGCCGCGCTGCTGGCGCCGTGCAGACAGCACCGGCAGTTACGCTCGATAACGAGCTGGAGCGGCACGGCATTACGCGAGTCGATCTTCTCACCATGGATATCGAAGGTGCGGAACTTGAAGCTATCCATGGCTGCCGCCGGACTATCATGGCCAATCCCGGCATCCAGCTTGCCATCGCCTCCTATCACCGTCGCGACGGAGAACAAACCTGGCGCCAGTTGGAAAAAATACTCACCAGTTGGGGACTGCACGTGCGCACCGAATTTCCCCGCCATCTCACCACCTATGCACGCCATGGCAACTTTGAAAAAAATTGAAAGCACGCGTCAGCTCTGGCGGCTCATCCGCCACGAGCCGCCAACCTTTCTCGCGAAACTACTCAAGAATGCGGCAGTATTCGGCACGCATAAATATGTGCTGCATCGTCACTACCTGACCAAAAATATTCATGGCTATCGCATGCAATTCGACCTGCAGGATCCCGGTATTTCCCGATCCCTGCTTTTAGTCGGCGACCGCGAGCGTGAGCACCGCTTCATGTTGAAGACTGCGCTCAAGCCCGGCATGACGGTACTCGATCTCGGCGCCAATCTTGGCTACTACGTCCTAATGGAGCACCAACTGATGCAACACCGGGGACGCGTTATTGCCGTCGAACCGTCACCGTACAATTTCCGTCTGCTGAAAAAAAACATCTACCTCAATAATGAAGAAGCGCGCACGATACTTATTAATGCCGCGGCGGCAGCCGCGGACGGAACAGCCAATCTTTATCTCTCACAACTCTCAAATGTACATAGCCTGATCGCCCACGACGTGCCGCACCCCACCGAACAATACATTGCCGTCACCACACTCTCACTCGCCACGCTGCAGCAGAAACATGGCCCCATCGACTTGATCCGTATGGACATCGAAGGATACGAACTCGTTATTCTGCAATCACTGCTCGAACTCAACAGAGCAACAAACACCCCATGGCTGCCCGGCATTCTCTTTGAGCTTCACCCGCCAAAATATGACCGCCCAGCCTTCAATCAATTGCTCGCAGACCTGGACAGGATCGGCTACACTGCCCGCCTGCTTGCCTGCTCGCATAAAGAAGCTCTCGCAGAACACAACCTCACCGTTATCGCCGGCATCCCTACTGACGGCACTACTCGCTATATCGCCGAAAACATTCCGCTCCCCGCTCTTCAAAAGCTCGCCTTACGCAGCCGCGCTGTCTTGCTTAAAGCTACTCTTTGACACCCATCGACTGAAAAATAGCCGCGCTGCCTGCATCCGCCAATGTGCTGATATCACCAATATCCTGCCCTCTCGCCGCTGCCCGCAGCACTCGCCGCATAATTTTTCCTGAACGAGTTTTAGGCAGCGCAGACACAACCGCGATCCGATGCGGTCGGGCAATGGAGCCAAGACATTCGACAACATAGTCAGCCAGCTTCTGTGGCAACGCATCATCTTCTACCGCCGTTTCCACACGGGTAACAAAAGCCACTATCACTTCACCCTTAAGTGCATCCGGTACGCCAATAACTGCCGCTTCGGCAACCGCCGCGTGTCCTACCAGGGCACTCTCAATTTCGGTCGGACTCAAACGGTGCCCGGCCACCTGAATAACATCATCCGAACGGCCCAGCAACCAATAGTGTCCCTGTGCGTCCACCTGTGCCCGGTCCCCCGTCACATAAATTCCTGCTCCCCACCGCAACCAATAGTCAGTCCGATAGCGCGCGGAGTCATTCAATATACCGCGCAGCATAGATGGCCATGGCTTTGTCAGCGCCAAGTACCCCGCCCGACCGGTAATACGCTTCCCGCCATCATCCAACACCGCTGCTGCTATCCCTGGCAGCGGCCTGGCCGCCGACCCGGGCGGCGCTGCCGGAGTAATGCCTGGCAACGGCGCAATCATAATTGACCCTGTTTCCGTCTGCCACCAGGTATCCACCACCGGACATGTCCCCCCGCCAACAGATCGTTGATACCACTCCCACGCCGCTGGGTTAATCGGCTCCCCTACGCTGCCCAACAATCGTAATGAAGAAATATCCGCAGCGGTTCGAGGCTTGACGCCCCACTGCATAAACATTCGAACTGCCGTTGGCGCAGTATACAACACCGTCACACCGTACCGGGCGATTAATTCCCACCACCGATGACGGTCCGGCCAGTCCGGAGCACCTTCGTATAACAACACTGTTGCCCCATGGCTCAGCGGTCCGTACAACACATAGCTGTGCCCGGTAATCCAACCTATATCCGCCGTGCACCAAAATACATCGCTTGGCTGCAAATCAAACACCAAACGGGTAGTAGCATATACACCGGTCATGTATCCGCCCGTGCTGTGAACAATGCCTTTCGGCCGCCCCGTTGTACCGGACGTGTAGAGAACAAATAACGGGTCCTCTGCCGCCATTGCCTCCGGCGCCGGTAGCTCGCCTCCGCCGCCAAGCAGATCCTGCCACAACATGTCACGGCCAGTTAACAACGACGGATGCGGCCCTTCATTATGGCGACAGACAACTACCACCCGCTGCACGCAGTCACACATCGCCGCAACTGCATCCACAGTCTGTTGTAATAATATCTTCTTTCCGCGCCGCCAGCCGAAATCGGCAGTAATAATAATCGTTGCGTCCAGGTCCTGTATGCGTTCCCGCAGAGAATCCCGGCCGAGACCGGCAAAAACGACGCTGTGTACGGCACCCAATCGGGCGCAAGCCAAGCAGGCAATAAGTGCTTCCGGCAGCAACGGCAAATAGAGAACCACCCGGTCGCCGCGGCCGACACCGATACGGCGTAATCCTCGGGCACAGCGAGCCACTTGGTCGAGGAGATCATGATAGGTTACAGTGCGCCGGTCACCCGGTTCCCCTTCCCACAGCAGCGCCGGCATGTCGCCTCGCCCTGCGGCGACATGTCGGTCAATACAATTAACACTGGCATTCATCCTGCCGCCATCAAACCATCGCGCCTGCGGCGGTTGCCAATCTAAAACAGTATTGTATGACCTCATCCAGTCGAGTTGGTCAGCCCAGGCCGACCAATACCCCTCCGGGTCTGCCGCCGCCCGATCATAAAGATCGGATGTAAGCGTCCAAGCGGCCGGACGATCAGCCGCTTTATTCGCTCCGAGTAATATGCTCCCCATACTCTGAAACAATCGTCTCATACAAGAATTGTGCGTACAAGCGATGAAGTGCTGGGGAAGGATGACGATCAAGCTGATTCACCGTCAACGGCATGCTGGATAATTCCCGTGCAGCTGCTGGCAGCATATCCACTGTGCGCCAGCCAGCTTCCCGCGCCGTTTCCGCCGCCGTTGCTTGCCAAGCTAAAGTAGGCTGCAATTCTTTTGGAGGGTGAACAAAATCAGTCGGCCGATCGGTATACACACCGAGTGGTAATACAACAAAGATCGGCGCCGGCAAGCTAGCACGATGCACATCAGCCGCCGATCGTGCCAGTAGCCGCCGCAACTCCGGCAGGGTCGCCTGCCGCTCCCTGGACAACCGGCGCAACTCTTCCGCACGCGTCGGCAGCCAACCAACCTGCCGTCCTAAGTGCTCAAGCGCTCCTAATCCAAGACTGCTCACATGCGGCAGCCGCAACTGCTCCGCTACACGGCCAATACGGGCATCATACCACGCGGTAAATTGTCGTTGTTCGGCGTCGACCGGCACAGAGTGTATCAAATCAGCGTCATCTTCCTGAAACGCCACTACAACGAGATCCGGCTCGACCACAGGCAGTAAACTTTGCAGTAGCGCAACTTCTTCAGCTGTTGTCGCGGCGGGGCGGGCAAAATTAAGCACCTCGAGCAATCGATCAGGAAAACGATTGTGCAACAGTTGCTCTAGTGCATAACTATAGCGCTCATCCGGTTCAACGCCAACACCCCAACTTAATGAGTCTCCGACAATCATGATTCGATACATGCCGGGCGGCTTCGGTTGAGCAAAGTCCCGTTCACGAAATCCAAGTGAGTTTTCATAAATCAAGTGTCCCCAGGTGTAGTGCATACCTTTGACTATGCCGTCCGGCGGCAACCAGGTATCCGGAGCAGTCACGAACAGTACCGCCTCACTGCCATACAGAATAATAACTGCTGCGATCAACCCTGCAATATAGCCCCGTAACCCGGCAAGCGAGCCATACCAACTTATGAGTCGACTGCCAATACCGCCCACGCTCACCACAAGCACGGCGCCAACCAGAACCAACAGCAATGGCAATGAGCGCTGGCTAAAAATAACGATACCGGCAATACCTGTTCCTGTCGCAGCCGGCAACCCCCACTGCACTGCTGCAGCTGCCCGATGCCAAAGGTGAACCATCGTCACATAATGACGCGGCACCGGCTGGCTTATCAAGCAACCTGAAAGCGCCTACCATCGAAAAGATGTATGCCAACACTAACATTTAACACCCCCTGGTTTTTTCTCTTCTTTGCCGCGGTATATCTTATTTACCTGGCCCTGCCCCGGCGTAAACAAAATTATGTATTGCTCGCCGCCAGCTATTTATTCTACGCCTCATGGGACTGGCGCTTTGTCGGTCTCATCGCCTTTTCTACCATCTTGGATTACGGCATTGGCTTAAAGTTGCATCAGACAGACAACCGCCGGTATAGACAAGCATGGCTCATATGCAGCGTAGCGATAAACCTTGGCGTACTTGGTTTCTTCAAATATGTCGGTTTCTTTGCCGCAAATCTGCAGCACCTCGCCGCGACCGTCGGATTAACTTTGTCCCTTCCCGTACTTCACATCATTCTCCCAGTTGGAATATCCTTCTACACCTTTCAAACCATAAGCTATACCATAGATATCTACCGCCACCGGCTCAATGCAACCCGTAATTTGGCTGATTTTGCCCTATTCGTAGCATTTTTTCCGCAGCTCGTTGCCGGTCCTATTGAGCGGGCCAGCCGGCTGCTCCCTCAAATTGCCGCTAACCGACGTTTGACCGACAGCCGCATCACCCACGGCACGTACCTCATCCTATGGGGATTATTCAAAAAAATTGTTGTGGCCGATACACTTGCCGAACTCGTCGATCCGGTCTTTGCGGCGCCGCCGCCATACCGTGCCGCTGCTGTCCTCATGGCCCTCTATGCCTTCGCCTGGCAAATCTACAGTGATTTTTCCGGCTATACGGACATTGCCCGCGGTATCAGTAAGTTGATGGGCTTCGAACTCATGTTGAACTTCGATACACCATACCTCGCCGCCAATCCGCAAGAATTTTGGCGGCGTTGGCACATAAGCTTATCAAGTTGGCTTCGCGACTATGTGTATATTCCCCTCGGCGGCAGCCGTTACGGCCGCCTCGCTACTGTACGTAATTTATTTACGACCATAGTGCTCGGTGGCCTTTGGCACGGCGCCGCGTGGACCTTTATGGCTTGGGGAACCTATCACGGCCTGCTGCTTCTGCTACATCGTCTTCTGCAACCAGTCCTTCGCCGCTCGGATGCGATCACGCACACCGTATGGAAACAACGCGTATGGCTCGGCGTACGGATTGGTATCTTTTTCCATCTCACGCTTGGTGGCTGGCTCCTGTTCCGCGCAGAATCACTGCGGCAGGCTTTTGTCATGCTCGCATCTCTAGAACACGGTCTGCAGGCACAACCTGCCGATCTCCGATCCGCTCTCTTTGGTGTTGCCCTAATCCTTCCGGTTGCTGCCATGCACATCAAACAATGGCACAGCGGCGACCGGCTCATTCTGGCCAAATTGCCGCTGCTAAACCGTTTACTCTATACGGCCGCCCTCTTAATAATCACCCTCTTTGTTACGCAATCCGGTAATGCACCGGAAACTGCCCGCGCATTCATTTATTTCCAGTTCTAACGGAAAGGCACCGCAATTAAATTCGTACCCAGATGTCGTTCAAGAAGTAGCCATTTGCGACATGTTGAATTGAACAATACTGGAGACTAAGTATACCTTGGGCGAGTGTTTTGAGATTAAGAACATGCTGTAGATGGATGCAAAGTTAACTGCAGGTGGTACGTAATTTCTTTGTGGTGCCCAACTTGTAGCTTCTCGAAACGCTCGCTACCATACAAACCATGCACTTCCTGGTCACAACGTCCATTAACATCCCAAGGCTGCTCACGGAATACATCCGCGACTTTGCCGCTCACGGTCACGAGTATTGTATAGTGATTGCCGGCGATAAAAAAAGCCCAGCCGCCGCGGCACAGTTTTGCCGCTCCTTGCCCAATACGGTTTACCTCGATGTCGGTGAACAAGCAGCCCTCTTCAATGAACTGCCGCTGCATCGGTACGTCCCTTATAATTCAATCGATCGCCGTAATTTTGCCTACCTCTATTGTGCAAAGCAAGGAATAACGCCGTCGGACACTGTCATTACAATTGATGACGATAATTTTCTATCTGAGCGCGATTTTCTCGGTAACCATAGTCACCGCACCCGAACCGGCTTAACCGTTACGGCTGACCGTCCAACCTGGTTTAATCCTTTGCCCCACGCCTACCTCGAATCACTGTATCCGCGCGGCTTCTCTATGTTCGAGCGGGCTATACACACCACGCCGGTCACAATCCGCAGTCAAACTGACACCGTGCCGCTCGCCATTAACCAAGGTCTCTGGAATGAAAGCCCCGACCTTGATGCTATTAGCCGGTTCATTGAAGGCGATGCTGCCGAGCACACTGTCCGTGACAATGCGTCAATCATTCTCGGCGCCAACGTACTCTGTCCGTTTGATACCCAGAACACTGCCTATCTCAATGGCTTTTGGCCCACAGCATTCCTCTGTCCATTTATTGGCCGCTTTGACGATATATTCTCATCATTTATTACAAAACGTATCGCCGACCACTTAGGATATGGCCTTGCCTTTGGCTCTCCTGTAGCTGTCCAGCACCGAAACCCGCACAGTACATACCGCGATTTCTTGCTCGAGTTGCACGGGATGTCCCTAACCGATACGTTCGTAAATCTGCTATATACTATTGACATTACCGCAAGGACACCGATAGACGCATTCGCCGAACTCGCTGACACACTGGCCAAAAGACTTACCAGCTATCAGACGCTGCACCATGGCACTACGGCCGGACAAACAAAGTTATGGAGCCTCAACCAGATTCCCATCGGCATGAAACTGTGGCTTGACTCACTGGAACAGCTCAACGTCAACACATCAGCACCGGCACCCGCCATTGCACATGCCGCTCCGTAGGTTGCTACTGGTCCCCGGACAACGGCTCACGGGAGCAGCCGCTCCGTGGCTCCGCCGATTGATACGCACCTGGCGACCTGCTCACGGTGCAATCATCCATGAGGGCGAGCTGCAGTACTTTGGCGACCTCCCCGCCCTGCTCGGGCCTGAGAATGTAGCGGTCTTAAGCCAAACCATGGACCCCCGCCTCTTTGGTCCACCGGAAGCGGAATGTCCGTATCCTTCCTGTCACGGAGCTAAACTGTGGCATACAGTCCCGCCGCGTCATCTTCCGCAGATTTTACGGCAGGTTGATGCGGTCCTGATATCTATTACCGCCGGACCGATTATTCAACACGTTATAACCGCCGCCAGGCGCCATGATATCCCCATCGCCCTCTTTGACCGTCCTGACCATCCGGAACTCTACGGCGACCCGGCCCGGCAGCGAAACACCTTCCGCGAATTCCGCCACGGCGATGATTTTGATCTCTACTTTAAACAAGAACTGCTGCCGGATTGCCAGACGGATTACACACGTCCGCTCTCTCCGCTGCCGGTGCGGCTGGAGTCATATACGCTCACCCCAGCCAAGAAAGAATTCTCTGTCTTTTTTTGCGGACGGCCGCGGTACAAGGACAGCCAGGATGATAAAAAAGAGCTGCTTGAAAAGGCACAGCAAAATATTCCCCGCTCGCGCGTTTTACTCCACACTGCCCGTGACTCATTTCTCACCAATGCTGCCTACTGGCACAACCTGATGGCCAGCCAGATTGCGCTCTCCCCTTCCTGTAAAGTCTGGGATTCGTACCGGCACTGTGAGATTGGTTTAAGTGAAACCACTGCCATCGTCGCTCCCATCCCTTACACCGTCACCTGCGGCCCGCCCCTCCAAGATGGGAAAAACGCCATCCTCTACCGCACCCGTCTTGGAAACAACGGCAAGTACCATCTCGATGACCCTGATATCATCGACAAGATACGCTGGTACCTGGATAATCCGCAGGAATGCGAGCGCCTGGCCCGCGTCTGGCACAATGACGTCCTCCAAGGACACACGGTCACCGCCCGCGGCCGGTATATCATCGAACAGATCGCCAGCCTACGGTAGCAATACGTCCATCCAAATTGACGAACATCATCAGGCAACCGTACCATCAGGTAAATACACTCGGATATGCTTGCAGCAAGATACGACCACAAACATCATTCTCGCTCTCTTTTTCCGCTGACGAGAGCGCGCCAGCAAGCCATTGCTGACCTAGCCCGCAAACGTGCAGCCGGAATATACACGGAAGAAGAAGCGCCGTGCCCCTGCGGTGCCAATAATGATGAACTGCTTGCTGCTCGTGAACGATGGGACATCCCGATGCAGACAGTGATCTGCCGCCAGTGTGGCATTATTCGCACTAACCCGAGGCTGGACGATGCGTCGTGGAAAGCATTCTACACGCATGAGTACCCGCACATTCATGCCCATCCAGCGTTTGCGTTCTCGCAAGACACGGCGCGCTACTATCCCTTTCTCCACCAGCGAGAGTACCACCGTGCCCATCATATTGATCGCTTTATTGCCGAGGCGCTCAAAAACGAGCCTCCCCCCGGCCGCCCGCATCCGGTATTGCTTGACATTGGCACAGGTACCGGCGGAATGATGACGTTCTATGCGCAAAAAAACTGGCAGGTACATGGCTGTGATTATGATGAAGGTGCTGTTGCACATGCCAGAGAGCGCCGTCTCGATATAACTCTCGGCGGCCCAATGACCCGCCTGCATCAGCAACCACCGGCTGATCTGGTGCTGTTGAGTCACGTGCTTGAGCACGTCACGGACGCGCATGCCTATCTAGACACGATCGCTTCACTTATCCGGCCGGGCGGATATTTGTACATCGAACTTCCGGGGGTCCTGCAGATATCAGCTAAACGGTACGCGAACGACTTCCTTCGCTATCTGCGTATCTTCCACACCTTCTCCTTTAGTAAGTGCACCTTGCAGAACTTGCTCGAAAGTCACGGCTTCACCCTCGTCACCGGCAATGAGTTTATAAAAACGCTCTTCCGGTATACGGGACAGGCGACCAAGGTCATGCAGCCGCGACCGAACGACTACTCGGTGATAAAAGACCATATACTGCGGGCCGAACATCGGCGCCTGCTGACCGCTCCCTATGCCAAGATATATGAGAGCTTAAGACAACACCGCTCCCACCTAGCCCAGCCAATCATTGCGCTCGGTCTCAAGAAACCAGTCAAACGCTTACTGCAGCGGCTCGGCTACCAGGATCTGGAATAGGGTCCTCACCATGGATTACCACTCGCTACGTCAACAGCTATCTGACGCACCGCTGCGCTTTGGCTTGATCGGCGCCCGCGGCGGGCTGCCGGACTACTGGCAGCCGCTTGAACAGTACCTGCAAATTATCGGCTTTGAGCCGGATGAACGCTCGTTTGCCGCACTGCCACAGGACAAGCACCACCACTATCTCCCGCTTGGACTTGCAGACGCTGCGGGAACACAGACATTGTATTTAACAAAAAAAGAGGGTGTCTCCTCCATCTACCACCCGAACCAGCAGCTATTATCACAATTCGCTGTAGCACCAGAGTTTACTGTAATCGGCACCAAAGAAATTCCCGTCGACACTCTGGACAATATCCGTCGCAGCGCGGAGTTGCCGCCCGTTGATTTCATGCAGTTTGACACCCAGGGTTCGGAACTCCCCATTCTACGCGGCAGCGAAGAAACGCTCAAGGCAACGCTGGGAATCGAAATCGAAGTTGAGTTTGCGCCAATGTATGAGAATCAGCCGCTCTTCTCCGACATCGATCCGTATCTGCGCGCCCGCGGCTTTACACTCTTCGATCTGCGGGGCTACTACTTCAAGCGCACCCGCGCCTACGCGCTGGGCGGGCCAAAAGGCCAGCTCCTCTCCGCTGACGCAATCTATTTGCGCACCATCGACAGCCTTCTTGAAATGCTCCAGCTCCAGAAACCGTCCGAGGTGCGAAAGACCATTCGCCGGCTGATCACCATCTGCCTGGTCTACGGATACGCAGATTACGCTCTCGCAATCACCGAGGAACTGCCAGAGAAAGAAGCCCATCCGCTGCGCCGCGTCATCAACGACAGTGTCCCGGCCGCTGTGCCAGATTTTCCCGGCCGCGGGCGACTGGCTGTCCTCCTGCGTCGCCTGACAGCGCGTCTACTGCCGCTGAAGCCTTCGGGGGTACATCGCGAAACCCTGGGTAACGCTAATATTGACAAATAACTACTGCTCTAGGACACGGTGCGGCGTGCAAAATGAACCTTGAGCCCCGCCAGCACCCACACGGTCCAGATCAGCGGCATAAGGCTATACGCAAGCGCCACGCCATATTCCTGCCACAGCGGCGCCAAGATAGCCAGCAGCGCAAATTTCATCAACGGGCTGAAGGTGGTGCCGTACAACACCGCCCGCCGCCGCCCATGCACCTGGGCAAAATTATACAGCAGCTGCACCAGCGGCTGCAGCAGAACACCGCCCGCCGCAATCAGCGCTAGGGGTCTTGCCGCCGCATACTGCGTGCCAAACAGCGGGGCAATGAGCCACCACCCTGCCGCGGCGGTAACCGCCAAGGCAGCGGCTCCGAGCCCTAAAGAAATACCAATATGGCGAAAGTGCACCGTCTGCTGGTGAGCCAGCTTGGGAAGAGTGGTTTCCAGTATTCCTTTCAGCAGTAAAAGCATGCTGTTAGGAATAATAATGCCAATGGAGTACACCGCCAGCACAGCAGGCGAATAGAGTATCCCAACCAGTACTTTATCAATATGTGAAGCAACAAGCTTCACCAAACCTGCTTTTGATAAGAAATAGGTATACGATCGCCAATCATCACTAACCGCATCAGTTGCCGCATACCGTCTGCGAACCAGCTGCAGTATCCATCCGCCACTCACTGCATACAACGCCGCATAAGCACAGAACAGCAGCGCAGTCTTCTCCGGTGCCAACCAAAGCAAGATGGCCATCATAAGCAGCACCACAACTGCTCGAACACTGATCAATTGAGAAAAAAGATCAAACCGCTGTTTCCCTTTCAAAAAAACCTGCCACAACTGAACCGTATAATACGCCGGCGCCGCCGCAGCCGCCGCGATCAAACCTACACCCAACTCGCTATCTCCAAGATGCAGATACCACCCCGCCATCGCAAGAAAAGCCGGCACCGACAGCAAGCTCCATCGCAAACGCAGTCTGATCGCCCGCCGCAGCACGCCGTCCTTCCCCGCGGCCGCATCTCGCAACACCACTGTATCTAAACCTTTGAGCGACGCCACTGCCGCCAACCCCAGTAACGATACGAGTAGCTGAAATTTGCCAAAAGTCTCAGATGTTGACCAGCGCGTAAAGGCTATTGCTATCAGCAGTCCGCAGGCCGCCGGCACCACCTCACTCATAACTGACCAGAATCCCTGCCGCAAAAAATATGCAGCGTCAATTCCGAGACGCCGCCCAACGGCTGTTACCATACCCGCTATCCATCCCATCATTGCTAAATTATACCGCGTTATAATCGGCCATATGTAATACCATGTATCTTATCCACAGCTTGCCATTACTGGTTGCAGTACACTAACTACCATATGCATATGCGCGAATCAGAATACACTGTTGACGCAGACGCCCGGGACTTCTTCATCAACGGCTACATGGTCCGGCCCTTTAAGCAGGATGTATCCCTTGAACGCTTGCTAGCCACCCTAAGGGAGCTGATGGACAAACCAAAAAAAGATGGGTTTATGTGGGAGGAGAAGTACAAACACACGGAAGACCTCAAGCCAAACGCCTACGACTACGACAGTATTTTTGTCGATTTCCTTTTTGCTCAAGGCCTGCCGCAATATTTGAACCGTGTCACCGGGTTCAACCTGATGCTTGGCGACGTTGCCCTGCGCCGCTTCTTCCCCGGCCTTTCCTACATGGGCTGGCACCGCGACACCCACTTTTACACCGGCCAGAAAAGCGCAGGACGGATGCCGCCGATCTTCAAAATTATTTTTTATGCCGCGCTCGGCGAAGAACCATCCGCCCAGCTCAAAGTCATCTCCGGCAGCCACAACCGTATGTTTCGCACTAAGCTGCTCGACCGCGCGCAAACAATCCTGGCCCGCAAAGCGTCTATTAAAAGTTCAGACGCAGACTACTTCTTCTTCAACAGCATGATCTTCCACTCTGTCCCCTCGAATATCACCATGAAAAAACCGGCCATCCGCCTCTTCTATAACTTCTGCCAGCTCTCCCAGCTGCAGCACTTCCCCGGCCACGAGAGCCTGCACAAAACCTACCAGCAAAAGCTCGCCCAGAAACCAGCCGCAATTTCTCCGGGTATAGCCGTCAGCCAATTGCAACCCGCCGCTGCCCAGCCAGCGTAAAGAATTCCTCCCCTTGAAGGGGAGGTGAGGAGGGGTTCATGGGCTTTCCCGAAGATCCAGCACTCTTGACAGACAGCAGTCACCTCCCTAGCGTAGGAGGGTGGCTGTTTTTGGTAGCACACTCACATAAAAGGAAGAAATGATGATCAAAGAACTCACCCGTATCGCCCAACTCGGCGGCGACCATGCACTGCGCCGCAAAAGTGACACTCACGAGCAAACGGCCAAAGCCGATGACAACTGGAATTTTGCCACCGAAGTTGATGGTGAGGCGCAGGGCCTGATGGTTGCCGAACTGCATCGCAGCTTCCCCGGCATTCCGATCCTTGGTGAAGAACAGGAGAAACCCGTTATTCCGGGCCCTACCTACTTCGTGCTTGACCCGATCGACGGCACGATTCCCTATAATGCCGGCTTCCCCAACTGGGGCACGATTGTCTCCTATATGCAGGACGGCCAGCCCCACGCCGGCGTCATCTATATGCCTGAGCAAACCTCACTGATCGTCACTGCAGAACGAGGCAATGGCTGTTACCTCAACGGCCAGCGCGTTGTCCCTCGTCCCGCCCGGCCCCGTTCCCAGGCAATCATCTGCGTGGAAATAGGTCCTTGGACACCGGACGAGGCCTGGCCACAGCTCAACCGGCTGCGAAAAATCGGTCGCTGGCTTGGCGGTTCTGGCTTTGCTGCTGCCAGTCTGGTAGATCTCATCACGCAACGAGGGGACCTCTATTTGAACTTCCGCGCTAAAATATGGGATTTCGCTGCCGGCGCAGTGGCCGTCCAGGAAATAGGCGGCAGCGTCTGCAACCTGAACGGGGAGCCGCTGCAATGGAACCAGATCGACATGACAGCGCTATTTGCCCACGACCAGTCATTGGCCAATGAAGTAGTCGCTCTGCTTGCTGCCTAACCCACGCACCCAGCTCCGGCTGCGTGCATCACCCCGGACCCTCTGATACAGGAGAAACCTCTTGAACACCGGATGGAAAATCAATGACGTAGCTGTCCTGGCTGAAAATCCCTGGGCTCGCGCTGAAATACGCACGCTGCAACACGCAACAGGACCTACCCTGCCCGACTTTCTCGTCTACAGTCTCAAAGATTTTGTGCAGGTCGTCGGCATTACCCCCGCCGGCCACATAGTACTCGTGAAGGAGGACCGCAAAGTAGGCGGCTGGTCCGTCGAAGCTATCGCCGGAGACATACAAGACAACGAATCTCCAGTGGCGGCGGCTTCCCGAGAATGGAGTGAGGAAACAGATTTCAGCGCGGGAGCCGTGGTGTACCTCGGCCCTCATCAACCCGACACAAATCGTGGCGCATCACTATCGCATAGCAATGCTAGTTGGACTGGACACCTTTGCGTTGCGATCGACCTTGCACCCGAACCGCCGCGGCGGGCAGCCAGCGAGATCATTGAATCAGTGGTGGTTTCTTTCGCAGACGCGCTCAATTGCGCACTGCACCCCAACAAGAAACTACCCGGCTTAAACCTGCCGATCCTCTCCACCGGCACCCGGCTGATCATCACTTCAATCAGCCTCCGCCCGGAGCTATACACACTCATTCGCTAATCCGCCCCAGCGCTGTGCCGCCCTTGCCGCACAGCGCTTTTCTTATGCACGAAAAAACGACTCGCGTCTCGCGAGTCGTTATTGGTTTACTTACGTCGCGTCGTTTTATAGCAGGTGGATCGAAATAATCTCAACATCTGTCTGGGCCTTCCACCAGTGCTTGTAGCCGGCCGGCTAGACCAAAAAGTTGTTGCCGTGGGCAGTATGTGAATCAAGGTCAAACCGCTGAATCTCCCCGTCAACCTCAAACCACATACTAGTAAACATCCCGGCGGTAATGACTTCTATCGCCTTGCCACTCTTTTTGGCGGTAGTATCCTCCTGCCTTCGCTCCGCACCGGCTTGATGACTGGCCGTCTTGATCTCTATCCGACCATCGTCCAGTGGGTGGCCTGCCCCGAGATTATATTGCCGAAATTGACCAACAAGCCACTGTTTGTGATCCCGGTCCTGACGCCAATTACCGCAACAAAAACCTTCAGAAAGTGTGCGCACGACATAGCTCCTAGTTGAAAAGGGTGCAAAAACAAAGAAGTATCTCCGCTATCTCTACCACGGCACAATACTGGCTGTCAATAGCCAACTACTGCCCTGATTACTAGAAGCTATCCTAAAAATACCGGCGAAGCAAAATGACCATGCACCCCAGCTGCACGAAGCCCAGAAAGTTGCGGTCGTGGTACTCGTAGCGGACGATCAGCCGGCGGAAGTTTTGCAGCCAGGCAA
>Ga0210057_1005648_pt1 | contig 15976 bp, 16 predicted proteins | sample CryGeyCG2114_010_2_FD_183968 | JGI IMG/M metagenome (GOLD analysis project Ga0210057, IMG submission 183968) | Groundwater microbial communities from aquifer - Crystal Geyser CG10_big_fil_rev_8/21/14_0.10 (SPAdes) (version 2) | ecosystem: Environmental > Aquatic > Deep subsurface > Groundwater ...
TTTTAATACTTACACCAATAGCAAATGCGCATGCTAACCAAAAATACTTTTTTAGCTTGTAAAGAATTACCGACAATAATAAAAATAATAACCATGATGATTCACGTTGACCATGGTATGCCGAAATATAAAGCGAGAGAGGATGAAAAGCATAAATTGAGGCAAGTAAAAGTGGACGTTTTAGATTGAAGATTAAGGCGTACTTATATATAAGGTACGCTACGGCCACACCGCTTAGAACCGGCAATAATTTATTGTAGCCCCACCCGGGAAAGTGAAGCGGATTTAAAATTTTCGTAAAGCCATCGCATGGCAATATAGGAATGATAAGTGAGCGGAGGCCAATTGGCACAAAGGAGGGGGCAGTCACCGTCAAAAACCGTACCTTTGCCCATCCCAAACTGTTCTCCGTGAAGCCCAGTTTTCCCTCCTAGACGCCATCCTCCGGAATCTCCTGTTCCCTCAAAGTAAAACGCAATGAAAAGACGCAGTACTAATGTTATCAAGAGTACAATTAGTATAGATAGTATAGATAATTTTCTATGTTTTGGTAGTAAATTCATGCTTTTTTTTAATTTTAACATATTATTATTACTCTCAAACGTAATGCATGATTTTAAAGAAAATCAATTATTGACGAAAATTGCATTTTGTGAAAGAATCGAAAAGATCTATGAACAAGTTGAAAAAAATGAAGCCCCGCTGGACTGGGCGAAGGTGGATGAAGCATCTTTTCAAGACATTTTCTTCAAATAATCTCGCAGTCTTTATCTTTTTATTTATTCTTATCCTTCTTGCGTATCACACATTGTTCAGTTCATACTTTGAGTCAGATGAATGGTTCTATCTTACATACTATTTACCGCTTACCAGAGCACCCCAAGGCTGGCTCACGGCTATTTCTGCTACATTTACACAATCTGGGCATATATCTGGAGGTCAACATGTTGTGCCAATTGCATCACTCATCTATTACCTGAATACAAAATTTTTTGGACTTAATTTCATTCCATATGCTTTTTTGTCTCTTTTTATCCATTCGATAAATAGTTATCTTGTTTTTACAGTAGTAAAGGTTTTTTTAAGAAAAAAATCTCCTGTTGAAAAAAATACCTATGCACTTTTAAGCTCACTCTTTTTTGCACTATCACCAATTCCCATGCATGCTTTTACCGGATTTGCAGCGTTTTATGGACAAAATGTACTTTCTACCACCTTTTTTCTTCTCTGTATTCTTTCTTATGAACTATCATTTATAAAAAAAAGTTGGAAGTATATTCTACTTACTGTACTTTTTCTTTTTTTTGCCCTCTTCACGCAAGAATCAACATTTTTTCTTTTTTTCGTCCTTCCCGTTATGACAGTTTTTAAGAAAAAAAAATTCTCATATAAATTTTTAAGCATGCTTTGGACAAGTTGCTTATTTGTTTATTTTCTAATCAGATTTTTTATCCCAAATATGAATTTTATATTAGGGCACATTCTAAAAATATTTTTACCTTCTTTGCAGGTAACTTCACCTATTACGAATTCCATTGCACAGGGTCTTTCAATTTATCCAAACCTTCCTGCCGAGTTACTGTTTCGAACCATAACATTCCCATTAAGAATGTTGGGGTCAATTTTCATTCCAAAAGATACACTTTTTGCTGTAGCACAAGTGCTTGCTCCTATTATTTCTCCTCGCCCTCCCGGGGGAGACGCGACCACACAAGCAGCATTCATGAATTATTCCGGACAATCGATCATGATGTATAGTCTGGCATTTACAATAATTACATGTTGTGTGATTTCAATTACGAAATTTGTTAAGAAGATGCAATATGAGGAGGCGAATTTCATCGTTACTGGGCTTTTTATAATTCTCTTTGGTGCCTTACCGCTTGTTGCGATAATTTTTACATTTCCGCTATGGGGATACGACATCTATTTTGATTGGAGACACTATTACACGCCCACTGTGGGTGCAGCCCTACTATTTCCATTTCTTATCATAGGCCTTTCGACTTTTATTGCAAGACATTTGCATATTAAAAAATCTGAAATAGTCGCTTTCATTATCCTCATAGCATTTGTTCTCTGCAATATTCCAGCTTTCACCAACAACATTCATACGAATACACAAAATTACAGTCAGGATAGGAGAGTGCTCGTAAAACAGTTAACTGATTATCTTCCAAAGCTCCAGCCAAAAACTGTTTTCTATATCCAAACAGATGGCAAAAGCCCATTCGAATCATTACCTTTTTTTACCAGTGTTCCTCAAGCATTAACAGTAGTCTACTATAGTAGAAATCCGTTACCAGATAGTTTTTTCAATAAACCATTATTTTCAGGAAAACCAGAAGGCTATCAGTATGAAAACGGAAGGGGTTTTGGGTATTATATCTCTAAGAAAGAACTCATCGCTGCTATTCAGGCAGATAAATTTGATCCTAATAACGTGCATGCATTTTACTATTACTATTATGGGAAAGAGGCAAAGCTTAGAGATATTACCGCAAAGATTAGATCAGAAATTAAAAAGTTTTAGTGGAGCACATTTATAATGCGAAGACTTACATAATTTTTCCACAATTCAATAAGCTACGAAAGAACTATTGCAAAAGGAATGGAAAAAAGACAACGACAAAAAAGTATTACTGCACGATTAAGAAATCAACTAAAACAGCTATAGCCCGTTTCTTATTGACCCACTCATACTCTTATGGTATTCTTAGCAGGATTTTATGGGTAAAATTAAGGTTGCTATTATTGGGCTGGGATATGTAGGACTTCCCACATTTGTTGCTATTGCAAAAACAAATCTTTATAACGTTGTCGGTTACGATGTCGATGAGAAAAAAATAGCGCTTATTAAAAAGCGCATTTCGCCAATCGAAGATTTAGATGTAAAAGAATTTCTTAAAACAAATTTACTTTCTGTATCAAATCAAAAAAAAATTTTACAGAACTCAAAGATTTTTATTATTTGTGTTCCGACACCGGTGTATCAGGACTATACACCGGATTATTCGTATATTATTAGCGCAATCAAAATAATTGCGCCTTTTATTACAAAAGAATCACATGTAGTTTTGGAGTCAACAGTAAATCCGGGAACATGCAGGGAGATTATTGTACCTTTATTAAAAAACGTTTGTAAGCTTCATTTGGGAAAAGATTATAATCTCTCCCATTGTCCTGAAAGAATTAATCCCGGTGACCAGAAATGGTCAATTTACAATATTAATAGAAATATCGGTTCCATAAATAAAACAAAGAATAAAGAAATTGCGGCATTTTATCAGTTGTTTATAACTGGAGCAAAAATTAACACGGTAAGCTCTCTTGAGATAGCTGAAGCAACAAAAATTGTTGAAAATACTTTCCGCGATATTAATATCGCGTATGTTAACGAGCTTGCAAAATCTTTTGACGCAATGGGTATAGATTTGTATGAAACGCTTAGGGCCGCAAATAATAAACCGTTTGGATTTCTCGTACACTATCCTGGATGCGGTGTCGGAGGACATTGCATAGCCGTTGATCCATATTACCTGATAAGACAAGCATCAAAAAGCGGATTTGACCATAAATTTCTAAAACTTGCGCGCGATATAAATAATAGTATGCCAAGCTATACTGTTGAAAAACTGATACTGGGATTAAATCAATTGCAACTTCCCATAAAAGGTACGCGCATCGCGCTTCTTGGACTCACTTTCAAACCAAATGTCAGTGATATAAGAGAAAGTCCGTCGCTGAAAATAAAAGAAGAACTTATTCGTCTGGGAGCAAAACTTATAATTTATGATCCTTTTGTAAAATCATCATGCGCGTCTTTACAAGCTGCTTTAAAAAATGCGCAGGCAATTGTTATTGCTACAGCCCATGATGAATTTATTCAAGACTTACCTTCTATACTTAGATATAGCAAGGTAAAACTTATCGTTGACGGACGAAATTGTCTTAATAAATCTTTGATAAAAAACAAGATTATTTATAAAGGCATTGGAAGGTAAAGCTATGTCAAAAACAGGAAGAATAAGACAAAGCGAAAAAAGTAAAGGGTTTGGAATTATCCAAACACTATGGCAAAGGAATATTAACGCACTTTCACGATATCTACCCATGTATCCTTCCGTGAGAGCCGCTTTGCAAAAAAACAGAGGAGTAAAGATTGGCAAAAATGTATTTATCGGCGCAGATGTAATGATTGATGAAGTTTTTCCTGAAAATATTATTATCGAAGACGATGTTACAATTATTGCAAGAAGTTCAATTCTGTCCCATGCCTTCTATCCTACACATTTTGGTAAAACCATTCATGACATTAAATCAACAACAAAAATTAAAAAAGGTTCTTATGTCGGTCTTGGGTCAACTATCCTCCCTGGTGTTACTATTGGATGCTATTCGATTATTGGGGCAGGAAGTTTAGTTACTAAAGACGTTCCTGATTATACAATTGTATATGGTAACCCTGCAAAGGTTCAAGGTCATATATGTAAATGCTTACGCAGAATTCCACAAAACAGACAGTCTTATGTCTGCCCAAACTGTAAAAGAAAATATAAAACGAAAGGTGGTATAATGCAGGAAATAAAATAAATCCTCTGTCCTTTTATAAACTACAATGTATAAGTCAAAAAAAGTTGCTGTCGTTATTCCGGCATACAACGTCCAAAAACAAATAACAAAACTTATTACTTCTCTTCCAAGGTATCTAGACAAAATTATTGTTATTGATGATAAAAGCCGCGATAACACAAAAAAAATAGTTTTAGGACTTAAAAAAAAGTACAAAAAACTTCATCTTATTGAACATGCAAAAAATCAAGGAGTAGGGGGTGCAATCGCATCAGGATTTTTATGGTGCAGGGATCACAATATAGATATTGCGGTAGTTATGGATGGCGACGGACAAATGCTTGCAAAAGATCTTCCGGCGATTATCACGCCGGTCGCAAAGAATGAATGTGACTTTACAAAGGCAAATCGGTTAATTAGCGGAGATGCATTCAAGAAAATTCCTAAGCTTAGATATTTTGGGAATTCTGTGTTGACTTTCTTTACAAAAATTGCCTCAGGATACTGGTACGTCATGGATTCACAGGCAGGATATAGAGCAATTAACAAAAAGCTGCTTCACTCGATAAGCTGGGAAAAAACATATAAGAGATATGGACAACCAAACGACTTACTTGTCCGTCTTAATGTTTATAATGCGCGGGTACGTGATGTTCCTATTGAACCAACCTATGGAATCGGTGAAAAATCAGGTATAAAAATCCGCAAAGTCTTTTTTACAATTTCTTTTCTCTTAATAAAGATGTTTCTTTGGAGAATGAAAGAAAAATATATTATACGCGACTTTCATCCATTAGTGTTTTTTTATTTTTTTGGATTTGTTCTAGGAACAATTTCTTTTATTTTACTTGTTAGACAAATATCATTCTGGCCAAGAATACCGGAGTTTAACTTTTTAACAATGATGTTTTGTGCAATAACTTCAATACAATTTATTATTTTTGGTATGTGGTTTGATATGGAATACAATAAAGATCTTAAGTAAGAATATACTTCCCTATCCATTCCCTGCTATTTTTTTGTATATTATGCTTGCTTCTGACTGATGATGAATTGTACAAAAATCCTCTGTTTGGTTATCAAGAAAATTTTTAACTTGCCTATACAAACCCGGCTTAAATTTCTTATCAATAGCATCGTCTATTGTTAATACGGTGACTTCATTGCTACCTATTTTTTGCTCTCTTAATTCCTCTAAAGGACGCAGGATTAATCGCCTTTTACGTGTGATTATTTCCAATCCCCATCTTCCCGGACCTACCCAATTGGCTTGGTATGAAAAAAGGCTCCCTTGTTCAGTCTTACCCGATCCCGTATAAATCGCGCCGCTTGGATGCCAAGAAAGTTTCCCCGATTTACATGAACTAATTTCAACAGGTTGTCCTGCCAAAAAGAATGCCAAATCAACAAGATGGGTAGAATTATGTAAAAACCATTTCTCTTTTATATCGGCTGAAAAATCGAGCTTTTCAATAACATGACTCCATTCGGTAAATTCAAAATTAAATGAAAGAATACCTCCATCACCACGTATTATTTCTCTTACCTTTTGGACAGAAACATAATGTCGCCTATTGTATGCAACATAAACTATTGCGTTATATTTCTTCGTCATTCTATCTAATTGATTTATTTCTTTGAAATCCAAACCTCCAGGCTTTTCAAGAAGAATCGACTTAATTCCAGTCTGCAAGAGCTTTTTACATACAAATCCTAGCTGACCTCCGTCTACTGCGACTATTGCTTTTTGGTATCTTTCTTTATTTCCTTTAATTACATTTTCCACTCCATTTGTTAAAACATTTATCCCGGTTTCTTTTTCAAAAATTTTTGCACTTTTTGCCCCTCTGCCTGCAACCAACATTGACACCTGTAATGCTTTAAGAATTTTTGCATACTCAACAGCCATTCCACCGCTTCCAACTAAAAGAACAGTACTATTATTTTTTTTCATATATATTATGTGAAGGGATAATAATCAAATTTTCTTTTTGAGAAAGAATTAATATGTTTCAACATACTTTGAAGAAATGTTGTATGAAGTTTTGAAGATTGAGCATAGGGAGTTAAATTACACATTCCGTTCTTTAAAATTCCTTCTACAGCTGCTGTTGTCATTTCACTTTGTAGTAAAATGTTCGGTTTTACATTAACCCATTTCCATCTATTTTTTGCTTCTGAAATCATTGCTTTATTAAGTCCTTCCCAACAGATACATCGTACGTTATCATTAAGAATTTCTATTTGATTTGGCGCATCTCCGGAAGGATAAGAAGTAATAATTCCAAAAGTACCATTTTTAAATAACACTCTTATTGTTCCGTATAATTCAAAAAAGCCTTTTCTTTTACTTAGAACTAGTTTTTTCTGCAATGATGATGTATCAACATCAAAGTCGTAACAATTCGTTAAATATGAAATATGATCTATGTAATGAATAGCAGTAGTTACGAGTCCAAATCCGCTGCCACTCACAATATACTGAAATTGACATTTATCAAATTGCCGATTTAATTTTGCATAAAATGGGATTGTTCTCATGCTACAATTTACCCATGCTTTTGCTTTGCATTTCCTAAAAAGCTGTTCCACTTTTCTATAATCTTCATATTTTTGAAAGAGTAATTTTTCCAAAATAAGATATTTCACTTTCGCACGCTCCAAAATTATTTCAATTATTTCTCTGCGAACATTAGAACTTGTAGCAACAATAACGATATCAATTATTTTGTCAATATTGTCTAAAAAACCCTTATATTGAACTATATGCCTGCTATCAGGCGCTTTGAATTCATTATATCTTTGTTTTGCTGTTGCCAATGATGACTGTGATGGATCAACCACGATAATATTAAGCGGTGTCTTTATTTTTTTTAATGCTTGCAAATGGCGACTCCCAATTTGTCCTGCGCCAATAATATAAATAGTTTTCATAAAATATGTTTTGCTTTTTTCATTTTTGAAACCAAAAAATCATATGCTCTGAACGTTTTGGTATCAAGCTCTTTTTTCTTCAATTTCCGATCATTTAAGAAAACTTCTATATATTTTTTTAACTGCTGCTTATTTGTTGCTACTACCGCACTTCCCCGTGCAATTTGATCAGAAAAATGTTTGCCTTCATCCCTGCTTATAATAATTGACGGTATGCCAAAGCTCTCAGCTTCTAATACTGTCGCTGATGCATAGGTTATATGAATATCAACCTCCGGTAGAATAGCATATAACGGAGCATTTGTCGCCTTGTCAATATCATAGGCTTCTATTTTATTTTCTGTCAGTAATCTTTCTATAAAAAGTTTTTTCTTTAAATCTGTCGGATGGAGCCGGAAACGAAAAAATACATTTCTATCAAGGAGAGGAATCGTTTCTTTAATTTTTTTTATTAGTATTTCATTTTGACTATCTATTGTTGAAAATGTTACTAATATATAGTTTTTATTTTTTTGATGAATTAATGCATCTCGTTCTTTTAATTTCTCATGTGTATTCCAAAATTGCATCCAAACATTCCCGCTTATTACCGGTTTATGCCATTCGGAAACCAAAGTATTCCATTTTTTGATTGTTTCTGCCTCGTGATTACTCCAGCATAAAAATATCGATGGCAGTAACTCATAACCTTTTTTTGGTATTTTGTACCATCTACCATATGCTCCTTGATAATCACCCTGAATTCCATGCTGAATATCAACTGAGGGAATCCCCAGCCCTCTACATGCTAAGTTAAAACCCATACCAACCGGATTATAATAACTTACAGTAAATCCCATCCGAGCCCGAGTCTTTTGTAAAATATTTTTAAAATACTTGGAATAAGCTATTATTACCGATGTTATGAGTCGAATCCTCTTAAGTTCTGGCAACGGAATCTCAAGATTTTTTGAATCGAGAAAATCCAAAAATTTATCATAGTCTTTAAGATTTTCATTGTATGACTTTGAGGAAATTGCAGATTTTACAAGTATGTAATCTAATTGATGCTGAATATATTTTGATTTTCTATAACGCGGAAATACATAACGTTGTGATTTTTCAATAACCAATGTAGCTATTTTTTTAGAATTAAAATAATCAACAATGGGGTCGCAAAATTTGTCATACCAAACATCTCCAGCACGTGTTCTGGTATCTGAATCTGATAAAAAAACAGCATCGGCTAAATTAATTTTACTATTATGCTGATTATCTAAAAGTTGTGCGTAATAAAAGCTGAAAGTGTTTGAAAGTATCTTTAGTGTCTGATGAATTTTAAACCAAATATTTATTTCTGTTGTGTCTTTTTTATGAACCTTATAATATAAATTCATCATCAAGTCTATTCGTATTATTGGCCATATATGAATATCTTCAATTACCCACGAATCGACATCGTACTTTTTTTCTAGCTGGTTGAGAAAATCCTGAATTTTTTCAACAGTCATATCTCAATCATCTACTCCATCTTTTGCTACTGTATGTCTTAATTTCCATTTACCGTTTACTTTTTTCCAAATATGGGGAGATCTCCAACTGTCAATTACTTTCTCAAAATAATCTTCCGTAATATTACAATATTCCAAAAATGTTTTAAAATATTTTTTAGGAAATTCTCCATCATATAATTTAACTAGCTGTACTCCTTCTTCTCGGGTTAAATGTCCGTCGCGTATTTCATGAGATGAATCTGCAGTTGCCCTACCAATACCGAATTTTATATACGATAGGTAATAATGAAATCCGTCTAATTTATCGTCCAAAGAAGCATATTTAGAATATGTTCCTTCGCTTCTGGTCTGATTCGCCTTAAACCCTGCGTGTTCACTTGCATAATAATAATTTTCTTGGGGAAGCCATTTTGTATAATAGCCAAAAAAATGTATTTGTACTTTTAACGATTCTAGTTCTTCGTCTGAAGGCGCCATATAAGTCTGCATTTCTTTCTTTTTTATACCATATTTGACCAAATCTCCTGGACCAATTCCTGAAAAATAATGTTTTTTGTGGTCTACCTTAAAATCTCTTGTAGGACTAAGCGCATTTTTCATATCTCCTCCATATTCAACTTCTCCGTTTTCTCCATACATAATTAATGGGATTTTATATTTTGTGGCTATTTGTAAAGGAAAGTTTGTCTGACCATATACAAACGGTTGGAATGGATCCCCGAGGATTTCAAGTGACAGTTTTGTCAGTTTTTTGTGTATTATACCGTTTGGAGTTCCTAAGATATTATCAAATCCACCAATATTAATCATACTTTGAAAATTGCTCCATCCTATTTCGGTATAAAGATGAGGTGCCCACGTAACAGTAAGAACGTTCATTCCGTATTTATACTTAAGCTTGTGTGCTACTGCAACGCTATCTTTTCCTCCACTGACAGGAACCAAAACCTCAGGATGTCCATCTTTTCTTTTGTATTGTTTCAAAAGTTCACGTAGCTCTTTTTCTCTTTCTTTCCAATCTATCTGTTGACGCTTTACTTCTGCATATTTACAAGCAGAGCATATTCCTTTGGAATCAAATTCAATACGCGGTCTTTGATTGGAAACAGTACAATTTCTGCAAAATAAAATTTCCCCAGGTAAATTATACATTCTCTGTACATTTCTTTTTTTAATCATATTTATAAACTGTTATAGTCGGCAATTAATACCTTCTTGCCTCAATCGTTTTTTTATGTCCTGTATTCCTGATGTTTTTATCTTTGAGAAACTATTACCAGTTTTAAGAAAATCAGTATTTCCTTCTTTAAATTCGCTCATATTATTTTTATTGTTTTTTACGAAGTAATAATGCAACATCGATGCCAAAACAACCCCATCCACATTACCTTTTTTGATAACTTCTATGATATGGTCTATTGAGCCAGCACCGCCACAAGCAATTACAGGAATTGAGACAATATCAGTAATTTTTCTAATAAGCTCAATATCAAATCCTGTCCCTGTGCCTTCCTTATCAACAGATGTTAAAAGAATTTCTCCTGCGCCCAATTCTTCTACTCTTTTTGCCCATTCAATTACTTCAATTCCCGTATATTCTCTACCATTTTTTGTGAAAGCAACATATTTTCCATCAGGTTGTTTCATTGCTTCTATAGAAATAACTATTGTAGATGACCCAAACATCTTAGAGGCCTCCTTTATAAGATGTGGGTTGTCAATTGCAGCTGTGTTAATGGCAATTTTATCTGCTCCGGCTCGCAAGACTAATCGAATGTCATCAATTGTTCTAATTCCACCTCCGACCGTTAGGGGAATAAAAAGTTCCTTTGCGGTCTTTGTAATAATATCATGAAGTGAATTGCGGTTATATAAGCTTGCAACCGCATCTACATAGAGTAATTCATCCGCACCGGTTTCATAATAATATTTGGCAAACAAATCAGGTTTTCCCAAAACCCGCAATCCTTCTAAATGGATTCCTTTTATAACATTTTGTCCTTTTATATCCAGACGCGGGATAATCCGTACAGTTTTTTTCATTGGATTAAAATAATACGTTATTATACCAATCGCAAGTTTTTTTTGCTTGAAATTTTGTTGGTAAAATCTTTGGATAATCCTTTATTTACAATTAGATGATTGAACAGATTTATGAGCCTTTCAGCTGATTTTCCATCTAGTATTCCCCATTCTCTCTTACATGAATCTTGCAAGGAGGCAATTTTTTTATAGTATTTTTTGTCCTTTGTTAATTTATCTAGATAGTATTTGTAATCTTCTTTTTTTTCAACTGTTATCACCCCTTTAGCGCTGTCATATTCGTGATATCTATAGCGATAAATATCATAATTTAAAACTGGTTTTGCACACGCAATTGCCCATTGGATAGTCGTAGAAATACTTGCAATAAAAATATCACATAGGGGCATAAGCTGGGAAGTTTTATGTTTTGCTATTTTTCCTCCCCATTTCTCGATATATACCATTTTTTCATACTTAACTGATGGATGAAGTGAAATTACAGTATTGTATTGTTTTACAGCTTTTAATGATTTTATCCAAAACTCAAGCATTTCATTATAGGTTTTAAAGTCGCATTCGGGACGGCCATAATGATAAAGTTGATTTGGCGGAACTGCAAAAAGAATCATTGGCTTATTTTTGGGTAATTCTAATTCCTTATACAATGCGCTTTTTGCTTTTTTCGCTTTCTGTAAATTTTTTACCATAATATCGTTTGTTAGTGATCCGGTTAAAATAATATTGTCTTTTGGTAACCCCTCTCTTACCATACACTCTATCATTGCCTGACTTTCAGCTGCGATGGCATCTGCATACCCGCTATGAAGAACCCATGGTAATGGAGGCTCCAAACCAAACAATTTAATTATTACTATTTTAAATGCCGGCCATCTAAGTATTTTTTTACCCCTATGTTTGAATATCCATTTTGGATACAACACACCTATTATCCAATTTGAGATTTTTTTACAATCATGATTTGGGTTATAATATAAAAATTCAGCACAATCAATTGGGGCAGACATCCATGAAGGTACAAGAACAGTTGGAATGTTTTTTTTATGACAAATTTTTATGATTGTTGCCGTATTATATCCAAGATTATCTCCTGCTAAAACAACAAGCGAAGGATTTATTTTTTTAATTATTACGTTTGCCGCTTTCAATTCTTTAAAAAACGAAATAAATTCATATACTAAACCAACGAAAAAAAGTCCATAAATTTGTAATAATAACTTTCGAATTCTATTTTTATTTTCTCCAGCTGTAGCATCCATAGAGGGACTTTGCCATCCCTTTTGAAATGAAATTGCGTTATCAGAAACGTAGGAAATATTTTTTTTTCGGCATGCTTGAATATCATCTGTAACTTTTGGATAAAATCTTGGGAAGTAAAAAACAGGCTTATAACCGGACTTTAATTTAAGCAATTCTGCTATTTCTATTAATCGGATGAAATAACTGTCTATATTAGCAACAAGCAATATCCTTTTCATTGGATTAACTGTTTATGAGAGGTCACTTTATTAAAGTTACTTTCATTCCCTGAATGATATTACAAAGAAAATATGCTGCCAAGCGCATTAAAGGCTTAATTGATAGGAAAATTATTGAGGAACGCTTATCATAGATAAATTCAAATTTTTCAAGCTTATAAATAGCTTTTGTATAATATCCTTTTCTTTTACCCGTAAAAAAGTCCCAAGTTAATTCGCTGAAAAATTTGACATGTTGCGGATCTGTTACCGCATATCTACTGTTCCAATACACAACTTCTATATATAATTTTCCGCCTTTTTTTAATATTCTATGTGCCTCTTCCATAACAGATATTGTATCCGGGAGATGCTCTATAACATTGAGCATATATATTTCATCGAATTCTTCATTTTTGAAAGGCCACGGATATTTATTCAGGTTGTGAACTATATCAACCCCAGGAAGCTTAATGAAATCAATTCCCACAGCACCTTTTACTTTTGCATCCCCACAACCAACATCCAGTATTTTTTTCTTTTTCATATGTAGACGATTTTATCACAGAAACAGCTTAAATTAAATCACTATCCTTTTCCAAAAAATAATCTCATCATCTTATTTTGCATATTGGAGAGTTTATTTTTATTTTGCCATACCCGTATTAGCTGTATGCGCCAGTATTTCAGATGGGGAAGCCATTTTGGATTTGTCTGTTGTACCCACTGTTTAAACTCATCCCAATTTAACTGTTTAATATCCGCAAGACTAGCTAATTCAGATTCCACCCATGCTACAAAATACGGATTTGGATCAAGATATTTAATAAAACCTTTTGCTTGCATAAGATGGGTCCTCAACTCCTCGGATGGAGTTATATCGGTTTCAACTATAACTTTTTTTACCGTCCTTTCCCATTTACTAAGCTTATGCATTGTCTGGTGGTAATGAAAAATATCTTCTACTCTCCCATGCTTATAGCCATTTTCTTCAACAAGATTTGCAAAAACAAAATCTTCTTGACGATATACATAATCATCATTTATTGTCTTCAGGCCTTTTATGAAAGCGTCTTTTCTACCCATTTGGCTTCCCGCAAATGGTCTTATTTTTGCTGTATTATTTTTATCAGCGTATTCAACGAGCACTGTATGCTCCAAAGCACAACCAAACCAATCATATTCTTTTTGATGTTTTTGCATCGTATCAAACCACCCTTTTGGTAAGTAAACATCTGAATGAATATAGCTAAACCACTGCTTATCAGTACTTTCTATTAGCTTTCTTATACTGTATCCAAGTGTTTTATATTTTTTATGATTCAGTACTTTGACCCTAGGAAATCTTTTTACAATTTCAATCGAATCATCAATGCATCCTCCGTCTCCTATCAACAAACAATGGATGGGAATTTCTCGGTAAAAAGAATATAAATTACTTTTCCACAGCTCATTTGAATGGATAATGGGAACAATAACATCGATTGCATATTGGGGATTTTGCTTGTATCTATCCACAAATTTTTGAGGAGAGTAATATTCCTGAAATATTGAGTATGATTGTTTGTATTGTTTTTTTTTCAATTTAAATAATCTCAAGTTTTGGAAGTGGAAAAAATAATCTTCCTCCATTTTTTATATACTTTAACTCTCTTTGTACAATATTTTCCTTAAAATGCCACGGCAATACCATAAAATAATTCGGATTCATTTTCTTGGCTTCTGCTTCAGAAATAATTGGAATATGAGTACCCGGAGTAACTCTCCCAAATTTATATTCGTTTACCTCTGCTATATACGGAATATCTTTTTTACTCAACCCGCAATATTGTAAAATAACATTTCCCTTTGTTGATGCACCGTAGCCGAATATTGTAGCTTTTTCTTTTTTTGCTTTTTTTAAAAAAATCAATAAGTTCTTTTTATGCTTTTTAATATTTTTATTAAATTTTATATATGGTAGAAGTGTGTGCAATCTTTTTCTTTTTTCTTCCGTAAGAATACGCTCAATTTCATCCGTATTTTCTTTATACCCTGATTCTTTCTTAGCTACAGTTACGGAAAAACTTCCTCCGTTAATAGAATTGAATTCTATATCAATTATCTTAAGACCTACTTGATCAGTCATGAATTTAATCTGCTTCAAAGAATAATATTCCAAATGTTCATGGCAAATAGTGTCATATGCATTTGCAGCAAGCATGGATGGCATATAACTTTGTTCAAGCACCCATACACCATTATCATCTAAGGTATTGTAAATACTTTGCATAAAAGACATCGGATTTTCAAGATCATAAAACATTGCAATAGAAGTAATTATTTTTGCTTTCTTTTTTCCGATAGTTTTATTAAGTAACTTTGACGGGAAAAAATCTGCAACAAGTTGGATATTGTTAATATAGTGATTTCGGAATTTTTCGCCGGTTGGATCAATTCCTACCAACTGAAATTTTCCCTGCGGATACGCTTTGAGAAGTGTTGCGTCATTACTGCCTATATCCATTACTAAATCACCACTTTTTAAATTTACAATTTTACATATTTTTTTGACCTTATTTTGCAAGTGCTTTACCATCGAAGAATTCAAGCCGGATCGATATCCATAATTATCTCCATAAAGAATATCTAAATTATAGTTATGTTCTAATTGAACCAAACCGCAAGATTTTCCATTTTTTTCATCACATTTTACAAGACGTAAGGGCCCTTTTCCGATTTTTTCTCTGCTATTTTGAGGAAAAACACCCGTTAATGACAGTCTCCCTAAATCAATAAGAGATACAAGATTTTTATTTCCGCAAATTCTACAAACTTTTATTTTTCTATACATATTAAGTCCGATTAGCAATCAGAATTCTACTATATTTATCCCCATAATAAAATAGTACACCCAAAAATAAAGAAATTATTACATCCACCACCACTACAACTGGACCGACAGTCAAATAATTATTCCATGTTACTATTCTTTTTGTGAATGCTAAATGGTACCCAAAATATATCATCTGAAACAAAAAAATATGGTAAGATGCTTTGCCGATTAAAACAAGTATATTTATCACCTTTATTTTTTTGTATATCGACTCTTTTATATTCAAAAGTAACGCCGTTATAAAAAAGGTATATGGATAAGCAATAAAATTACTGGTACCCCATTCTGCTTGAAATAGCGAAATTGGCTGCAAAATAAATCCTCCAATAAATAGGTAAGCTATAGACACAGGAAGTAAAAAGAAAATAAAGATATTCTTTCTACTTTTAAGGTTTATTGTATGATTTTTCAAATATTCATCTGATGCGTACAAACCCAAACCTATTGCAAATAAATACCTCAAAATATTAGCTTTGGGTCTAGACAAGATTAAGCGCCATTAGGTGTTAAAATAGATTGTCTAGACAATGCAAAACAGATATTTAAAACATACACATATTCCAGAGAGGAAATTTAGACAAGTTTTAAACTGTTTCTGTCAT
>Ga0210057_1005649_pt1 | contig 15975 bp, 16 predicted proteins | sample CryGeyCG2114_010_2_FD_183968 | JGI IMG/M metagenome (GOLD analysis project Ga0210057, IMG submission 183968) | Groundwater microbial communities from aquifer - Crystal Geyser CG10_big_fil_rev_8/21/14_0.10 (SPAdes) (version 2) | ecosystem: Environmental > Aquatic > Deep subsurface > Groundwater ...
GGAGTTTGCCATCGCGAGCGCCCCGCGCGCCACTTTGTGTTCGTTAATTTCATCGGCAAAGGTGTAACCCGGGCCGCCCTGGCCGTGCCGCGACCAATCTTTCGGATCCTCTTTTGTCAAAGGATCACCGCCTTGAATCATAAAGTTTTTAATCACGCGGTGGAAAAGAGTGCCGTCGTAAAATCCGGCTTGGGCTAACTTAATAAAATTCTCCACCGTTTTCGGCGCGTCGGCGGGGAAAAGCTCAATGGTAATTTTTCCTTGGCTGGTTTCTAGCTCAATCATAGGGTTAGTTTGATTTATAATTGCCCGCACGATAATGGCTAAAACGATAACGACTAAACCGACGATAATTGTTTTTTTCATTGGGTGATTGGGTTAGGATTAATTGGATTAGCGCCAATTTTTTTATTAATCGAAATGGAAACATAACCAAGACCGATGAGGAGAAAGCCGAAAATCACGAGTAAAATTGGCCAACCGACGGAGTCGGCGAAGTATTTTCGCGTGATGTAGACGAAATGAGCAACGAGGAAGAGCATACTAACAATCAGAATAACGCGACTCTTCAGGTAAACCGCGAGCGCCAGACCGCCAATTGTCAAAACAAAAAAGAAGAATTGCCAAAGCGGGGAATTATCCACGCGAGTAAAGGCGGCCGCCAAGAAACCGACCGCGCCGAAGAAATTGAACACGCCGACGAGGCGCTTGTTCCAACCACTCCGGAAAGAGTGGGCCAAGAAGAGGTAGCTCAAGCCAACCACCATGGTGAGATAGGCGTAAATATCTTCAATGTAAATATAATTGGTATCGTTAATGATCGCCCCGACTAAAAAGTATAAAAAGGCCGTGCCGTTCGCGATCCCAAATAAAGTCAGGACCTCATTTTTGTGATAAAGATTGAGGAGTAAATAAAAAACAAAAATCGCGCCGAAAGTGATAGCGACCGGCCAAAGCGTATCTAGATTATCGAGGCCGATCGTCTCGTGTAGCGTTACCATGGCGCCACCCGGGATTAGGAGGCCGGCGAGGGCGTGGTAGATGCCACCGACACGACTCTCTGGTCGCCCTTTCAAGAAATAAGAACCAATTCCCGCCAAAATTAAACCAAGACCGAGGGTGATGAGGACATGCCCCGCACCGCCAAGATCATCCCAAATTTGCGCGACGAAAAAGATAATACCCACTAACGCCACGATTCCGCCCAGCACATAAAATATTTTTGCAAACATAAAAAATTATTTATTTTATAATCCAACCAATAAATCTAAAATTATCATTGCCATAATAATTATTATTGTCGCCGAGCAAATTCAGCCGTTGCTTCTTGCCACCCTTGATTAAATAATAACCGTAACTCGAGCCACCATCGAAGAAGGGGAAGAAGTCCGCCCCGCGGTCATACTTGTTACTCACCGACACGCCGTCAGGCGAGGTAATTAAACCACTTAACTTTAAAGTTTGGACTTCAGCGAGAGTAATTTCTCGCCCCTCGTTACTTTCGGAATCGTGCAAGAATAAACGTGCGATTGGCATTATGTAGGGTCGATCTACGATTGCTGGTCTGTTTGTTGGTGGCAGAGGTAGTTCGAGGATTGTTAATTTGTCATTTTCAACTTTGTAACTGTTTAGAAAATCAAAACAACTATAGGTAGTGGGATGAGAATAATTGTATCGGTCGCAAGTGGCGTAAATAAAATCATAATCAGTGGTTACTCGCTGGAATGGCCAATAAACGCTAACGGCGATACCGATAATTAAGAGGACGGGTAAGGCGAAAGCGAAAATCACCGGCCAATGATTTTTGATAGTTGGTGGCATATGGGATATAGTCTACCGCATCCGCTCCCGTAGTTCAAGCACCGCTCCAGAGGAGCTCTGCTCCGGCGGACGGATAGAATATCTCCTTAGTATGATGTTTTACATTTATCTGTTACAAAGTTCAAAAGATAAAACTTTTTATATTGGCCAAACAAATAATATTGAAAAAAGATTGAAAAGGCATAATAATGGCTTTGTCCGATCCACAAAAAATAAAACCCCTTGGATATTAATCGGTTGGGAAGAATGCTCCAATCGTGATGATGCTCGTTGGCGAGAGTATGATTTGAAGGAGCATTCAGATAAGAGAAGAAAATTTATTGACAAACTAATGCTCCCGTAGTTCAACGGATAGAATATCTCCCTCCGAAGGAGACGATGGAGGTTCAATTCCCCCCGGGGGCAAAAATATGGCCGCAAAATTTGATTAAATCCATAAATAGTGATTTAATGAAATAATTATGGCACTATTCAAAATCCATAATTCAACAGTCAAAAAGTTAGTCGCTCGCGATCTAACCCAACCAAAGCCAATCGGACACTGGGGCAATGGCGATTACGAAGTGAAATTAGAAAAAGAAAGTGAGCTTGAAGCGGTTTTTGCGCTCATCAAGCAAAGCTATGATTTGAATAAATAATCTTTATTTTAAGCAATGGAAAGCTGAACTTTCAAAAGGATGGAATCAACTTAACGTAATGTTTTGAGTATTAGTAGTTTTGTTTTATAAATAAACATCGTGCTTGTATTTATAGATGATTCAGGCGACGCGGGATTTAAACTTGATATAGGGTCAAGCCGATTTTTTGTGATCACGCTCTTAATCTTTGATGATGAGTTGGAAGCGGAGAAAACCGCCGTGGCGATTAAGGAGCTTAGAAGGCAACTCGGTTTCCCCGAAGATGTTGAATTTAAGTTTTTCAAATCTAAACATTCGGTCCGAGAGAAATTTCTACGGGTTATTGCCCCCTTTCAATTCAGGATTAGGTGTCTTGTCGTGGATAAAAAAAAGATACACAGCGCTGAACTGAAAAATAATAAAAATTCTTTTTACAGTTATGTTATTAAAACGGTGTTAAAACACAACGACGATTCGATTCTTGACGCGAAAGTAAAAATTGACGGCGGCGGCGACCGACTTTTTCGTCGAAATTTTTTAACCTATTTACGAAGAGAACTCAATGCTAATGACAAAAGAATAATAAACCACTGCCGTCTGGTTGATTCTAAAAGCAACGTGCTGATTCAGATGGCCGATATGATCGCTGGGACGATACGAAGATCTTATGACGAGGATAAGAAAAACGGTACTCATCTGAAAACGATTATCAAGAAGCGGATCCAAGATGAATGGTTATTCAGATGATAAAAACAAGAAAAACCCCTCTCGGGGTTTTTCCAACCACACTCCTAGACTGGTTGTCCCAACCACGCCACCGTCCGGTGACTGTTCGGGTTGCAGGTTTGTGTATCTACATAGTAGCAGGTTCGGGATGGCTTTTCAATGGAAAGTGGATAACTCAAGATTAAGTGTAGAAATATGCCAACTAAAATGATCGCCATTGTCGGGCCGACGGCCTCGGGCAAAAGCGCCCTCGCCGTGCGGCTCGGGCGTAAATTTGGCGGAGAAATAATTTCGGTGGATTCGCGCCAAGTATATCGGGGATTGGATTTAGCGAGTGGCAAGTTGGGGGTGAAAGAGAGGGGAGACGTCAAACATCATTTGCTTGATGTGGCGAATCTGAAACGTCCGCCAACTGGCGGATTCACCGTTCAACAATACAAAAAGTTGGCGGAAAAAGCGATGGGAGAAATTCTCGCTCGCGGTCGGCTACCGATCTTCTGCGGCGGCACCGGTCTCTATTTGGATGCGGTCCTTGGACGGGTCACAATTCCCAACGTGCCACCGAACCAAATTTTGCGATTAGAACTTGAGAAATTAAGCACCGCCGAATTATTTTCACAACTGGAAATTTTAGATCCCGGCCGAGCCGAAAATATTGACGTTCACAATCGTCGGCGCTTAATTCGGGCGATAGAAATCGCCAAATATTCATGTCAAGGTTTAACCTTGACAGAGGAAAAGGGCAGCGCTTGGTCGTGTTTGAAAATTGGTTTATTCGTTGAACCAGTAGAGTTAAAAAATAAAATCAAAAAACGTTTAACTCAAAGATTGAGATCTGGTTTAATTGCGGAAATTAGAAATTTACATACGCACGGTGTTTCTTGGCCACGTTTAGACGACTTGGGTTTGGAATGTCGTTACGTGAGTTATTATCTCCGAGGTTTGATTAATCAAGACGCGATGATTGAAAAGATTGAAGTTGAAAGTTGGCATTATGCCAAACGGCAAATGACTTGGTTCAAACGGGACAAAAATATTATTTGGGTGGATACAACCGCCGCGGCCGAACGACTAGCGCGTGACTTTCTTCTTAAAGGTTCGACCTTGGCGGAAAAAGGTCGAACCTTGGTAAGCGATAAAAAATAGGTTAAGATAAAAATACTGGGCCTATAGTTTCAATGGTAAAACACCGCTCTCCAAAAGCGTAGTTCCCCGTTCGAGTCGGGGTGGGCCCGCCTAAAAATTACTTCTTCACTTCTTGGTGCAGGGTATGTTTCTTGCACCAACGACAATGTTTCTGGTTCGCGATTTTATGACTGGCTAAAGTCTTGCGATTTTTACGGCTCCAGTAATTAACTCGTTTGCAAACCTTGCAAGCCAGTTTGATTAGTTGATCTTGGGACATAATTCGTTATACTAACTCACTTCCGAAGCGCGTGCAAGTGCAATATGTTAGTGGCCTTATACATGCAGTTGACAGTTTTTTATTTTTTGTTACGATCTAACTAGAATTGTTCTAGATGATGTTACGATGGTACGAGTGGGTCCAGAAGGGAGTCTCGGACATGGATGTAAAAGGAGAAAACGACATGTTAGTCCTCTCTCGACAACGCAACGAGACGATTATGATCGGCGACGATGTCGAGATCACGGTCGTCGACATTCGGGGTGATAAAGTACGGCTTGGTATCAACGCGCCACGCCAAATTCAGGTTCATCGGAAGGAAGTGTGGGAGGCGATTAAACGTGAGAATCGTGAAAAAGAGGAGGTAACTAACCTTCCTTCGCCACCGTCCGAACCAACATCCGGCTGATCATACACTAATCAAATTATTCGTGTTCATCCCGATGCCCCCGCCTCCCTCGGTGGGGTTTTTTTCTTGTCTCACCCTAGTTTATCAACTTTCTCTATGCACAATAATGTTTTCTCTATGATATGATGTCTAGTAAATCTACTAAAAATGAGTCCACGTGTCTTGATGTTTGGTTGGGAATTTCCACCGCATAACAGTGGCGGTTTGGGTACGGCTTGCCTCGGTCTGACTCGGGCGCTCGCCGCTATCGGCGCGAATCTAATTTTCGTTCTACCGCGCCGACTAAACGTGAGTGCTCCGTGGCAGAAAGTCGTTTTTGCCGATGGCGACAAATTTGAATTGCACACTTTTAATTCCCTTCTCTCGCCCTATCTCACCGCTGAAGGTTATCATCGCCGACGTACGTCTGCTGATCCCCTCTATGGCGAAAATTTGATTGCCGAAGTTCGCCGTTACGCCGCCGCTGCGGCGGCGCTCGCGATGAGTGAAGACTTTGACGTGATCCACGCGCACGATTGGTTGTCATTTCTCGCTGGGGTGGAAGCGAAAAAAGTGAGCGGCAAGCCACTCGTCGTCCACGTTCACGCCACGGAGTTTGATCGCACCGGTGGCACGGGCGTGAATGAAGAAGTTTACGCGATTGAAAAGGAGGGAATGATGAAGGCCGATCGGGTGGTGACCGTCAGCCAATTTACGAAAAATTTAGTATTGAAACATTATGGCATCCCGGAGCACAAAGTTGAAGTTGTGCATAATGGGATCGATTTTGAAATTAAACCGCGCCTCGCTGATCGTTTAGCCAGTTTGAAATGTCACGGCGAGAAAATTGTCCTCTTCGTCGGTCGGATTACTTTACAAAAAGGGCCGGACTACTTCATTCGCGCCGCCCGGCGCGTGCTTGATTTCGAGCCCAACACCACTTTCGTGGTTGGCGGTTCGGGTGATATGGAAGAACAAATCATTGGACAAGCGGCGGCGATCGGCCTCGGATCACACTTCGTTTTCGCTGGATTTCTGCGAGGTAAAGAACTCGATGCTCTTTATCAAGCGGCGGATTTATTTGTAATGCCGTCGGTTTCGGAACCGTTTGGCCTCACACCGCTTGAGGCGCTCGCGAACGGTACACCCGTGCTTGTGTCGCATCAGTCTGGTGTGTCGGAAGTGCTTCACCACGCGCTTAAAGTTAATTTCTGGGATACGGAAGAAATGGCGAATCAAATTATTGCTGTCTTGCAACACAAGCCACTTCAGCGCACGCTCGCGAAATATGGTGAGCGCGACGCGCGACAGACGACCTGGCGCGCGGCGGCGGAAAAGTGTTTGAACTTGTATCGTAACCTCGTCCCGGCTTGATCTTTCTCCTCCGATGCAAAAAGATTTTGATGGATGGAACGAAATCAAGAAGCAGGTTCATAATAAAAATGAGAATCGGCTCTATCATGAACGAGAAGTATGGTGGTGCTCTCTCGGAGTAAATGTTGGGTTTGAACAAGACGGAACTGGTATTAATGGTGAACGCCCTGTGCTCATTCTTAAGGGATTTAGCAAACACGTATGTTTAGTCATTCCACTAACAACTTCAAAAAAGAAAAATCCGTATCATATTTTCCTTGGACAAGTTGGTGATCGAGAGGCTTCGGCAATTATTTCACAAATTAGACTCATGGATACTAAACGATTTATCAACAGGATCGGTTTCATTGATCACACTTTGTTTCAGAAAATCAAAAAAGCCGTCAAGGATTTCTTTTGACGGTCTTTTCGTTTTCTCCCTCACTTGCGCGAGGGCGGGCCCGAAGGCATTTGTATTTAAAAGCATACACCCTGTATTATGTTTGTCAAGCTTAACGACAAACACCATTTTCTTTGTCCTTAACCGTCGCGGGTGCTAGAATGAGAGAATCATGCCCTCGGTTTGTTTTTATTTTCAAGTCCACCAGCCGCGGCGGGTGAAGAAGTATCGCATTTTCGATATTGGCCACGAACCGGAGTATTTCAATGATCAATCCGAGACCAATTTAAATAACGAACGGATTATTCGCAAAGTGGCGGCCAAGTCCTACGCGCCAGCCAACGCCGTTTTGCTTGAACTGTTGAAGCAACATCCGGAATTTCGCGTCAGCTTTTCTTTTTCCGGTTTACTGCTTGAGCAATTGGCGGCGTGGACGCCCGAAGTGCTTGACTCGTTTCGGCAAATTGTGGATACGGGCCAAGCGGCCGTTTTAGGCGAAACTTATCATCACTCCCTGGCTTTCTTCTATTCCCTCGCCGAATTTGAGCAACAGGTGAAATTGCATGAATCGGCGGTGAAAAAGTATTTTGGTGTCAAGCCGAAAGTTTTTCGCAACACCGAGCTCGCTTATAACGATAATCTCGGTCGATGGGCGGACAAACGCGGTTATCTCGGCGTCCTCGCCGAGGGTTGGGATAAAATTCTCGGCTGGAAGAGTCCCAATTTTCTCTATCAACCGGCAGGAACGAAACGGATTAAATTATTGTTGAAAAATTATCGTCTATCCGATGATATCGCCTTTCGATTCTCCGAGAAGTCATGGTCGGAATATCCGCTCAGTGTGATGAAATATGCGCAATGGGTAAATGCCGTGAACGGCCAAGGTCATCTCGTTAATCTTTTTATGGATTACGAAACTTTCGGCGAGCACCAGTGGGAGGACACGGGCATCTTTAATTTCCTTCGCCATTTGCCGGCGGAAATTTTGAAACATCCCGATAATGATTTCGTAACGGTGGAAGAAGCCACGCGGCGCTACCCTGCGATGGACACGCTCTCTGTGCCGGAAGTGGTAACTTGGGCCGATACCGAACGTGATCTCTCCGCGTGGACTGGGAATGAATTGCAAACCTCCGCCCTTGCGACGCTCTACGATCTTGAATCGTCGGTGATCGCCACGCGTGATGACCAATTGCTCGAAAACTGGCGCCGTCTTCAAACTTCTGACCACTTCTATTATATGTGCACGAAATGGTTTGCCGATGGTGATGTTCACGCTTACTTTAATCCTTATGCTTCGCCTTACGAAGCGTATATCTCCTATATGAACGCGCTCAATGATTTACGTTTGCGCGCGACCGGTTTGCTTAACAAGCCGACGGTCATAGTGTAAAATTAGTAGATTAAATTAGAAATTAAAAATGATTATGAAAAAAATAAAACAGTTGGGAGTGAAGAAATTAAAAAGTAAAAAGAAGGTGTTGTTAATTGCGAATGGGGCAAATGCTTTTTGGGTGCATCAGGGGCCGGTCCTGCGTAGTTTAGTTGATCTGGCAAAATTTTTAGAAATTATTACGGTCGAACAATTCAATTATCACGTCAGGCCGAATGCCGCTGGGGGAAATGATTTTTCGCATTGGGTCGCGGAAGTGCTTCAAGACCAAACTTGCGCGACCGCTTTGGCGCGAACGAAAACGAGTACCGCCGCGCGCCGGGTGGTGAAGCGCTCACTTGCTCGTTACGATGCCTAAAGCCATCACCCTTAGTAATGGCAATCTCTTAATCAACCTTGGTCAAACGGCCGAGGTGCGTGATCTCTACTTCCCTTACGTTGGCCTTGAGAATCATATCGGCGGTCATTTCGCTCACAGTCTGGGTGTTTTCGCCGACGGCGAAATGTCCTGGCTCGCGGATTCGGATTGGGTGGTTAAAGTGGAATCAGAAAACGATATTTTGGCAAGTCGGATTGAAGCCGTCAATCAGACGCGGGGAGTGTCCCTACTTTTGACCGATCTAGTTTACAACGAGAAGAATATTTTTTTACGCAAGATTGTAATTAAAAATTTACGGTCTGACCAAACTCGCTTGATTAAGATTTTCTTCCATCATCAATTTGAACTTTATGAATCGCACACAGCGCACACGGCTTATTTTGACCCTGCGAGTCATACCATTATTCATTACCGCAATTGTCGCGTTTTTTTAGCCAACGCGACCCTTGAAGGTAAACCGTTCGATGATTATTCCACCGGCATTTTCAATTCTGAAGGAAAAGAGGGGACGCATAAAGATGCCACCGACGGGCGATTGGAGAAAAATAATATTGAGCACGGGCAAGTTGATTCGGTCATCGGTTTGGAGGGGAAGTTCGCGCCGCTGGAAGAAAAAATTCTCTATTATTGGTTATGCGTCGGCAAATCCATTAGTGACGTTTTGAGTTTGAATGAGGATGTAACCGAACGTGGCCCCGGTCATTTAGTGGAGACAACCAAAAATTTTTGGCGCGCTTGGGTCAATCGCCGGCAATTTAGTTTCTATAATCTGGATCCAGAAATCGTGCGCTTATTTAATAAATCTTTATTGGTGATTCGAGCCCACGTGAGTACGAATGGCGCGATTATCGCTTCGGGCGATTCCAACTCTTGGCAGAAGGATAAGGATACTTATGCATATGTTTGGCCGCGCGACGCGGCCATAGCCGCCCTCGCACTTTCGAGCGCCGGCGATACGAACGTGGCGCGTCTCTTCTTCACTTTCTGCAATCAAATTATTTCGCCCGAAGGCTATTTTATGCACAAATACAGCCCCGACGGTTCGCTCGGTAGTTCTTGGCACCCGTGGCTTCGGAACGGCGAACCACAATTACCGATCCAAGAAGATGGCACGGCCCTCGTGCTCTGGTCACTCTGGCGCTATTACGAAATTTCAAAAGATTTAGAGTTTATCGAATCGGTTTATAATTCACTCATCAAAAAGGCCGCCGACTTTATGGTTTTGTATCGTGATGAAGTGACGGGTCTGCCGAAACCGAGTTATGACTTATGGGAAGAAAAATGGGGTGTGGCCACCTTCACCGCGGCGAGTATTTACGGCGCGCTTCGCGCGGCGGGCAACTTTGCCAAGCTTCTAGGGAAAACGAAAAGCGAAGAAATTTATTTCACCACCGCCGAGGAAATGAAAATAGCCAGCTTGCGTGATCTCTATGATGAAGCCCGTGGTTATTTCGTTAAATTAATCAAACCGGGCACCGGTGAATTGATTTATGACACGACCATTGATGCCTCAAGTATTCATGGCATCATTGAGTTTGGTCTATTGCCACCAGAAGATGAACGCGCGCGGCGCGCGATAGCGGTAACGAAAGAGGCCCTATTTAATCAAGTCGGCATTCATGGTTATGCGCGTTATGAGGGTGATGGTTATCATCGAGCCCCGGACAGTGCGCATAGCAATCCTTGGTTCATCACGACCTTGTGGGTGGCAGAACGAGAAATTGCGTCGGCGAAAAATGGGAGTGATTTAGCCGCGACGAAAGATTATTTTGATTGGTGTCTAAAATATGCCGAAAAAAGTGGTATGCTCTCCGAACAGCTTAATGCGACGACAGGGGATCCCCTTTCCGTTTCACCGCTCGTTTGGAGTCACGCCGAGTTCGTTCGCGCTGTGATTGCCTATCTTGATAAAGCCGAGTCGCTCGGCTTGTGCCCCGCTTGCAATCCGGTGTATTGATGGTTGTTCTCCGGCGCCCCGAGATTGCTAACTTCATTAAGTATTTCTGTGAGCGAAATGGTCTTAATATCAATACCGAGTGTTGACAAGAAGTGTCGACATTGGATGTCAAGGCGTCGCCTTGACATGGCCCTGCGCTGTGCGCCAACTGGCGAAACGGTGCGGGGTCTTTTTGATTTGTCACAAATGTAGGGAATGTGTAAAGTAAAGAACACTGTGCCTTTATTTAATCTCCAATCCAAATTCGCGCCCGCCGGCGATCAGCCGGCGGCGATTAAGCAATTGCTCAAAGGTTTGAAGCGTGGCAATCAACATCAAACTTTACTCGGCGTGACCGGTTCGGGGAAAACTTTCACCATGGCCAATATTATTGCCGCTTATGATAAACCCACGCTTGTCTTAGCTCATAATAAAACTTTAGCCGCACAACTGGCGCAAGAGTATCGCGATTTTTTCCCGCACAACGTGGTTTGCTATTTTGTTTCTTATTATGATTATTATCAACCTGAAGCGTATCTGCCAGTCACAGATACTTATATTGAGAAGGAGGCGATGATTAATAAAGAGATTGACCGCCTGCGACATACGGCCACGCAAGCGCTTCTCACGCGCCGCGACGTGATTATCGTCGCTTCTGTTTCGGCAATTTATGGTTTAGGTAGCCCCGCCGATTACGAAGCGGAGAATTTTAAATTAACTGTGGGCGATGAAATGAGTCGGTCCAAACTGCTCAAGAAATTAGTCTCAATTCATTACAATCGCACGAACGCCGATCTTACGCCTGGCACTTTCCGCGGTCGCGGTAATTTAGTGGAAGTGATGTCGCCAGCCGAAAAATCGATCATCCGTATCTCACTCACGGCCGATGTGGTCTCGGTGTTGGTGGAGATTGATGCCATTAGTTGCGAGATTGTGAAAAATTTAGACACAGTTTTCATTTTTCCAGCGAAGCATTTCATTACGAATGTAGCGGCGCGAACGCGCGCCGTCGCGACGATTCGCGCGGAACTAAAAACTCAACTCACCCATTTAGAGAAAACCGGCAAATTACTCGAAGCAGAACGTTTGAAACGGCGCACTAATTATGATTTGGCATTAATGCGTGAAGTAGGTTATTGCTCGGGGATTGAAAATTATTCGCGTCATCTTTCGGGTCGCGCCGCCGGCGCACCGCCCGATACTTTATTATCTTATTATCCTAAAAATAAGACCGGTCAACCAGATTTCTTAACCATTGTAGATGAGTCGCACGTGACGATTCCACAAATCGCCGGTATGTATGCGGGTGATCAGAGTCGAAAGAAAACGCTCGTTGAGCACGGTTTTCGTTTACCATCCGCGCTTGATAATCGGCCCCTCACTTTCCCCGAATTTAATCAAAGAGTGAGTCAAGTAATTTACACGAGCGCCACACCGGCTGATTATGAACACGAAGTCAGCGCGCAAGTGGTGGAACAAATTATTCGCCCCACCGGTTTAGTGGATCCGAAGATTGAAGTGAAACCAATTATGGCAAGGCCTCGCTTTAAAGGTGCTCAAGGCGAGGCCTTTGATTACCTTGGGCAGGTTAAAGATTTTATTACCGAAACAAAAATGGAAATTGAAAAAGGCCATCGCGTTTTGGCCACTACGTTGACGAAAAAAATGGCGGAAGATTTGAGTGTATATTTGAAAGAGCAAGGGATTAAGGCGGAGTATTTACACAGTGAAATTAAAACGATTGATCGAATTAAAATCCTCACTAATTTTCGGCGTGGTCCGTCGGCCGGCGGATTTGATTGCCTGGTTGGGGTCAATTTGTTGCGCGAGGGTTTGGATTTACCCGAAGTTACTTTGATTGGAATTTTGGATGCGGATAAGGAAGGATTTTTGCGTTCCACCGTTTCGCTCATCCAAACGATCGGTCGCGCGGCGCGCAATGTGGACGGTCGAGTGATTCTTTACGCCGACCAAATTACTGCTTCAATGAAAAAAGCGATTAATGAAACCAATCGGCGACGGGAGAAGCAGCTGGCTTACAATCAGGAAAATAAAATTACACCGCAGACAATTATTAAAAATATCACCGATATCAGCCAAAATTTAGAAGATGAGCGCGCGCAGGCGCTCGTGGATCTGGTTAAACTCGACCGCGCCACTTATGGTGGCAACATGCGAAAGATTGTAAAAGAAAAAGAAAAACAAATGCGAGAAGCAATCAAAGAACTTGATTTTGAAACCGCTGCGCTCCTGCGCGATGAAATTAAATTGCTGATGGAAAAACCAAAATAACAAAAATGAAAATTCTACCATAAATCCAACGGCCGTAGAAAGTTAGTAGCATTTATTTTGTTTGTTTTTTTGTTAGTTCGAATTTGATTAATAATTTTGGCTCGTTGGTGATTTGATCAACTTCTGCCAATTGCACCCAATTCCTAATTTCAAAAAACTCAATCAAAAAGTTTATTTCTTGAGTACAGGGATAAGGTTGGATAAAGACTGATTGCTGCAATTCCCGGAACCCAATCTCTTTTAGTTTTTCTCGGAATGCATCTCGCGCTCGACGATACTTCTCTGGTATATCAAAGAAAATGATTCTCCATTTCTCATCCCAGTGGCTAGCCCGCTTAATTTCCATTTTATCAATATCATAATTGAGTATGGTTAGCTTACCTCGTTCAGTAATAACAATTTTGATCTCACCGTTTGTTTTTTCTTGATAATCAATTAATCGCTCCTCGTAAAATTCCTTAATCAAACGATAAAGATAGCGTCGGTCGATAAAGTGCCATTCTTTTGCCGCGAGACGAACGATTTTGAAATACTGCTTTGGTGAACGAGTAAGCCCGAGTAGTGTACCGGCCATAAATAACAATAAAACCTTCTGTTTAATTGGACTCTGAATTTTTGATGGCCGATTAATCATGACGTTTAATTTAATAAATGTTACCACAAATCTAACGGCCGTGAAAAGTTGGTAGCATTTTAATTTGAGTCAATTAGTCAGATAGTCAGAGATTAAAATTAAAAAAGCCACCATTAAAAAGCCACCGGCGACTCGGGCGAGTCTCGGTGGCGTGTTTGTCGGTCTTAGGTTTAGTTTGCCCGTGTTGCTGAAAGGGTGATTTCTTTAGGGTGAACTGAAATTTGGTGGCCATCGGCGAACTCAATAAAATGTAGAATTGCGCCATGAACACCGGGTCTGTCAGAGGCGTGGCCAATAACAGTTGCTTCTTTGTCATTTCTTGGACCATCGTTGTCAGGACTACGAAAGATAATCTTCGTCCCAACAGCATATCGAGTGTAATCCATTCCCATCTTTTAGCCCCTTGCCGTCAAACGGCGTTCAGTTTTCAGGCTTTGTCTGACCGCGTCAGACTCCATATTTAAGTTATCATACCCAATTATTTTTGTCAAATTTGATTGGCCGTGCTAGGATTTGTAACTTATGACTAAACACGAAACTGATAAAATTATCATTCGTGGGGCGCGAACGCATAATTTGAAAAATATTGATCTCGAATTGCCGCGCGATCGGCTGATCGTTTTCACCGGTCTTTCAGGTTCGGGCAAATCGTCGCTTGCATTTGATACAATTTTCGCCGAAGGCCAACGACGTTACGTGGAATCACTGTCTGCTTACGCGCGGCAATTTTTTGATCAAATGCAAAAGCCGGATGTAGATGAAATCAGCGGGCTCTCGCCCGCGATCTCGATTGATCAGAAGTCTCGCTCCGGTAATCCACGCTCAACCGTCGCCACGATCACTGAAATTTATGATTATCTGCGCGTGCTTTACGCGCGGATCGGCCAAGCTCATTGTTTGGTTTGCGGTCGGCTGATTGAGAAACTTTCTATCGCTGAGATTGTTGTCTTCGCAGAACAGAAAATCGCCGCCGCGGCGAAAGCTGACGCCACGGCGATCGTGACGATTACCGCGCCAGTCGTTCGTGGGCGCAAGGGAGAATATTATCAGTTACTCTACGATCTGCTTGAACGCGGTTTTGAAGAAGTGCTCATTGATGGAGCACGGAAGAAATTACGTGAACGAATTATTTTAGTGAAAAATAAAAAACATCAAATTGATGTGGTAATTGATGATTTAACTGTTGTGGAAATCGGGGCCAATGACGATAACCGTCTCGCCGAAGCAGTTGAACGCGCGATTGCTGAAGCCGACGGGTTAGCGAAAATAGCTGTGGGCGGCGAAGAAACGGTGATGTCAACGCGCTTCGCCTGCCCCGTCGACGGCTTCTCTTATCCAGAAATTGAACCGCGGCTTTTCTCCTTCAACTCACCCTACGGCGCTTGCGAAACTTGTCGCGGTCTTGGAACGAAACATTTATTTAGCGAAGAACCATGTGAGGTGTGTTGCGGGGCGCGACTCCGACCCGAGGCATTGGCGGTCAAGATTGGTGGCTTGAACATTACCGAATTTACCGCGCTCTCGATTACGCGCGCCAGCAACTTCTTCAATCAAGCGAAGTTGAAAGCGAAGGAACGGGAAATTGGTAAAGTAATTATTAAAGAAATTGAAGCGCGGCTGAAATTTCTTCTTGATGTCGGGCTCGATTACTTATCCCTCGATCGCCGCGCCCACACCTTGTCAGGTGGTGAATCACAAAGAATCCGATTGGCCTCGCAACTCGGTTCGCGTCTCGTCGGTACTCTCTACGTGCTTGACGAACCGACGATCGGTTTACATCCGCGTGATAATGCTTTGCTCATCAAAACTTTGATGGAACTTCGTGATCTCGGCAATACAATTATTGTGGTCGAACATGATGAAGATACCATCTTTGCTTCTGACTATCTCGTAGACATCGGTCCGGGCGCGGGTCGTCACGGCGGGTATATCGTAATCACCGGCGCCACTGATAAATTATTAACTGGCAAAACACCGCCCGAGGGCAAATCTCTCACTCTCGATTATTTACGGGGTGATAAAGTCATTGACTTTCCCGCGAAACGGCGCTCGAGCAATAAGGGAGCGATTAAAATTCGTGGCGGGAACATTTTTAATCTGAAAAATTTAAATCTCGATTTGCCTCTCGGTCGGCTCGTCGCGATTACCGGCGTTTCTGGTTCGGGCAAATCATCTTTAGTCTATGAAATATTATATAAAAATTTGCAGGCGCGTTTTGATCGTCGTTATCGCTCGAATGAAACTTTTTATTGCCAAGAATTTTCCGGGGCTGAATATCTGGCCCGAGCCATTTTAATTGACCAATCGCCGATCGGCCGTACCCCGCGTTCCAATCCGGCCACTTACACCGGCGCCTTCACTTACATCCGCGAACTTTTTGCCGCCACGGAGGCGGCGCGCGTTCGCGGGTGGCGAGCGAGTCGCTTCTCCTTCAACGTGCGCGGTGGGCGCTGTGAGGCATGTCAAGGCAACGGCTTGATCGCCGTCGAGATGCATTTCCTCCCAACGGTTTATGTGGAATGTGAAATTTGTCGTGGCCAGCGGTTTGATAAAGAAACCCTGGCGATTAAATTTAATCAGAAAAATATTTATGAAGTCTTGCAAATGACGGTGGAAGAAGCATTTAAATTT
>Ga0210057_1005650_pt1 | contig 15969 bp, 13 predicted proteins | sample CryGeyCG2114_010_2_FD_183968 | JGI IMG/M metagenome (GOLD analysis project Ga0210057, IMG submission 183968) | Groundwater microbial communities from aquifer - Crystal Geyser CG10_big_fil_rev_8/21/14_0.10 (SPAdes) (version 2) | ecosystem: Environmental > Aquatic > Deep subsurface > Groundwater ...
AAGAAAAACAAGTAACTATGAGTCTAAATTTACCCCTTGAAATCTTTATCCACTTTATCAAATGTACTTTCTCCCTAGATATTGGCATTAATTTAATTTTACCAGCCGTTTATCTAGTCAAGACCCTTCCAAAATATGCAAACTTTTTACTACTTTTTTTTGGCCGACCTGTTTTGAGGTTTCTTAACTACGTCTTTTTCCTGCGCCGGTGCTACCTTTTTGCTCTCTCTTTTATAAATAGTTTCAACTTCGCGTCTGCTTTTGTCCCGAATGTAGTAAAGCTTCGCCTTGCGAACCCCTTTTACGCCGCCCCTCACTACTTCTACTTTTTGAACAGTAGGGCTTTCGAGTGGATATATTTGCTCAATACCTACTTTTTGAGAGCCTATTCGCCTTACCGTAAAAGTCTTGCCCATTCCACGATTCTTAATGCCAATTACGGCCCCCTCAAAAACTTGCGTTCTTGTTTTGTTCGAGGAGCCACCACCCACTTCACGTACCAGTTGATGTACACGCACTACGTCACCTACACCAAACTCGAGGTCATTATGTTTTGCTTTTATGGCCATGGCAGCTATTGTAGCAAATCAGACACTTCTTTTGCCAGTCCCGCGTCCCATGCAACTCCAAACGGGAGTAGAAAGCTCATCCCCGCTTTTTGAAAAACCAAGTCTACCTGTCCCGGCCCGGAGTGTTTTTGTAATAGGGCGCGAAGCCGTATTAGCTTTTCTTCTCCTGTTCCGTCAGGAATTACTATGCTATAACGGTCGGGCGCATTTCCCACGGTCACCAAAGTATCAACTTTGTCGACCAGCACCGAGAGTCCCTCTTCTCTTTGGTCAATTTTCCCCACTATCAAAAGTGGATTTCCGGCCGTCCATAAGTTCTTTGTTTCCTGATAAATTTGTGGGAATACAACGGCGTCTACGCTGCCACTACCGTCGGAAAGGCTCACAAACGCCATCTCTTTCTGGCTTTTCTTTGTAGTTACCACGCGTACGTCGGTTACAAGCCCCGCTACCCTTACGCCCTCCGGAGAGGTTTCGGCACGGCCTAGCTCGTCCACCCTGTGCGTAGCACGAGAAGCAAGCTCACCAAGCTGCTCCTCTATCGGTTGAGCCGAGAGAGACAGGCCTAAAAGCGTTTTTTCGAATTCTTCAATTTCACGGTCCTCAAACTCCGGCAAGTCGGACACAACCTGCGAAACGGAGGCTCCATCTCCCCCGTCCTCTCCAAAAAGTCCTTGCTGGCCATTTGCCGACTTGGGCTGTACACGTGATCGAATTTCGTCCATTGTATCAAGGACTCCTGCGCGCGATCCAAAGCCCTCCATGGCTCCCACTTTCACCAGACTCTCAAGGACCCGCTTGTTTACTTTTCTGGATTCTACCCTGCCCAAAAAATCCGATAAACTCGTAAATCGCCCCTCGTCCCTGGCTTTTAAAATTGCTTGCACCGCGCTCTCTCCAACGTTCTTAATGGCAGACAGACCAAAGCGTATGGCTTTACCTTCGAGTGAGCCTTCGTTCTCAACCACTGTAAACCCGACGTCGCTTTCGTTTACGTCAGGGGGTAGGACCTTAATGCCCATGCGCTTGCTCTCGTTTACCGCAGCTGAGACTTTAGTGGTGTCTCCACTTTCAGCCGTCATGTAGGAGGCCATGTATTCTACGGGGTAATTGGCCTTCATGTAAGCAGTTTGATAAGCCACCATTCCATAGCTGGCCGAATGAGCTTTATTAAACCCATAGCCTTGAAAAGGCTCAAACAGGTTCCACAGCCCCTCTGCCTCCAACTTTGTCATGCCCGAGTGCTTTATGGCACCCTGTACAAACTTAACATGCTGCTTGGCCATTTCTTCCGGGATCTTTTTACCCACGGCTTTCCTGAATTTATCCACCTCTTCCCAATCGTAGCCAGCCACCTCAAGCGCTGTGTACAAAAGGTCATCTTGGTAGACAAGCACACCCAGTGACTTATCTAAAAAGGCTTTCATCTTAGGGTGATAATAAGTAATTTTTTTCTTCCCTTGTTTGCGGGCTATATACTCATCTATGTTGTCCATGGGGCCTGGTCGAAATAGTGCGATCATGATCATAATGTCTTCTATGCGCTCTGGCTGCAGCTCAACTAGGTAACGGGTCATTCCCGACCCTGACAACTGAAACACGCCCAACGTCTCCCCACGGGAGAGCATCTCATACGTCTTCTTGTCATTAAGTGGAATTTCCAAGAGATCCACCGCCTTTCCCCTACTCCCTTTTACTCTTTGCACGGCTTCCCGAAGGATGGACAAGTTTCTCAAACCCAGAATGTCAAGTTTCACAAGGCCGACATCCTCCACGGAAATCATCTCGTATTGCGTTATTACCTTTTCACCATTTGGCTTGTCGTGTTGAACCGGAGTAAACTCCTCCAATGTGGTGGGCGACACTACCACACCCCCTGCATGGACCGATATGTGCCTGGCGTTACCTTCTACTTCTTTTGCCAAGTCTATTATGTCCCTTGTGTCAGTGTCACTATTGTATGCCGATACGAGATCGCTACTTTCTTTTAGTGCCTTATTAATAGTCATAGGGAACCCCTGTGACCCTAGCGGGATCATTTTTGAGATCCGGTCACCGGTCTCATATGGATATCCCAACACCCTTGCCACATCCCGGACAGATCCTCTAGCAAGCATGCGTCCAAAAGTACAAATTTGTGCTACCTTTTCCTCACCGTACTTTTTGCGCAAGTACGAGATCATTTCGTCCCTCATGTCGTCTGCTATATCCATGTCTATGTCTGGTGCTGATGGGCGGTACGGGTTCAAAAAGCGTTCAAATGGCAGGTTGTACCGAATAGGGTCCACTATGGTGATCCCAAGACAATACGAAACTAAAGATCCCGCGACTGAGCCTCTAATATTAATCGGGATCTGTCTCTCTATGGTCCAGCGCGCCATATCTTCAAAAACTAAAAAGTAAGGGGCATAGCCCTTGTCGTTAATCACCTTAAGCTCATACTCAAGCCTCTCTTTTAGCTCGCCGCTAACTTTGTCATATTTTTTCTTGAGACCGGCAAATGCTATCTCCTTCAGATAATCTGCCGCGCTTTTCCCCTTTGGTAGCTTAAACTCAGGGAAATAAAATTTACCCATCGAAATTTCAAGCTCGCACTTGTCCGCTATTTTTTTTGTGTTGGTGAGTGCTTCAGGGAATTCCGGAAAAAGCTCTGCCATTTGCTCGGGCGAGTTAATATAGTAGCTAGGAGCATCAATGAAACGGAGGCGCTTTTTGTCTGAGATGTTTTTGCCGGTTGCTATGCAAACCAGTGCATCCTGTGCCGGAGCGTCTTCTTTTTTAATGTAGTGCGCGTCGTTTGTAGCAATCAAAGGAATCCCCATTTCGCGACTAAGCTTAACAATTCCTTCGTTTACCAACTTCTCGTATTTGGCCTGTTCATCCAGCTCGCCCCTAATATCCGGGTCACTCGCTTGGTCTTGATATCTTTCATACTCATGTCTCTGTAGCTCCAGATAATAGTCCTCTCCAAACACATCCAAAAACCACTGAACCATAGCCCGAGCTGCGTCAAGACCCTCACTCGCGATTAACTTGGGCACCTCTCCTGCTGCACACGTGGATGTAGCTATCAGACCCTCGGCGTGAGCTTTTAAGGTCTCGTGGTCTATACGCGGGCGGTAATAATACCCTTTTAGGTGGGCAAGCGAGGTTAACTTCATCAAATTTTTGTAGCCCTTCAGGTTTTTTGCTAAAAGCAGCTGGTGATATGTTTTTTTCTTTTTATTGTCTTTTTCTTCCATCCTGCCGTCTGTGATATATGCCTCCATTCCTATGATTGGTTTCACCCCTTGCTTTCGGGCTTCTTTATAAAACTCAATCACCCCATACATCGCCCCATGGTCCGTAATGGCAACGCTATCCATGCCCAGACCTTTTACGTGGTCGAACAATGCCGTATTTTTATGAATTTGACTCAAGCCGTCGAGCAAAGAATACTCCGTATGAACATGAAGATGCACAAAGTCCGTCTTGCCCATGCTTTATTTTACCAAACAATTTTTACTTCTGTAGAGCACTTTCCAGCAGTTTGCGTACCATTTTTACCTCTCCTTTTCCCTCTAGCTCTTTTTGTACTTGCCCTATTAGAAACCCTACCACTTGGGCTTTTCCACTTTTATAATCTGCTACTGCCATCTCTTGGCTTGAGACAACCTTCTTGACTGCTTCCGCAACTTCGTCTTTTGGTGCATAATCGTTCTTTTGTATCTCTATAATCTTTTTTACAACGCCGGCTGGCTCTTTGTACTTTCGGTCAAGGTTTTGGTTGATCATTAGATTCGCTACCAGTTTTGGGGACACCTTGTGTTCAACTGCAATTTTGGCCGCTTCTTCAAAATAGTCCGCACGCACTGGATCGTCTACGAACACGCGAGCATAGTCATGGGGCAGGGAATAATCTTTTTTAAATCGCTCTCTTTTGTCCCAAGGAAGCTCCGGTATTAAACTTTTCACAGGCGCGGCGTTTTTTGGATCTATCCTCAAGGGGGGCAGGTCGGGCTCCGGAAAGTAGCGATAGTCAGACGCTACTTCTTTTGACCTTTGAGCGAAGGTGACCCCTGTGCGGTCGTCATAGCCTCTCGTCTCTTGTGGCGGGGTGCTACCGCTTTTCAAAAGATTTGTCTGTCTCTCTATTTCTGCCTCTACGGCTTTTTTCAAAAACCGGAACGAGTTAATATTTTTGAGCTCGACTTTATAGTCAGGTAGCGCTCCATCGCTTGTAAGCGAGATATTGGCCTCTAAGCGCATAGACCCTTTTTCCATGTCGGCTGTTGAAATGCCCAAATAACGGACTAAAAGCTGTATTTCTTTTAAAAACTCGGCTATTTCGTCGGTAGAGGAAAAATCAGGCTCCGTGACAAGCTCGACAAGAGGCACACCACTCCTGTTATAATCCACAAGGCTTACAGTTTTGCCGTCTACTTTTGTGTGTACAAGTTTTCCGGTATCCTCCTCAAGGTGTATACGAGTAATTCGTTTTCCCATAAAAAGACCTCTCGTACAAAGTGGTTCATCGTACTGGCTTATTTGAAATGCCTTTGGAAGGTCGGGATAAAAATAGTTTTTGCGGTCGAATTTCGAGCGCTCGGCAATGTTCATGCCTAGAGCAAGCCCCATTTTAATCGTGTCTTCTATTGCTTTTTGGTTGGCAAACGGAAGGGCGCCGGGAAGCCCCAGGCACACCGGACAAGTTTGAGTGTTTGGGGGCTTGCCAAAGTGGTCAGCCGGACACGGGCAAAACATCTTGCTTTTAGTCGAAAGCTCAATATGCACCTCTAGACCAATTACTGGCGTATACGTCATGTTATATATCCCATTGCGCGATGAAAATATTTTCTGGCAAGTATATATCCGGCAATTCCTACAGCTCCGAGGACATAAAGTACAAACTCTACCCCGAGGACATCTGCGAAGGTGGCCGTTGTCAATATGGGTACAATCGCAGAAGCGGTTGCCAAAAGCCAAAAATTGCCGAACACTCGTCCATACATGTGCTCGTCGGTTACTTCTTGAAGGAAAGTCTGTGTCGGCATAAAAACGCTGATAAAAGCAAGACCCATAAGCAAAAACATCACCACCGCAACGAATAAGCGTGCTTCTCCTTCCACCTTTGGGAGAACAAAGGTGGAAACCCACACAATCAGAGAAATCGAAAGCAGTCCCATCTCAATTACCTTGCGTTTCCTGGTGCCACGCCTTAATAGGCGAGATATTAAAAAGGTTCCCATACCAGCCCCAATTCCGGCGGGTATCACGATTAAAGCAGAGGCGGAACTGGTTTTCACCCGAAGAAGGTCTGTTGCTATCACGGGCAAAAGTACGCTCAAAACCGTAACACTGACGTACATCGTTATAAGCAGTAAAAATGCTATAAGCATTGAGCGCCTTCCTTTTATATAATGATAGCCTTCCGCGATACCTCGGGAAAATTGAGAAATACCCTTCTCAAGCCCAACCTGAACATTGTGGGTCGAGTTAAGAGATGGCAAGCGACTTACTGCTATAAAAGCGATAAATATTAACGTGCTGGCTACTAACAACGAATTTCCAAAGCCAAATACCTCTTTTAATATTCCTCCAGCTCCGGCACCGACAACAACCCCCGCCTGCTCAGTTATAAAGAAAAACCCATTCGCCTCTGGTAAGTTCTCCCTCCTAACAAGCCTCGGGAGGCTTGCCGCTTCTGCCGGAACGTAAAACTGGTTAAATAGCGAATACGCAAACACCACCAAGTAGGAATTGAAAATATTACGGTCAAAGGTAAACACAAAAATTAAAATTGCAATTGATTGTAGCAAATTTGCTACCATCAGTACTTTTCTACGATCTACTATATCAACAGATACGGCACCGAACGGGCCCACTAAAAGCGAGGGGAGCGCAAAAACTACCCAAACAAAAGATGTAGCAATGTTGGAGCCTGTTTGGTCAAAAAGTCGAATTATTATGAGAAAATTTATTATGTTAATCGTTACTTGACTTAAAAACTGGGAACTCCACAACAACATGAAGTTTCTGTTTTTCATCACTTCGTGGAGGTGTATTGTCATATGGTCGGAGTTTTGGTATGAAAGCTGGTTTTTTCCTGGTAAAGTTTTCCCAGACTAAAAAGTATATTTTCCGAATAGTGTGGGCCTATCAGCTGGTAGCTTACGGGTAGGCCCGAGCTAGTAAACCCACTTGGGATGCTAATGGCAGGTAGGCCGGCCAGGTTTGCATTTACCGTCAGGATGTCCGCGAGATACATCTCAATTGGGTCTTCTACTCTCTCCCCCAATTGAAAGGCAGGGGTGGGCGAGACGGGCCCGATAACAGCGTCAACTTTTGTAAAGACGCTATCAAAATCTTCTCTGATGAGCGTGCGTATTTTTTGAGCTTTCAAGTAATATTTCTCCGCATATCCACTTGAAAGAACGTGGGTCCCCATCATAATCCGCCGTTTTGCCTCTTCCCCAAGCGCGTCTCTCCCAGCTCCATATCTTACCCCGTCATACCTGCCCAGATTGGAAGAAACTTCAGCAGGCATAATGATGTAATAAGCCGAAATGCCATATTTAGTATGAGGGAGCGAAACGTCGACAAACTCTATACCGTCGCCTTCAAACAGGTCTCTAACTTCTTCGATAGACTGTAGTATCTGCACGTCTATACCTTTTTCAAAATATTCTTTTGCCAGACCAATTTTATAGCTCTTTTTAAGAGACGTGGACCTGTCGGACAAGGTACTATCCAAGGAATCCGTCCCTTTTATTATATTGAATACCTTTTCAGCATCATCAACGGTGTGCGTAAAGTGCCCCATGCTATCAAGAGAGCTCGCCATGGAAACCACTCCATAACGAGAAACTGTCCCGTAAGTAGACTTAAAACCTGTCACTCCACAGAAACTGGCCGGGAGACGCACGGACCCACCCGTGTCTGTCCCCATCGATATCGTAGCCATTTGGGCTGCTACCGAAACCGCAGACCCACTGGAGCTGCCCCCTGGAACCATGTCCAGGTGCCAAGGGTTTTTTGTACTGCCAAAGTCGGAGTTCTCACCGCTTGCCCCATGGGCCCATGCATCCAAATTGGTTTTACCTATAATAATTGCGCCCGCAGCCTCCAACTTTTTGACGACGGTGGAAGAATATTGTGGGGCATACCCCCTTAGCACATTACTCCCTGCCGTAGTCTCAATCCCTTCGGTTAAGTAAACATCTTTCAACGACGTAATTACTCCCAAAAGAGGAAAATTCTCAAAAGCTTTCTTGTCGTTGGCAATGGTGTTGTCGTGTTTTTTCGCAAGATCGTACGCATAGTTGTCTGTGACAGTGATAAAGGCATTAAGCTTGTGGTCTACTGCTCTAATACGTCCCAGGTGCATATCTACCAGGTCTACACACGAGTAGTCACCGCTTTTTAAGCCTTCTTGGACCTTGCTAATGGTGAGAGGCAATTTCATTGATCTTTCAGGAGTACAGGGGGCACTTTGAAGTATCCGTTATGTGTTTCTTTCGCCTCACGCAGAGCATGTTCCTGGGAAAGAATTTGCTCCGCGTTTATCTCGTCGCTTCTAAGCAAGTTTTCCAGTCCGGATGATTGGTGCGTGGGCTCAACGGCTTTAGTGTTGAGCTCGCTCAAGGCCTCCACATACTCAAGAACGGCAGAGAGCTGCGTGGAATACTTTTCAACTTCATCTTGTGTCAGGCTCAAACTGGCCAATCGCGCGAGGTGCTCTACTTGATCCTTTGTCATTTTTGCCATACAAAACTGTTGCAAAGCTCGCCCTCAAGGGTGGTCTTGCTGCTGTATGATAAACTCTTCTCGCTTGACTTTGCAACTCTCGTAAGAGATTTTTTAACCCAAAAAATGTCTTGAGATTGCGAAGGGTCTAGAGTAGATTAGCGATGTATAATCGTTAAAATGGCTCAGAAGATTGGTAAAAACAGATACTTGAGAAATGCACGGATTTCCGACACTCAATTTAGAGGTATTTTGAGAGAGTTTTGTCTTGATTCAACTGCTCACATTACAGCATTAAGAGTTGGAGTAAACAGAAGGACTGTTAACAGAATATTTCATTTAATAAGAAGCAGGTTAGTTGTTCTTTGTGAAAAAGAATCAATGTTTTTTGGTGAAGTTGAGATTGATGAAAGCTACTTTGGTGCTAGACGAGTTAGGGGCAAAAGAGGGCGTGGAGCTAAGGGAAAGATACCGGTAATAGGACTCCTTAAAAGAAATGATACTGTATATGCTAAGCCCATAAAAACGCCACCAAAGCACAATTAATGCCTGTAATTAAGGGTAAAGTTCTTGGAGGATCAACAATACACACTGACGGTTGGACTAGTTACGATGCATTGATATTCAATGGATATAAACACAAGAGAGTATTCCACAGCAAAGATGAATTCGTAAGAGGAAAATCACATGTTAATGGTATAGAAAGTTTCTGGAGTTACACAAAAAGAAGACTTGCAAAATTTAATGGTGTAAAGAAAAAATATTTCCTGCTACACTTAAAGGAATCAGAGTATAGATGGAATCACAGAAAAAGAAAAGATATGCACGAAAAACTATTAAGAGAATTTAGGAAAAGACCGCTCTAATCTACCCTAGACCCTTGCGAAAAGGTGTTCTGTGCACAATCCATGTTCGGGGCAAAACAGCTATTTTGTGCGATTTTCTTTTATCACAAATTCTCCGAGTTTTGCGTCTACTTCGACGCTGTCCCCTTCAGATAAAGCGCCTTCTATTACCATAGCTGCCACTCTGTCAAGAAGTTCGTTATTAATAAGGCGTTTTAGCGGCCGGGCACCATATACCGGATCGTACCCTTTTTTCGCAAGAAGAGACTTTGCCTCACTACTTACCGAAAAGCCAATTTCCCGCTCGCTCAAATTTCTGCGTACTTGCTCAAGCTGAATTTCTACAATCTCCTCCATCACTTCCCGCCCAAGCGTTTTATAGGTGACAACGGCATCTATTCTATTGAGGAATTCTGGCCTGAAAGTCTGACCAAGAAGTTTTTGCACCTGCTCCTCGTCGCTAATAATAGAACTCCCAAGGTTTGAGGTCATAATGATAATAGCATTTGTGAAGTCGACCACTCGTCCTTTCCCATCGGTCATGCGCCCGTCGTCAAGCACTTGTAAAAGGGCATTGAAAATATTCGAATGCGCTTTTTCAATTTCGTCAAGGAGGACGACCGAGTATGGCCGACGGCGTACCGCTTCGGTTAGCTGCCCACCTTCTTCGTATCCGACATACCCTGGAGGAGAGCCAATGAGGCGGCTCAAGGAGTGCTCTTCCTGGAACTCTCCCATGTCAACCCTCACCAAGGAGGCCTCAGTCCCCATCATATATTCAGCCAAGGCTTTGGCCGTCTCTGTTTTTCCCACACCAGTTGGTCCCAAAAATAAGAATGTTCCTATCGGGCCACCGGTTCTTGAGATACCGGCGCGGTTTCTCCTAATAGCGTTGGCAACGGCTGCCAACCCCTCGTCTTGCCCCACTACGCGTTTTTTGAGCTCTTCTTCCAGGTTAACAAGCTTATCGGTTTCACTTGCTAAAAGCTTTGTGACTGGTATCCCGGTCCAACGGGCAACTACGGCGGCTATGTCCTCATCTGTCACTTCTTCTCTAAGTAGCCTTTTATCTTCCGGAATCTCAGCCCAGCTTTTTTCGAGCTCTGACAGTTTGTTCTGAAAACTCGGGAGCTCTTCAAACTTAATTTTTGCCGCCATTTCAAGCTCGACGTCGCGCTCCGCTTGCTCGAGCTTTATCTTTGTCTCATCTACTGCTTTTCTAAGCTCAGATAGTTTGCTCAAGATTTCCTTTTGTTCCCCCCAGGTTTTTTCTAATTCTGCCACCTCTCCCTTAAGCACTGCAAGCTGCTCCTCTATATCTCCTTTGCGTTTTTTAGCGGGCTCCCCCTTCTCGCGTTTTAGCCCCGCAAGTTCGATTTCTAACTGTGTCAGACGCCTTTTTTTCGTATCCAAAACCGTGGGCATACTTTCGGTTTCGATCTTGAGCCCACTCGTAGCCTCATCCAAAAGGTCAATAGCTTTGTCTGGCAAGAACCTGTCCGCTATGTATCGGCTTGACAGTTTTGCAGCCGCCAGTACAGCGTCGTCGGTTATTTCAATACCGTGGTGAACCTCGTATTTCTGCTTTATCCCCCGGAGAATTGCTATAGTGTCCTCAAGGCTGGGCTCCTCAACCATGACTGGCTGGAATCTACGCTCAAGCGCGGCGTCTCTTTCTATATGTTTGCGATATTCGTCAATAGTTGTTGCTCCTATCACGTGTAGCGTCCCGCGCGCCAGGGACGGCTTGAGCATATTGCTGGCATCCACCGCACCGTCGGCACTGCCTGCACCTACAATCGTATGGAGCTCGTCTATAAACAAAATGTACTTTCCCTCCGCCTCTTCAACCTCTTTGACAATATTTTTCAAACGCTCCTCAAATTCCCCTCTAAACTTTGAGCCCGCCAAAATGGAAGCTATATCAAGGACCAGTAGCTCTTTGCTCTCAAGTGAAGCCGGGACATCCCCCGAGCTGATTCGCTGAGCCAACCCTTCCGCGATTGCCGTTTTCCCGACCCCAGGGTCCCCAATTAAAACCGGATTATTTTTGGTGCGGCGGGAGAGAATCTGCATAACTCGCCGGACTTCACTATCGCGGCCAATAACAGGGTCAAGCTTGCCTCCCTGTGCCCGTTCTGTCAAATTGACGGTGTACTTGGGCAAATACGGACCCTCCTCCTTCGGAGTATCTATAATTATCCTTGGGGAGCTGTTCTCATCAGCCATAGTCCATTATGACCTTTTGGCACTCTTCTGTCAAGAGTGACAGTTAGGACATTTTCTCGAGTGCCTCCAGACGTTTTTCCAGCGGCGGGTGCGTATTGAATAAACCGGCAAACCTACCAATCGCATCCTTCCTTTTGTCTTTAAAGGGGTTTTCTATGTAAAGGTGGGCCGTTGCTTTGTTTGCAACTTCTAAAGGTTCATGGTCGGCTGCAATTTTTTTGAGTGCGCTAATGAGGCCGCTCGGCTGCCTGGTAATAGTAACTGCTCCGGCGTCCGCCATAAACTCCCTTCTTCGGGATACCATAAGCTTTATAAGCTGGGCGATAATTGGAGACAATATGGCAAACAAAAGTCCAACTAGGATAATCAGCCCACCGCCCCCTTTTCTATCTCTCCGACCGCCTCCCCAAAAACTCGCTCGGAGGAAAAAATCGGCCAGAAGTGCGATGCTCCCCACAAGCACGCTGACGATGGACATCAAGCGAATGTCATAATGCTTTATGTGCGATAGCTCGTGTGCAACTACCCCCTCCAGCTCGGTCCTGTTCAGTTTTTGAATGAGGCCGGTTGTCGCTACTACAACTGCGTGGTCGGGGTCTCGTCCGGTCGCAAACGCGTTTGGAGCCGTGTCTTCTATCACATAAAGCTTCGGCATGGGGACGCCCGCGCCAATACTCAGGTTTTCGGCAACAGAGTAAAACTGATAGTCACGTTTCCTGTCTGCGGGACGTGCGCGCGAAATCGACAGTACAATCCGGTCGGAGTAATAGTAGCTTCCAAAGCTCATTAGCCCTGAAATAATAAAAGCAATGCCCACTATTCCCAGGCCTCCTGGTTCGTAGCCCAAGTAAACCGCAAATGCCTGAGACAGCACCCAAACGGCAGCCGTAAAAAACAAGATAAAACCAACAATCACGGCCCAGCTCTTGCGCCTATTGGAGGCCTGCACTTCGTAAATGTTTTGCATCAGAGATTCACTTTTGGAGCCCTAATATCACTAGACGACACCTCAAGGTGTTCTCCTTCTTTGGGAGCTTTGAGACCCTCCAGCTCTTCAAAACTAAACATGCTGGCGATAAACCTAGACGGGACGCTTACCCTCCGGACATTATAGTCGGCCACCAAGTCAATAAGAAGACGCCTTGAGAACATTACCTTGTCGGAGGTGTCGCGAAGCTCCTCCATCAACCTTGTGACTACTTTGTCGCTTTTAATCTCGGGGTTATCCTCGACGGCGATACTTATTTGCGGAATGACCTGAGCTAACTGTGCTCCCGCATCGGACATTTCCTGAAGGTCACCGGACTTAACGGCCTTCGCTACTGCCTTGCGGGCACTAGTGAGGGCCTCAAAGATGGCTTTCTCCTGCTTTAAAAACCCTTTGGCAGAGCTTTCCAGGTTGGGAATCAGCTCTGCTTGGCGCTTGAGTTGGTTTCCAATCTCTTCCTTGGCAGCCTTTATACGCGCTTTGCTCGAAACAAAAAAATTGTATGTCGAAACAGCCCAAAAAACTAAGACTGCTGCCGCAGCTAATATCAAAATTATTTCAACGCTCATAAAACTTGTTTCAAAACTCGCCTTTCAGGATCGTTTTAATTTTTAAGTGTAAGCTTTGCAAACTAGTTTTGAAACCAGTCATGTCTAATTGTACAGTATTTCTTCAAACTTGGACAGTGGGAGTGTGTTTGCTATGTTTCGCTTTTCAGCCCAGCCACGCCTCGCAACATAAACGGCGTACTTCATGTTGTCCATACGGTATGCATGATGAGCGTCGGTGTCAACGGTCAGGGTTACTCCCTGCTTGACCGCTTCTCTTACCAAAAAGTCGGGGAGGTCCAAGCGCTCTGGTGAGGCATTAATTTCGACCCATTTATTGTAACGCGCACAGTAGTCAAAAATGCTATCCCAGTCGAGCTCCACTCCTTCGCGAACTGTGAGCCTGCGAGCAGTCGGGTGGGCAAATATCTTTACTTTCGGGTGCTCAAGTGCACGCATTACTCTCTTGGTCATAAGCTTTTTTGAGAGCCTAAAGCTGCTGTGTAGTGACACTAGTGCAAAGTCAAGCGCTGCAAGTCCTTCTTCAGGTACCGGGAGGCTTCCATCCGGTAAGATATCTATTTCTAGACCGTTGAACACTTTTTTAACACCTTTTTTCACGCTCCTAAACGAGTAGTTTAAGTGTTCGACTTCTCCCTTTTTCCGTTTCAGCAGATCTACTATCTGCGAGGCGCTGTGCCCTCTCTGCGCAGGGTTATGTTCAGTGAACGCTATATACTGATAGCGTAGCTCGTTTGCTTTCTCCACCATTTCACGCATCGACGAGGCCCCCAGGTCATGGCTTGTTTCTATCTCAAAGCTACTATGCATATGGAGGTCGCCTTTTATATCCCGCGTTTCAATCAATTTGGGCAAAGTAGTACTCTCACCCGACACGTGCCGAATGGCTGCCTCTATTTCACCGGTATCTTCACGCAGCTCAGGGGGGATCCAGTCCATTCCAAGTTTGCTATATAGCTCCTCCTCGGTTTTGAACTTAAAAAGCTTGTCGCCAATCTTCAGCCCATAATCACTCAGGCTCCACCCTTTTTTGAGCGCAACCTCGCGAAGCTTAATATTGTGGTGTTTGCTTCCCGTAAAATGCTGGAGTGTAGCTCCATATCCACTGGGTGACTCTACTAACAAGTCGACTTGGATGTTTCCCGGCAGAATGATCGAAGCCGTACGTCTGCCCTCTTCGAGGATACGGGACTTTTTGGGGTAGTTTGTAAAATGTTTTATTACGGCCTTTGGTTCATTTGAAGCAACCGCTAAATCAATGTCTCCCACGGTCGAAGCGCGCCTGCGCTGGCTCCCAAGCACGTCGGCACGGACAACGGCTTTTGAGGTTTTCAGATAATCGAGTAATGGCTCTGAAACTTCTTCCGCTCGTGTGAGCAGCATGCGGGAGGCTTTTCTTCCCTTCATTTCCTTTATTCCTTGGAGTACGACCTTTTCAGAGTCTACGCCAAAACCTTCCAGGCTTGCTATTTTCCCGCCTTTGGCGGCATTCTCGAGCATTTTAACGGCATTTTTGGCATTCCTAATTTCTAGGGCGTCCGAAAACTTCATGGCGCTTTTCGGCCCTACACCCGGTATTCTAAGAAATTCAAACACCGCCGGAGGGGTATTCTTCAAAATGTTCTCAAAATGTTCGGACTTTCCTGTGTGAAATATTTCGCCTAAATGCTCGGCGATGCTCTTCCCGATGCCGGATACCTTTTCCAGCTCTCCCTCGTCCCATAAGTCCTTGAGCTCGCTACTGGCGTGCTCCGCGGCGTCCGCCGCACGCTCATAGGCCACTGTGCGGAACTTATTCTTCTCTGCATTTTCGACCTGGAGTACGGCCGCGACTGCTTTCAAAAGTTGCGAAATTTCAATGTTATCCATTTGTTTGTGAGTTTTCATTACTTAAGTATATAATAGACGAAATGAACTCAGTCGACATACTGAAATACGGAGATCATTCTTTTCGTCGAGCACTTGAGGCCGTTCCTCAAAAGCACTGGGAAAAGGAGGTGCTTGGTATGTGGTCAATTAAAAACATTGTCTCCCATATGGCAACTTATGAGCTAATGTTAGTCGATGTTCTTAACTCCCTCCTCGAAGAGTCAAAAGTAAACACTCCTTACTTGGATATCATGAAGGAGATCGGCCCTGGGGCGTTTAACGATAAAGTGGTAGATGGGCGAAGATCGCTGACGGCAAAAGAAGCGTACAGGGAATATAAAAACGCATTTAGTGAAGGCCTAAAACTAGCAAAAAAGGTGAAGCCTCGTACGTGGACAAAAAACGGAACACTCCCATGGTACGGGAGCAAGTACTGTTTGAACGACTTCGTCGTGTTTACATACTATGGCCACAAAAGAGAGCACGCAGGGCAAATAGAAGCTGTTCCAAAACTCGGCTAGCCTCGTCTTGAGCACCTCCGGTGAGCTTATATCAACTGTTTTGAAACCAGTTGATAGAAACATTTAGTTTTTAATCCGGTTGAGTTTTTATACCTTCTGACTTATACTCATGCTGTTTGGTCCGGTAGCTCAATTGGCCAGAGTACCGCCCTGTCACGGCGGGGGTTGCGGGTTCGAGTCCCGTCCGGACCGCCCCAAGGAATTACAGCTTGACACCCTCTTCCTAATCGACTAAATTCAACTCAATCCAATCTGCCCATAATTAATAAAAAAAGGGGGGTGATTGGCATGAAAGAAATTTTAAAACAGATAAAGCTACGCGAGGATACCATCAGCATGGTTATTGGTGCTTTGGTAGTTATTGTGGTCGGCATCATTGTCGTCAACTTTTTCAGAAGCCGTGACACCGGGGACACACTACCGACGGGAGTAACTACGGAGGAGCAAGCCACCACACACACAGTAGCCAGGGGTGAGACCCTTTGGGACATTGCGATTACTCATTATAACGACGGTTTCCGCTGGGTTGATATACGTGATGCAAATGCCCTCGCCGACGCAAACGACATAGAAGTGGGCATGGAGCTAATAATTCCCGATATAGAGAGGGCGGAAGACCGCTTCATGGCGGGAGCCACTCCTCAAGAGGAAGAT
>Ga0210057_1005651_pt1 | contig 15969 bp, 15 predicted proteins | sample CryGeyCG2114_010_2_FD_183968 | JGI IMG/M metagenome (GOLD analysis project Ga0210057, IMG submission 183968) | Groundwater microbial communities from aquifer - Crystal Geyser CG10_big_fil_rev_8/21/14_0.10 (SPAdes) (version 2) | ecosystem: Environmental > Aquatic > Deep subsurface > Groundwater ...
ATAACCATCCCAGCCGTGAATTATAAAAACTCGTTTTTTCATAAATTTATTATCCTATTTCTTGTTGGCGAGGACATGATATTTTGCACCCGACCGACTTGCCCGTCTTCCAGACGTACTTTAATCCCGCGCGGATGAAAACTGGAGTTCGTCAAAATTTCCGCCACTATTCCATGGGTGAGCATTCCGGTTTTTTGGTCCGCCTTTAGCACAACTTCTACCCTTGAACCGATTTTTACGTCTTCCCTGTTTTGCCCGTTCATAAATTTATTTTCCTAACTTGTGGTGAGTATATCGAACTATTTTTGTCGGCCAGATTATTTGGGGCCTAATTTGGCTACATTTTATTCCTTTTTCGATTTTTTAGCAAAAAACTGCCTCACCCCATCCTGCTACCCGCCATTTCTCATTTTACTTATGACCTTGCTAAATCTTTGCTCAACTTCAGCGTTTGTTTTCGCGCCCTGTTGACTATAATGAAAAACATAATCGACTTTTATTTCTTTCGGAATTAATGGGTCAACGAAAGGCCTAAAACTCTTTTCATAAGTTCTTTTGCCTAAAACTATAATAGCTTTCGGCTGTATGATTTCTATTTCTTTAAGTAAAAATGGCAGCCATTGCTGTATTTCTTCTTTGATAGGTCGTCTTGGCGCATCTCCCCCTTTTACAATGTCAGTCACATAGCTACCAGCGACTCCGTATGTAATCATCATTCTTTGCAAAAACTTATCCGGCGCGGACACATTAAAATTACCGCCCAAGTCCGATATGTCTTTCGGCACGCCCATTGATGGCATTTCCGCAATAAACATAAAATCGAATTGTTTTGGTGATCCCTTAGGTAAAAATGCACCGCCCAACTCTTTTGGCGGTTTTAAATTTTTATTCAAATCATCAAGCTTTATTAATCTCTCGTCCATAGACTTACTCTCCTAATTTTTTGTTGGCCAAGTTATAAATTTTACCTGTGGATAACTTATTGACTTGTTTTCATAATTTGCTGTATAATGAAATTGTAACGGAAACGTTACCCTGTCCGTCGGAGACGGATCCGATATCCAAACCTCGCCCTTAACGGGGCGAGGTTTCTTTTATTATAACAATATCAGCCTTAACTCTCTGAGCGTTTATGTATAAATCCGCCGTATTTCTAAGTGTATGAAAGACTTGTCCGGAAGCAATGATAATAATTTTCTTTCCTTTTCTTTTTAAGAATACTGCTAATTTTGCAAAATCGCTATCTCCCGACAATAAGCAAAAAGTATCATATTGGTTTATGAGCCTTATTGAATCAACGCTGATTTCCACATCAAAATTACTTTTGGGAATTTCAATAAATTTTCCATACCGATCCTCTTTTATAAAATTATCTTTTAAGTGGTTAACCTCTAATGTATCTAAATAGTGCTTTATAAATTGGATTGGTTTTGTTATTTTAATAAATCCATTTTCCTCCGCCGAAATTACTATGTGCCACGACCGTTTAATGCGCTTATGCCATCCGTAGTAAAACCTTTTTTGTTCAGAAAATAAATTCAAAAATTGAGATAGTTTTGGAATGTCAACGACGAGTTTTTGATTCTCCTTCAAAATATTGTCTTCCCAGTCGTGCCGGTCTTCTTCGTACCAATAGTTTACATTGCCAAAATCAACAAAACTAAAAATTCTTCCATATTTCTCTTTATCAATTTCTAAGTTTTTTAACTTAAATTCCTGTAAATCCATAAATTTATTTTGCTAATTTTTTTGTTGGCCAAATTCCAGAATCTCCTTCGGGTCGCGGTGGGTTATTTTTACTTCCTTTTAGTATGAGTTGCTATAGAAACTATAGAAAAAATATCATCTCCTTTTTTCAAGGCTTCTAACAACTTTTTAAACATATAGGCACCGGGCATATTGGTTTTTTCTTGAATCATTAATAGTTTCGCAAGTAAAATCAGAAACTCTATTCTAATTAATAGTAAACTTCCCTAAAAAATTTAAATGTTTCATCGTCGTAAATTTCCACCGTCTCATTAAATGGTAGATTTAACTTTCTTGCTGAGTCTAAAACTCTTTCTGTTAATGGAATCGATTTAGATGAAATGTTTAATCCCCAAAATACTGCCTTTTGCTCGTCTGTATTTATTTCAAAAAAATTATAGGTATCTGTAACTTTCTTATCGTTCATATTTTTAGAAAGCTAAACTATTTTCTAGGGATATGAGTTCATAAGTTTTAGCGTGCCATTCTGATAATTGTTCGTAGCCCAAAAATTTAACTCGGCGCCGAACTGGCACAAAGGCATCCAACAATACTTTGGTCTCAAATTCTCTTTGTCTTATTTCATCCGCAACGATGAAGAATTTAGCATAAAAATCCTGTAATTCCGTAAATTTTAGAAGTGAGTTTTGAATATCTGTAGAATGTTCAACTTCAAAAAATGCGTCTGGCATTTTTCGGTGATTAAACCATGAAACATCTATTGTTTGTGCCTTTCGCACTAAATACTCGTAAGTAAACTGATAAAATTCCTTCATTGATATAATATCTCCTAATTTCTTATCGAGAAAATTTTTATTTTTATCTTGGTTCGGTATAAATGTTTGATAATGCTTGAGATTCCCAATCTCAACAAGCAGACCCTGATAATAGGTGTGATTAAAATCTTCTTGTTCGGTTTTCGGTGTTTTTTTAATCGGTAAGATTTCCGGGGGCAATTTTTCTTTAAAACTTTTCAGCGCCCAGAGTCCCGGCCTTATCCTAAAGAAAAACCTTTCATCTTGGACAATGCGACGAATACTCGCAAAGGGCGTTTTTGTTTTCCATTCAACATCAGGTACCCTCAAAACTTCTTGATTAAGATAACCAAGGGTAGCAAAGCCACCGTTCTCCTCCATTGTTTTTATTACTGCTTCATATTGCTTCATATTTAATTATTTATTAATTCTTTTTCTTATCTCAAAAGCGGCCTTAATCTGGGTTGCTTTTGCCTGCCCAATACCCTTAATTTCTGTTAACTCCTTAATTGGAGCAGCTGCGATTCTATTTAAATTACGAAACCGTCCCAATAACCTTTCGGCGGTTACCACAACCGACTCTCCTCTACCTCCTCTCCCTAATAAAGTAACTAAGAGCTCACGATCTGTAAGATTACGCGCCCCCAAGGTTATCATTTTTTCTCTGGGACGTTCTTCTTTTGCTAAATCGTGAATTGTAAATGATTTTGCCATATCCTTATTTTACCCCAGCCGGGAGCAAAAACAAGCCGCCTTGGTGACTTACTTCCGGGGTTGACAGAAATAAAATTTCTGCTAAAATTTAGCATAGCCATAACTTGAAAATTAAAAAAGGATTAAGAGGAGGTTTCGATGATTAATAATATTCCTCACATTCTGCCAATTTTACCAACCGAGGAGGTGGTTCTCTTCCCGGGCATTACTGAATTTATTAACATTTCTGAATCAGAAGAAAATTTTAGCCTGCTGACCGATGCTTTAGAAAAACAAAAGTTCGTAGGAGTAGTGGCCAAAACAAAAGAGGGTCTTAAAAAAATAGGAACCGTCGGAAAAGTCCTGGACGTTAGAGATCCTAAGCGTATCCTCCGGCAAATAGCCAAGCATTTTGATCGGTCTAAATTTGAACTCCCCAACCTGGGCTTGTTCTTAATCATCAAGGGAGTCTCGAGATTCGAAATTTCCAGAATCATTCAAGACGCCCCTTATCCTATGGCTGAAATTCGAATTCTTTCCGACCAAGTTTCCCATTCCGCTAATGAAATCGCCGCTTTTGCTGAAGTCGTCAAATCTCGCTATAAAGAACACCTGGAGCTTATTGACGTAGCAGATAAAGATGAACTGTTAAAAACCATCTTGGAAAGCAGTGACCCCAGTTTTATCGCTGATTTTGCTACGGCCAAGCTGCCCATTTGGACTTTGTCCTTAGAGAATAAACAAACCATCTTAGAAACCCTGGATATTAAAGAGCGCCTGGAAAAAATCAGTTATTTCTTAAATAAAGAACTGGCCATCTTTCGGACTCGGGAAAGAATCACAAAAGAAGTGGGAGACGGCCAGAAAGAACTGGTAATTCGGGAAGAAATCAGGTTTCTTGAGGAAGAATTAAAAAAGATGGGTAAAGAAAGAGAAAAGTCTGAGGTGGCAAAATATCGAGAAAAAGCCGCTAAAGCCAATCTTCCTCCGGAAGCCAAGAAAGAATTTGAAGAAGAGTTGAAGAGATTTGCTCAAGCTGGACCCCATGATCCAACTAATCAATATCGAGGAATTTGGTTGGATTGGATGGTTTCGCTGCCGTGGAATCAAGGGACCGTTGACCGCCGAGACCTTCAAGAAGCGGAAAAGATTTTAGAAGAAGACCATTACGGTTTGGAAAAAGCTAAAAAAAGAATTCTGGAATTTCTGGCTGTCAAACAACTCAAACCCGAAGGTAAAGCCTCAATTCTCTGCTTTATCGGGCCGCCAGGCACCGGCAAAACCTCGGTGGGCAAATCGATTGCCCGAGCCATGAATAGAAAATTCACCAGAATATCTCTGGGCGGAGCCAAAGACGAGAGGCAAATTCGGGGTTTTGAACGAACTTATGTTGGCGCTCTGCCGGGCGTGATTATCCAAGAACTCAAAAGACTGGAAGTGAATAATCCGGTTTTTATGATTGATGAGATTGACAAAGTCGGGGCTGACTGGCGAGGCGACCCCACTTCTGCTCTTTTGGAAGTTTTGGACCCGGAACAGAATTTTGCTTTTAAGGACCACTATTTAGGCGTTTCTTTCGACTTTTCTAAAATAATGTTTATCTGCACCGGAAACTTGATTGACCCGATTCAGCCAGCGCTAAAAGACAGAATGGAAATTCTGGAATTTCCTGGTTATACCCGGGAAGAAAAATCGATGATTGCCAAAAAATACCTTGTTCCAAAAGAAATTGAGGCTAATGGATTGGACTCAAAACAAATTCAGTTTGAGGATGAGGCTGTCAGCTCCATCATTAAAGACTATACGAGGGAAGCCGGAGTCAGAAATTTAGAAAGAGAGATTGAGAAATGCTGCCGCAAGGTTGCCACAAAAATTGCCAAAAAAGAGATTGCTCGAGAGATAATCACAAAAGATAAACTCCCTGAATTTTTGGGGTCCCAGAAGTATCTCTCCACCCTCAAAGAACGAATTTCTCGACCGGGCATCAGCATTGGTTTGGCCCAGACTTGGACCGGCGGCGATATTCTTTTTATTGAGACAGAAATGGTCAAGGAAGCCAAAAAATCGGAATTAGAAATCACGGGCAATGTGGAGAAAATTATGCAGGAGTCAGCCAAGGCTGCTCTCACCTATATTGAAGCTAATCTCGCTCTTCTGGGAATTGACCAGGAACGCTCTCCAATAGACAAAAAAATTCATATTCATGTTCCAGAGGCAGCGATTCCCAAAGATGGACCATCAGCTGGTTTGGCTATTCTGGCGGCTCTTGTCTCGCTCCTTAGCAAAAGAAAGGTAAGAGATGATGTGGCAATGACAGGAGAAATCACTCTCCGAGGCAAAGTCCTGCCGGTTGGCGGCATTAAAGAAAAAGTTTTAGCCGCTAAAGAGAGCGGGATTAAACTCATCATCCTTCCGGAAGAAAACAAAAAAGACGAGGAAGACTTACCTTTAAGTGTACGAGAGGCTATCAAGCGAGGAGAAATCAAACTCCAATATGTCTCAGAAATGAAAGAAGTGATTGACTTAGTATTGACTTAACCTTAGAAAATCCTCAATAAAAAAGTTTTAAATACAAAAACTCAGACTACCCAGCCTGGGTTTTTTCGTTGATTAGTTACCAATAATTTTTTCCAATGGAAAAGCGGCCGCCAAGGGGCGGTCGCTTAAAAATTATGCGAGTTAGTTTAAAAAAAGATCTGAATGGTACCGCAGATGCTGCCGAGACCGATAATCTCAAAAAAGATATAGGCTGGTTGTAAATCGATTAATAAAAAATCGAGGTTGTAGTTGCTGATTATTTCTGGTTTTTCTCTGCCCTTTGGTTTCCACCAAATCTGAAGGCAGGGACTTTTGTCCACATGGATGATTTCAAATTCGGCGAAAGTACCGGACAGATGGACGGACGGCCCGCTCTCCTCGTACTCGGTTCTTTTGCCGACCAGTTCTTTTTGATGCTGAAGCAAAATGTCGAGAATGCCTTGGCAGTTATCGCCTTTGGCTCCCATTTTGCCGCTTTCTGCTTGTTTGTTCAGCGCCTCTTTACAGGGGCCGAATTTCTCGCATTTCCATCCGTCGCTCACCACGAGAAAGCGACAGGTCTTGTCTTTCTGGCCACGCCGACATATTTTCTCCACATGTTCCGGAGAAGGAAAATTCGCCAGTAACTCTGTTAAAATCGCCATGAATCACCTCCTTATGTGATTTTTAATAAATTCAGGCTGTTGGAATTATATCATATTTAATTACAGCCGTCAATGAAGCGTTGGTTGAAACTACTTAAAGGTAATATTCACCGCCTTTGAACTAACCTCATTAATTGTAACTTTTAATCGCCACAAGCCAGTTGAAAGTTTGGCAGTGGAAAGGTTAAAAGTATAAAGATTGTCTTTGGAATCATAACGGAACAAATTATCAACATTGGCTCCGCCGCTGGAAACCGCTTTTATTTCCGGACCAACTACGCCTTTTTCGATTTTCGCCAGATAAAGTTTGGCGGTTACGGTTGTAACGAAATTACCCTGGGTATCAGTCAGCCGGAATTTAACGGGGATATCGTTTCTAAATTTATAAACGCCGCTGCCGTCGTTTTTAATCGGCGGCAGGAAACCGCCAAAGTCAAAAATGTAATTGACATAATAAATGATATTTTTACTCGCTTTGTTTCCGGCTTTGTCTTCGGCTAAGACGCTGAAATTCTTCTCGCCGGTTGAAGTTGTATCAAGCGCCGCGCCAGCCGGTAAAGTAGCGCTGGAGAGGAAAATTCCGGAAATGTTGTCGCCTGCCGTCCAATTGACGATTGTTTCGGAATTCAAAGGATAGATTCCGCCTTCTTGAGGCACAAGAATATTTATCTCCGGCGCTGTCTTGTCAATTTTAACAATTTCGCTTTTTGTCTCTTCAATATTTCCCGCGCTGTCAGTGGATTTATAATTAACCGTGATTTGGCCTTCCCCGGTCAAAACAACCGGACCTTCGTAAAGATTCCAGTTTGTTCCGTCAAAACTGTACTCGGTTTTTGCCACCATTCCCCCGCCGCCGCAGGTTCCGCCGCCATCAGTAGCAATCAAAGTCATCATTACATCGGAAACATACCAGCCATTATTGCCGATTGTTCCGGCCAGATTAATAAGAGTGACGGGCGGCTCTTTGTCCAAAGAAGCGCCCAGGGGACAAACCAGAGGCAAATTATCTTGTCCGCCGGAAAAGGCATAAGGATTATCAACAAAACCGTCATGGTTTTCATCCGGTCCGGCCCAATTGCTCCAATAATTACCGCCGACAGGCGCCGCTTGGTTAAAAAGATTGTTCTCTCCTTCATAAACCTGGGCCTGGGTCGGGTTATTCAAGAAATTGTTGTTATAAATCTGGTTATTTCTGACGCGGTAATCATAGCAGCCGCCCCAACCGCACCAATAACGGCCTTCGAGATAAATGCCGCGGGAAGTGTTGTCAGCCAGAGTATTTCCGCTGATGATATTATTATTGGATGCATCGTAAAGATAAAGGCCGACAAGGTTGCTATTCATCGTGTTGCCGCTGAAGGTGTTGCGTGTCGAAAGCAATAGATAAACTCCTTTGTAGTTGTAATCAAAAGCATTATTAGCCAAAGTATTGAAACTGGAATATTGAATCCGGCCGCCGTAAGAATTGTTGGAAACAAATTTGTTGTTGGTAATGTTGTTATAATGGGAATTATCAAGCACTAAACCATCGTTATTGTTGGCCGTGCTGATATTGTCTTTGATGGTGTTGTAATTGGAATAAGCAAGCTCTATGCCGTAGCCGTAGGTGACAACGCTGCTCTTGGAAATATTATTTTCAGCAATAAGATTCTGGCCGCTTACCTCAAGATAAATTCCCCTCGCCCCGTTAGAAAAAAGAGTATTTTTAATGATGGTGTTGGCAGAAGACTGATAAAGATAAATGCCGTGATAAAACCTCTCAATGACTAAATTTTTAATGGTCACGCCGTTTTTGTAAGGTAGATAAACGCCGTAGCCGGTGCCGGTGCCGGTAATCTTGCGATTGTTGCCGTCTAAGGTAATGCCGCTCGTGTCTATTTGAACTGTCTCGTTAAGATCGGCTGAAAGAACGCAGGTTTTAGTTAAAGAATCCCAGGAGCCGATTAATGAACAATCGCCGCCGGTTATATCGTCGCGAATAAACTTCGTGCTTTCTCTTGGTTGAATGAAAATCAAATGCGGCTGGCTGATGTCTTGTTTGTAACTGTAACCGCCCTCTTCATCCGAAACAAAAACTTCGTGATTATGATAATCATCTTGATATTTGTGATAAGTGGTTTTCGGCTCAAAACCGCTTAAATTTATTTGGGTTTCTTGACTGCCTTGGACCGACTCAATTTCTAAGGCAATCATTTCCGGAGCGGACTCGATGAAAACATTAATTTCTTCGCTGCTGTCAATGGCGATATTCAAATATTCGCTGCCTTTCAATTCAAAATGCCGACCGACGCCGTTAAGTTGCCCGGCCGCCAAAGAAGCAGCTGGATTTAAGGGTTTGGCGGCTTTTAAGACCTGCCACAAACCAATCGCTAATAAAATGACGACCAAAGCAATTATTGATAATGGTATTTTTTTGAACATATTTTTATAAATATATTCTATAAATGAAATGGCGACTTTTATTATTATTTTAATATATTATTATGCTGCCAGCCAGCCGCCGTCAACATAAAAGGTGGCGCCTGTTATATAACTCGATTCCTCCGACGCCAGAAAAACAACCACGGCGGAAACCTCTTCCGGCTTCCCTATTCTTTTTAAGGGAATTCTGGCGAGCATTGCTTTCATAGCTTCTTCGGGCATTTGAGCGGCCGAAACCATCGGCGTATCAATCGCTCCCGGCGCGATAACATTAACATTTATTCCCAAAGGCGCCCATTCAATCGCCAAAGTTTCGCTCAGGCCGATAATGCCTCCTTTGGACGCCGTATAATGGGCGCCGCCGGCAATACCGACGCCGGTTTGACCCGAAGCAACCGAAGCAATGTTGATTATCCGTCCCCATTTATTTTTAGCCATTTCTTTGGCTGCTCGCTGAGCACACAAAAATTCACCCTTGAGATTAACCGCCATCATTTTCTCCCAATCCTCCTCAGTGAGTTCCAAAGCCATTTTCGAAAAATATAAACCAGCATTATTAACCAGAATATCCAAATGGCCGAAATGTCTGATTACTTCGTCAAAAACAGAATCAACCTCGGCTTTTTTGGAAACATCTAATTTGAGGGCGATGGCTTCTCCACCCTGCTTTTTAATTTCCTCAACCAGTGCCTGACATTCTTCTTGATTAATATCGGTAACAACGACCTTGGCTCCTTGCCGAGCCAGAGCCAAAGAATGAGTCTTACCCATCCCCCGTCTGGCGCCGGTCACTAAAGCAACTTTATTGGTGAGTTCAAACATAAGAGTTTTATAAATTTTATAAAAATTAACCCGACCTTAATGTAATTGTATCATAATATTTTGCCAAAATACAAATCCACCAGAACAGCGGCGTTGTTTTAATTTTTATCTTAGCAATGTTTCGGCGAAGATAAAAATTAAATAAATTATAACCAAAAACAAACCTTCTTTTTTGGAAATTCGGTTTTGGCTGCGAGAAACAACAAGAAAAAACAAAACAGTCAGCAAAAGGAACAGGCGGGCTGTGCCGTAAGGCGAGAAATCGGTTATTTTGATGGGAGAAATCAAAGCCACCAACCCTAAAACCAAAGTAGAAGTAATAACCACGCAGCCCATCAAATTGCCCAATATCATTTTGGTCTCGCCGGCCCGGCCGGCGCGGATAGAAAAATAAACTTCCGGCAAAGCCGTGCCGGCTCCCACTAAAATTATGCCTATGAAGCCTAATCCCACGCCCAAAGAATTGGCGAAGAAAGAAGCGGATTGAACTATTCCCTGACTGGAAAGCAAAAGCAATATCACCGCTCCAATAAAAATTCCCAGGTCTTTCAAAAATGACTTGAAATTAATAATCGCCGACTCGGTGCCTTCATAAACCTTTTTAAAAAACTCTTTTCGGTCAAAAATCCAGCTCAAATAAAAAATAAATGATAAAATCAGAATGCCGCCGTCTATTCGGGACAAATCGCCGTCAATAATCAAAAGCAGAGGCAAGAGACCGATAGCGCCCATTAAAATTGAGCCGCGCCTGACAGTTTCGCGCTCTATTTCCAATCCGCCCAAAAATAAAACCGCCAAACCGACAGCCAAGGTCAGATTAATAATATTGGCGCCCAAGATATTAGCCAAAGATAATTCCGGAATGCCGTTAATCGCGGAACTGATGCCGACGAAAAGTTCCGGCACCGAAGCGGCCAAAGCCATTAAAATAAAAGCCACGATAAATTCCCGCAATTTCAGAAAACGGCTGATGCGGGTCAAAGCCGCAACCGCCTTGCCGCCGGAATAAATTAAAACAATGACCGAGACGAAAAAAATTAAAATATACAACCAGAACATAATTTAATTTTTGCTTTCTTTTTTAATAAAATAGTATTTAACCGCCTCTATTAAAACCAAATTGATTATTCCTAAAGCCAGAAGCAATTGCCAATCAAAGAAATTAAGAGAAACGGTTTTTAATAATTTCTGGAAAATCGGAAGATAAACCGCCATCAAAAGCATCACTAAACTGAAAATAATACTGACCATCAAATACCAATTGGAAAAAATGTTGTACTGCCAGATATTTCTCTTCAAATTTTTACAGGAAAAAACATAAAAGAAAGTATCAATGGACAAGCCGGCAAAAATTACGGTTCTAATTTCCACCAAAGGCAATCCTTTTTTCAAAAGCCAAAAGAACAAACCCAAAAGCATAAAATCCGTGATAATGCCGAATCCGAAAATAATGGTTTTCATCTCTTTGGTTAAAAGCGGAGTTTTGGGATTTTCCGGTTTTCTGTCCATCACCTCTTTTTCTTTCGGCTCAAAAGCCAGGGCAATGCCCTGCGGACTTCCTTCAATCAAATTTTCCCAAAGAATTTGAGCGGGTAAAATCGGCAAAGGAAAACCGCCTAAAATACTGGCGCCGATTAAAATTATTTCCGAAAAACACTGGGAAACCAACAAGGTAACGGTTTTTCGGATATTATCAATAATCGCTCTTCCTTCTTCAATGGCTGCCACAATAACCGAAAAGTTATCGGTTAAAAGAATTAAATCAGAAGATTCCTTGGCCACATCGGTTCCTGAACCCAGGGCGAGGCCGATATCGGCCTGTTTTAAGGCGGGGGCGTCGTTAACGCCGTCGCCGGTCATCGCCACCACTTCGCCCCTTTCCTGCCAGGCTTGAATAATTTTCAATTTTTGCTGCGGCTCAACGCGGGCGTAGATGCTGATTTTGTTCAATCGCCTTCTATATTCATCGTCGCTTAATTGTTCCAATTCTTTGCCTTCAATAATATTTTCTTCTTTGACGGGTAGGCCCAATTCTTCGGCAATGACTTTGGCTGTTAAGCGGTGGTCACCGGTCACAATAATCGGTTGCATTCCTGCCCGGCGACAAGTTTTAATCGCTTCTTTAACTTCTTTCCGAATGGGATCGTGAAAACTAATAAATCCCACAAAATTCATTTGTTTTAAATGCTTATCTTCAATTTTTTGATTTTCGGTTTTTTTATAAGCGCAGGCCAAAACCCTTAAGCCTCGGGAGGTTAAATCTTCCAATTTGTGGTTGAGTTTAAATAATGTATCTTGAGCAAGTTCGGAAATTTTCAAAATTACCTCGGGCGCGCCCAAAACATAAATAATGTTTTCTTTGTCAGATAATTGGCGTAAAACAGCTGAATACTTGTAAGTAGGATCGAAGAAAAGTTCATCAATCTTCGGCTGGGCTTCTTCCAATTCTTTTTTGAAAAAACCGGCCTGAACCGCAGCCAAAAGCAGGGCTTTTTCCATCGGCCTTCCTCGCACTATCCATTGATGCAATTCGTCTTCGGGATTTTCAATAAAAGCCTCGGTACAAAGAATGCCTATTTTTAAAGCCAAAACATGAGATTCGCCGCTGTTTTTGTCAATTTTTTCCGAGTATTGGCGGCCGTCGCTCAATAATTCTTTATCTTCGGTAAAAATCCCGGCCACCTGCATTTTTGCCTCGGTTAAGGTGCCGGTCTTGTCAGTACAAATGATGGAAGTGCTGCCCAATGTTTCGGCGGCAATCATTTTCCTGACTAATCCCCGTCTTCTTAAAATCCTTTGCATCCCCAGAGCTAAAATGACGGTCACCGCCACCGGCAAACCTTCGGGAATGGCCGCGACCGCCACTGCCACCGCCGTCAAAAACATTTCAAAAAGGTCACGGTCAAAGAGCACGCCCAAACCGAAAAGCATAATGCACACCGCCAAAACCAAAATGCCGATTATTTTGCTTAAATAAACAATTCGTTTTTGATAGGGAGTTTTTTCTTCTTCGGCAGCGGCAACGCTTTGAGCAATTTTGCCGATGGCGGTCTCCAATCCAATGTCGGTCACCACCGCTTTAGCTCGACCGTCTTCAACCACGCAACCCATATAAACCATATTATCTCGGTCGGCCAGGGATGTTTTCTCATCCAAAACATCGGTGATTTTTTCTGAGGGATACCATTCTCCGGTCAGCGGCGCTTCGTTTACTTTTAAATCATGAACTTCGATTAAACGGCCGTCAGCCGGGATTTTTTCGCCGGGATGCAGAAGAAAAATGTCGCCGGGCACCAGTTCGGACTGCTCCACCTCCTTTTCATTGCCGTCCCTGATAATATAGGCTTTTATTTTTACTATTTTCTTCAGTTCCGACAAAATTTGCGAGGCTTTATTTTCTTGAAAAAATCCGATGATGGTGTTTAGAAAAACCGCGCTGAAAATAATAATAGTGTCGGTGTAATCGCGCAAAATTAGGGTAATGATGCCGGCAATCACTAAAATATAAATCAAGGGGCTTTTAAATTGCCCGAAAAATATTTTCAATTTGGAGAACGACTTTTCTTCCGGCAGTTTATTGGGACCGAATTTTTTCCGTCTGATTTCGGCTTCTTTTTCCGAAAGTCCGTTTTTCTCGTCGCTTTTCAAAGCGCTAACCGCCTCCTGCCAAGAAATACTGTGCCAATTGCTCGTCATTGGTTTATTTTATCAAATACATAATAAAAAAACTATTTCCCCTTTTTCTGAGATATGTGGATTTTGATAATTTTTCTCTGCCACATTTTAATCACATCCGCTTCGCGGATATAATCTCACCTGCCTGCAGGCAGGTAGGCTCGGTCGTCCCGACCAGAAGCGTCGGGACTCCTTCATTTCAATTATATTCACTTCGTGAATGTAATTTCGCTCGGAGAAAATGATAAAACTGATGTTTTCTCATTTTCTCCCTCGCTTCAATTATATCGCTCTACGATGTAATCTCGTTCGGAGAAAATGATAAAACTGATGTTTTCTCATTTTCTCCCTCGCTTCAATTATAGCAGTTTTTATAAAATGGCTCCATATCTGGAATAAAAAACGGCTTTGAAACCGTTTTTTGAAGAGTAATTTCGAATTATTGATTAGGAAGTGCCGATGGACTTAATTGGATTGTTTCGGCGGTGAAACTGCCGTCCGCGTTTTGTTTTCCGCCGACAAATACCGTTTTACTGATTTCAAGATCATTTATTGAGCCTTCAGCCGATTTCGTAATTTTAGTAGAATCGGAGAAAAAGACGATTTTTGAACCGCCCTGCCCGTCGCGAAGTTTAATGGTAATGCTCTTATCGTCTTTGGCGATGATTTCTCCTCCTAACATATTTGAGTTGGTCCGGCCGCTAACTCTTGACCCACCTGTCGCATTCGCGCCGAATTGCTGAAACGTCTGCTGACGCTCTTTGACTATCTTGCTTTCTTGATATTTCATTCCGCCATAGAACGCCCCTGCTCCGACCACTAATATTGTTATGACAAAAATTATCAGACTGGTAATTGGCAGTGATTCAAGAATGGCCAAACTGAAATCTTTCCAGAAAGCGAGGAAAGTCCCAAAATCACTAACCGCAGTAGAAATAAAATAGAGAATCCCGGAGTTTTCCGCCTGACTTACCAATATTGTCCAAGAAAGAGGCGTAGCAATAAATGAAGCAACCAAAAGGAATAAAAAGACAAACAGCAGTCTTTTTGTGTGTCTCAATTCTTGTTCCCGTTTAATTGCAAGGATAATTCGGTCAAAAAGGCCTACCGACGGCTCTTTTGTCTTAAAATGACTAAAAAGTTTTTCGTAATCTTTTCTTATCTCAACCATAAAAACATCTTTAATATTAATACGACAAAGGGATGCATTTTGGTGCACCCCCACACCTAATTCTCTCTCCGGGGTAATATTAAAAGAGGACATCGTTGGATACCCTCTTTAAAAATCTCGTAGCTTCAAAACAAATTAGGTGTGGGGGTGCATCCCCGTCTTTTTTTGAAACAAAAGATTTTACTTATTGAGATGTAGTTTTTCTTTTACTGAATATAAAAATATAGAGAATTTCGAGTATGGCCAATGTATTCAAAATTAAAAGCGCGACAAACCACTTTTTATCGTCAAGCCGCGCCGCTTTCCAAAGCGCTATACCCTTCCAGGGCAGAGTCCAAAGAGCAATTAGGAAAATTAGCCAGGCATTTTGTTGGATGAATTGTTCCATGGTTATGATTGGCTAAGTAATTTTTTCAGCCTGACAATTGCGCGTCGATGCCGACTTTTTACCGTATGGAGCGGCTCGCCGAGTGTTTCCGCAATTTCTCTAAAAGTGAAGTGGTCATTATAACGAAGAAATAGAACAATGCGGTATTGGGGAACCAGTTGTTTCATCGCTGTATTAAGCATTTCCTCGACATCGGCTCGTTCAAAAAGTTTATCAGGCAGCGGAGCCGAATCAGCAACTATTTCGGTAAGCGTATTTTCTCCTTCTTCGTTTTCAAAACTAGAGAACGGGGTAGTTTTCTTCTTTTTTAGAAAATCGAGAGAAGCATTCTTAGCAATACTAAAAATCCAGGTTTGAAATTTTTTATTTTTATCAAATTTCTTTAAATTCCGCCACATCTTCACAAACACTTCTTGAGTAATATCTTCAGTCTCTTGTTCATCGCCAACATACCGGTAAACAAAACTGTAAATCGGTTTAAGATAACGGCGAATTAAAATCTCCAGCGATTTCTCATCGCCTCTAAGATAATCAGTTATGAGTTTTTGGTCAGAATTCATACTCTTATTGGCTTGTATTGTGGGCAGCGTTATATATTAAACCTTTCTTTTCTCTTGCTCGTGCTTTCTCCAGGCCTCCGAAACAGAAGGCGCGAGAGCGTCTAACTCGTTAAGAATCTTTGCTTTAATTTCTAGCGTGGTTATCTCCTCTTTCCCCTCTGCCAGTTGTATTGCTACACTTGCAACCTGCTTGACCACTTCATTTGCTCGCTCCTTTGGAAGATTAGATTCTGAAGCAGCAGCCATAATTGATGCTTCAATCTTTTTTACATCAAAGGGTTCTTTTTCCCCATCTTTTTTTATAACAAACTTGGCCATAAAGTTGATAAAATATTTTGGTTAATTAATTATCGACCTTGTACCATTGTTCTATTATTCTACCAAAAAGCCGTCTGTCTGGCAATGGGGGCAGGCGGCTGATGAAAAACTCTTACCTAAACAAGTCGAGTAAATAAGGAAGCAAGATTACAATTCCCACTATAGCAGCTCCAAGAACAGCAATTAAAACCGCAGCGGCGGAGACATCTTTAATTAATTTTACTTCTGGCTGATAACT
>Ga0210057_1005652_pt1 | contig 15968 bp, 12 predicted proteins | sample CryGeyCG2114_010_2_FD_183968 | JGI IMG/M metagenome (GOLD analysis project Ga0210057, IMG submission 183968) | Groundwater microbial communities from aquifer - Crystal Geyser CG10_big_fil_rev_8/21/14_0.10 (SPAdes) (version 2) | ecosystem: Environmental > Aquatic > Deep subsurface > Groundwater ...
ATCCATGGCCAAAAACAATTGGAATTGATGAACATAGCTTTGTTCGAAATAGTAAATATCATTATAAAGAGTTTGCCTCCATTATTGTCGATTACAATAATAATCGTGTCCGTGAAGCCTGTCTGGGACGCTCTCTTTGCGAATTAGAATCTTCTCGTTTTATGGATGTAGAAGGTAGAGAAAATGTTAAAAATGTAGTGATGGATATGTCAGGCGCTTATAAAAAATTTGTTGAAAATAATTTCCCTAATGCAATCATCACATCTGACAAATTTCACGTCATCAAACTTTTTAATCACGCAGTTAACAAGATTAGAATTGAGACAATGAAGCATCCAATATTTTTACAATCAAAAAGAACTCCGATGAGAGTTCTCTATCTTTCGAGAATGGACAATCTCAATTTTTCTCAACGAGCAGTTCTAAGGCAAATTAATGAATTATTTTTAGAGTTAGCTGAGATTCATAACTTCAAAGAGAGAATGCTCAGTATCTACAATATTAAGGGCCATAAAAGAGCACGTAAGGCCTTTTTTAAGCTCACAGATGACATGGCCCATTCAGGAAGAAAAGTTGTTCAATCCCTTCGTAAAACTTTGATGAAGTGGAGCACTGAGATATTAAATTATTTTAGAACCAAGATCACCAATGGGAAGACCGAAGGGTATAATCGCAAGGCGAAGCTAATTCAACGACAGGCCTACGGTTATCGCAATTTTGAAAACTACAGATTGAGATTAATTTACGGCTGTCGATAAGTTGTGATCACTTCAGTTTTTAGTTTTTAAGAAGCATCAAATGATGTTTTATGGAGAGCTATATTTAATATCTAAAAAACCTCAGAATATTACCGATACTTACGTTGATAGTAGAAAGAAACCAGAGAAACAAAATGCTCTAACTATGCTTGTGTATTGGTTTTTAAAAGATTTCCCACTGCCGACCGAGGACTTCCGCTTAAAGGAAATATCCTGTCATTCATTTTTAAAGAGAATTCTAGAAAGTCTTTCTTTTTTGGTACAAAAAAATTACTTCAATGATTCTACTGATAATGTTTACTATATAAAAGGAAAATGGGATATCGCTCAAGACTTAAAAAAATCTCAAAAGCCGACGAAATTCACCTGTACCTTTTCAGATTTGGGGCCTCAAATTGTAGAAGTTGAGTTTACAAAATCTGTGATAGAGCTTTTAGCAAAAATTTTAAAAGCAAAGAAGAACCAGTTATTAATCGAGGATATCGTAAAACTATTGAGGGACGTCAACGCTCCCATATTATCAAGACGAATACTTGGGGAGTATAAGAGAAAATTAGAAAGGAGTAATAGAGGACGAGAATGGATGGAATATGCTGATTTTGTTGAAGAGTTTATTTTTGGAAATGAATCGAAGTCTCCAGAAGCAGGAATATCTTATCGTTTTAAATTAGACAACTTTTTTGAGGATGTCGTTTCAATGGCACTTGCTCGAACGAGTGGTTCAGTGTCTTCACAAATTAGAGAGGATATTTTGGGTGGGAGCCGTTGGAATTCTAGCGATGGAGCGATATTTGACTTAAGGGATGAGACAAAAAAAGCAACAAATAAATCGATTCCAGATATTATTTTCGATTATGAAAACTATTTATCTATTATCGAATGTAAGTATAAGCCTTTGCGTGCAGGTTTTCTCGCCGGTGAAAATGATAAGTTCTTGAAAAAAATTAGTAGAGAAGATAGGAATCAAATATTATCATTTGTATTAAGTATTAAACCTGATTTTGAGATTAGAAACAAGGAGATATTGTTTAACATCGTTTACCCAAGTTACCATGTTGAAGATGTTGAGTTTTCGGTTTTAGAGTTCCCTTTTGCAACTTTTTCTTTAAATGCTGGTATTAAAAAAGTTTGCCAAAAGAAAAGTATTCAGGGAACAGAATATCGAGGGTCTTTGAAAGTAAACTTTGTTGCAATCAATATAAAGGCATTTTTAAAATCATTAAAGGATTCAAATGCATTATCCTTCTCGAAGAAGTTGCTAAACGCAGTAACGAAGCGAGAAATATTAGAAGAGCAAGTTCAAAATCCTGTTACAAGTTATCAACGAAAATTTAGAAGAAAACTAACAATGTCCTCAATTATCATCGATAAACTTCATGATGATCCAAACTTTGGGAGGGTTAAACACGCTAAAATTTTGTATTTAGCTGATTCAAGACTTGGATTGGACCTTGAAGATAAATACTATAGGGCCGCTGCCGGGCCGGTTAACATAATTTCGCTCAAAGATGAACAATTTGGCGTTGAACCTGTTGCAAAGAAAAATTCTCTTTTTGATGCTATTCAAGTTCGAGGGACAGAACAAAGAAAAGTGCGTTATATACCCCAAAGAAACTTGAAAGAATTTATACAAAAAACGTCAAATGAATTTGAAGAATTCAACGAGGAATTAGAAAGGATAATAAATTTTTTTAGACCACTAACTTGGGAGCAGTCTGAAATAGTGTCAACTCTGTTTGCTTGTTGGAATGATTTATCTCTAGAAAAGGGAGAAATTGAGATACCTGAAGATGAGATTTTTGATGAATTTCTAAATAATTGGCACAAAAATAAGGAGCGTTTTAATGATAAAAGAGACGTTCTTAAAACTTGGCTCGATAGAATGAAGAGATACAATATAGTGCCCCAAGGAATGGGTGTTAAAACGATAAAGCTCGGAGCCTAGCATATCTAATGTAATAGAATTCGAAGTTGCTCGAAAGAGAAGAAATGACCTTTTCTGGGGTGTTACCAAAAAAGTTACCAGAAGTTACCAAAATCTGAAATGAACGGAAATTTTAAGAAATAGTGACCTAAACGCGATCTGCTTTTTAAGTCATTTTAAGTGTTTAGAATTTTACGTTTTTTGGGAAAACATAAAAATTTAGTTAGAAAAAATGGTCGGAGCGACTGGATTCGAACCAGCGACCCCTTGCTCCCAAAGCAAGTGCGCTACCAAACTGCGCTACGCTCCGAATCAAAAAAAAAGGTAGATAGAGATATATGCAAAAAAATCAACTTTGGCAACGAGAGAATATAGCGACTTAGCGCCAATTTTTAAAAAACTCCAAAGCACGCGAAACCGCTAGGGCGCGATGGGAATGTTTTGACTTCCAGACTGCCTCTGCTGCCAGAGTTTTACCTGCCAAACCCTCTGGTAAAAAGACCGGATCGTAGCCAAACCCATCCTCTCCGTCCAAGGCATGGCCAATAGAGCCGCTGAGCCGGCCTTCAAAGAAGAAGACCTCATCGGGATTAAGAAAGAAGCACAATACGCAAATGAAATAAGCATCGCGACTGGTCACATCAATCAATTTTTTAAGCAGAAGCTCGCATCTCTCTTGCGCCGACAGACCATCACCACCAAACCGCGCTGTTTTAAGCCCCAATTCCTGTGGCAAAGCGGCGACGTTGAGACCTGAATCATCCGCCAGAACCGGTGCCTTGAACTTCTGGTAATAGGCCTGCGCTTTTAAAAAGGCATTTTCATAAAAGGTGCTGCCGTTTTCAACCACATTGAGCGTTGTGGCAGTCGCTGCAATTTTAAATGGTGCCTGGGCAAACAAGTCCTGAAACTCTTGCGCCTTATGTTTATTGCCTGAGGCGAGTATTAATTCCATCTTATTTACACGCGCGCGAGGGTTTCATCTTGCCTGGCAAAGACTTCTAATAATGAATTTCTGGCACAATCAACAAGTGAATTAAGTGCGTCCAAATCGAAGGGTGCTCCCTCGGCAGTTCCTTGCACTTCAACGAAGCGGCCGTTTTTGGTCATAACAATATTCATATCCGTTTCGCAGCTTGAGTCTTCTTCATAATTAAGGTCGGCAATAACTTTCCCGTCTTTATTGATACCAACGCTGATAGCTCCGATCTGATCTATTATTGGGCTTTCTTTAAGCAGACCGGCCTTAAGTAATTTGCTAACAGCTGCTTGAACGGCAACAAAAGCTCCCGAAATAGATGTTGTGCGCGTTCCACCATCGGCGACGAGGACATCGCAATCAATCAAAATTGTTCGTTCTCCAAGTTTTTTCAAGTCAATGGCGGCTCGCATGCTCCTGCCAATTAAGCGCTGGATTTCTTGCGTTCTACCGCCAATTTTAGAGCGTTCTCTTTGGTTTCTTGTATGGGTAGACGCGGGCAGCATATTATATTCGGCCGTAACCCAACCCTTGCCAGCACCTTTTAAAAAAGGTGGCACCGATTCTTCAACCGTGGCCGTAATGTGAACCTTGGTGTTGCCAAACTCTGCCAAGACGCTCCCGGCGGCATAAGGATTAATATTGAGAGTAAACTGGATCTTTCGTGGATGATTTCTAATTATCTGGGCCATTGATTCTCCCCTGCGCGTCATAATGTTATATTTTTGTGAGATTACCAAAGATTAACAATAATGGTAAGAGTATGATCATGACAACGCACATAGATATTATCCATTTATCCCTTGATCAGTGCCAATCCACCCAGGCCGAATTAAAAAATTATCTTTCACAACATCCCAAACTGGGGTTACCGGTACTCGTCAGCACAGTAAAACAGCCTGATGGACGAGGCAGAAGAGGGAATCGCTGGATTAAGGTAAAAAATGCGTTGGCCTTCTCATTTGCCTTCAAATCTGAGTGGGCCTTGAGCCTTACACCCCTGGTTATTGGCGTGGCCTTAAATAAATATTTTGAAAATACTTTGAATAAAGAAACTCAACTCAAATGGCCTAACGATATTCTTCTTAATGGAAAAAAATTTGGCGGCATTCTGTGTGAACACTTGGGCGATAATATAGTGTCCGTCGGTATTGGTATTAATCTTGGCGCTCTTAATAAGTTAGAGGTCCAGGAATTAGATTCTTTTTTGGCCACAAGCTTGGTCCCAGATTGGCAACTTGAGGCACAGGATTTTCATCGTATTCCCTATGAATTTCTGCAATTTTTTTTGCAACAGCAAAATATTATTCAAATGCCCGCTGAGTGGAATTCTCGCTGCGTTCATTTAAAATCTATGGTTAAAATTGAAGATGGTCAGACGCTAAATGTAGGCATTTTTGAGGGTATTGGTGAAATGGGCGAAGCCATTTTAAGCCAAGATGGCAAATTTAAAAAAATATATAGTGGAACGCTCAGATTGGTCTAGTGTCAAATATCTAGCGAGTCAGTAATTTTCTTAAGTTCATCACGAATCAGATTTTCTGCCAAATCAGGTATAACTTCCCAGGCGATACGATCAACACTATCACCACATTGATTCTTGAGAGCACTTTCCAGTGTTTCTTTGACTATGTTTTGAATCATGCCTTCAAGTGATGGCCTCAAAGTGGAGATAATTTTGTCGACGATCTGATCTTCGTTGATGCTTGTAGCAGATTTTGCTTCAAAGTCACTCGCCTCTTTGGCCGGCATATTAGACTCAATATCCCAGCTCTGGTCATATTCAACGCCGGAATTCTCGCTTGAAATTACAATTGGTGCTGTTGTCTCGTTCAATAACGAAGCATGTCCCTCATCCACCGCCCAAAAATCGTCAGGACTGACTTCATCTTTGATGCTCAACTTTAATTCTTCACTTAGTCCGCGTGGCAACTCAAATGAGGGATCAGTGGAATCTTCATCTTCTTCTTGTGCCAGTTCGTCCAATGGAATTAATTTGGAAGAAGCACTTCCCAGAGTAATAGTCTCTTCTTCAATTTCTTCATCTAAGCCTGACATTATGTCATCAGAATACTCAATATCACCCTGTAGATTGATCTGCTCCAGATCTGGGTACTCCAATTCGCTCTCATCGGGTAATCGACTATCATCTTCGTCTTCATCCTCTGACTGATTAGAATCATCTACTGCTTTTAGCGAGTTCTCTTTTTTAAAGTATTCCTGAATATTGAATGAATCGGTGGAATCTGGATCTGAAGTGCGAACACTCATATCCTCATTTTCTGTATTAGATTTGTTCAAGACAAATTCTTTACCTAAAATAGGTGGAAGATTTTGAACTGCTGCTTGCCCAGGCTTTTCACCAATTTTTGAAGGTATTTCAACTCCCCAGCCGGCCAATTCTTTATCTAAAGCGTTGTCAGATGGAGCACTTGATATGGTTATTTCTTCATCCAATTGGCCTAAATCTAACTCGTGTATCCCAGAGTTTTCATTAAAGCCAGGCGAAGAAATAACCCATGAATCATCCATCGCTTCCTCTGCAGAAAGTTCCTGTTCCTGTGATTTTATATCTATCGATGCGTCCTCTTGCTCTATATCCATTGAAATATTCTGGCCTTGCTCAGATAAAATATTTTGACACTTGGAAATGAAGTTATCGCTTTCAAAAGGCTTGGTTATTGTTTCATTTACGCCCAGCTCTCGCAGTAAGTTTTCATCTACTGAATCAAAAGTTCCCAACATCACCATGATAACCGTATTTGTTTTTTCGCGAACTGCGCTAATCAAATCGCTACCATTTGTATTTTCAGACAGATTGTAATCTAAAAGAATAAGGTCATACTTTTCAGACTGAATCTTTGCCAGAAGTTCTTGCTCATTTTTGGCCTCATCTAGAACATATGGGTGACCAGAAAGAGTGATACCTATAACTTTTTGTATGGTAAGACTGTCATCTGCGACAAGAATTTTTTTTGACATGGAATACCTCTGCTTACATTCTACCTAAAAGAGCAAGAGCATCAACAAAAAATCAGGGAGTTATTTAAAACTGAAGAAATAGCGAAGTCTGATTGTCCATATTGCCTCTGTGATTTGCCATTGTGAACAATTCATCGATTTTTTCACCTAAAGATTTCTCTTTTATGCCAAAAATATGCCGCAGCTCTTTATAAGCAATTCTTGAGTAAACACCGTCAGTAAGCAAAAGTACCTGATCCCCAGGGCTAACCTTAATTTCACGACAGTTGAGATGTAAATCCTGAAAAAGACCAATTCCACTCAAAGGCATCGTGGAATATTGACCAGTAAAATGATCATCAGACAAAAATTGTAGGGAATCAGGATTGATCAGGACATCTAAAGTACCGCCACTGTATAACAGGCCCAAGCAATTGCCCGTTGACACTACCGTCAGCAAAGACTCAGATTGGGCAACCGCAATCACGGAACTTCCTCCACGATTAGACATTTCCCGCTCCAGATTCTCCTTATTAACGACAGAATGTGCAAAGTGAAGTGAATTTATAAGGGCATTGCCTTCTAAAAGGTACTTATTGCTAAAATAAAATGGCATGGTGCTATTGGGATCTCGGCTGGCGCGAGTATAAAATAGTTTCATTGAATCTTTAATTTTTTGTACCATTTTATCGCCTACGCCGGCACCTCCAAATCCATCAAAAACCAGATACAACTTGTTAATGAGATCGACAAAAACATCATCTTCATTGATTTCTAAATGAGGTCCATGGTGAGTTTTTGCGGAGTAACTTTTTAAATTTATCATTATTCTAAATAATCCTTTAATTTATCTGTGGCTTTTTTATAATAATCACTATCTGTTGGACTAACCTGCTGAACTTCCTGGAATTTTTCCTTGGCATCATCAAATAAACTGAGAGACTCGCTAATCAATCCTTCGCGATAAATCTTTCTCGACCTAGCGTTAAGCAATTCACGAATATCCTGCATTTCATTTAAGGCTTCAAGGTTGATTGGATCATAATATAAAACTTGATTATAATGTTCGTAAGCTCCCTTTAGATCCTGTCCCTCTTTTAATGATCTCGCTTTACCAATCAAAGGATCGACTATTTCTTTCAAACTCGTCTTGCTCTCATCTAACATTTTTGTCGCTTCTTGTGTTAGATCCTCATCCATGTCCTTAATCTTTAAAAATTCTTCAAGCTTAAGTATCGCTCGATACCAATCTTTTTTTAGATAGTATGTTTTACTAGGCTGCAACAATGCGACTTTGCGATTTCTTTCAGCTATTTTTTGTGCTTCCTCAACTCTCAATCGCTCCTGTTCTTTTTTCCAGGCATCCAACTCTAATTTGAGCTGCGGAATATCAAAATTTTCAGGATCCATTTCAAGAATTTTATTAAAAAGCGCCTCGGCCAAAGTCACCTGTTTTTCTTTTACCGCATCCTTGGCCTTAACCACTAACTCTTTAACCTTCTCTAAACGCTCCTTCCTTTCAATTTCTGCTTGTCGCTTTTTTTCCAGCTCTTCTAATTTTCTTAACCCTTCGCTGGCAAGCTCAATTAACTGCTTGGTTTCCTTGTAATCAGGATCTACTCTCTTTATTTTCTCAAGTTCAACAATAGCTTCAGGGTACTTACCTGTGTCGAATAAATCCTTGGCGAGAAGATAAGTGCTACTTAGAAATTCTTCTTGTTCTTTGGTGTATTTTTTCTTTTGTTCCTTGACCACTTTGGCATTTTTACCATCGACTTTTCCCTGTCCATTTTTCCCCGCGACAGGGGGCGGAGGGTCTTCTTCCATGAACATCATCAGTGCCATAAGTAGAGCACCGCCTATGATAAGCTTCTTTCTTTTTTTAGGGTCTTTCCAAATTCTTTTGATCAATGATTTTTCTTGTGAAGCTGGATTTTCGCCTTCTGCGCCATCCTCAAAATCGTTTTCGACCTCGACAATCTCCTCTACTTCAACGACTTGATTCTCTTCAACCGGCATCAGTCGCTTCTCTTCATTTTGCATAAAATCGGAGGAAATATGAACGGTAAACGTGGTGTTGCCAATAATGAATTCATCACCATTGGACAGTTCTGATTTATTAATCCGACTCCCATTTAGCAAGGTGCCATTTCCGGACTGCAAATCTTCAATCGTGCAATTGGCATTTGATTTATTGATGACAGCATGGACGGTTGAAACTTCTGGGTCATTAAGTACAATCTGACACTTTTCAGCGTCTCTGCCGATATAAACCGAAGGCTGCTCAATTACAAATTTATCATAAGGAGCAAATTCCCCAAAAAGATCTAGTTCAATTTTTACAAATGATTGGAAAACTCTGGTCCCTTCTTCATCTGAACTCTCACTTGATTCTTCCATAGCGAAGCTATCGCCATCTTCAATAAGTTGTGACTCTTCATTTAATGGCAGGGAGTCTTCTCCTGAAGTAGACTCTTCAAATCCAGATGAAACGTCATCTCCAAAAGCATCTTCTGGGTCAATTGTTTCTTCCTCAGCTTCATGATCATCTAATATCTCCGAGGACAATTCCTTCTCGGTTTCGTCTTCGCCAATATCTAAATCTTGTGAGCTAATCTCTTCGTCAAGAGGTTGCTCTACCTCAATCTCAGCAACCGTTTGTGTTTGCTCAGGCTTAGTAACCTCTGTAATCTCCTTATTTTCATCTTCGATGGCCAAGCCTGAAACTTCTTCCTTTTGGGCCTCAATACTTTCATGTTTTGGCATATCCTGTATAAAAATATTAAGCAAATATGGACCTATGTTTATAACATCACCGCTTTTAATAGCAGCTTGATTTATCGATTGTCCATTAATCATCACATCTGAGAGGGTTGATATCTTCTCAATACTCCAGCCACCATTTTGAAATGTTATTTTTGCGTGTTCTCTTGATATCATCATATCATCAAGACAAATATGGCACTGCTCAGATCTGCCGACGTAGAAACTCAAGGGACCTTTACCAATCCCCTGAATCTCCTTTGCCAGGTCTACCTGACAAACGATCTGGTTATTTTTCAGAACACTTATATTCATTTTCGTACATACCTAGGGCCTTCTCCACATTTCTTATCTGGGTTGAGGCACGTTTATATCTTTCATCATCCTGATAACCATCCAAAACTCTAAGAATTGAGCAGTAGGTACTGCCTGCACTCTTATACTTCAAAGAATCAAAGTCTCTTTTTGCTTTAAGAAACTGATCTTCAATTTCATTGTCCAAGGATTGCTTTGTTTTGTTTAAATAATATGAGGCCCTTCCGTTATTCGGACTTAAAACCAGCGCCAAGTTAAACTCTTCAATTGCACGGAAGTAATTCCCTTCTCGAAATTCGCGTTGGCCGCGATGTATAATGGCATCTAATTTTTTTTGTACGTCCTTGTCATCCTCATCCTTTTTTTTCGCAAACATGGCCGAAAAATTATCACTGACGTCTTTGACGGTTGATGTCTTTGCGCCACCACTGCCACCTTCAGGATTTTCATCATCCATTAAAAAAAGAGCTGCCATAAGAATAATAGCTCCCAATATAAGCATCTTAGGGTTCGATTTTTTCTTTGCTTGCGGCTTACTATCATCTATTTCATCACTGCCGCTAGTTTTGTTAGCATTTTCACTTATTTGTTCAACGATATCTTTAACTTCAATAATGGAGAATTTAAAAACGGTGTGACCGATGATTATCTTGTCACCATCTCCTAGCTTGTGTTGATTAACCTTAAGATCATTAACAACAATCCCATTAGCAGAGCCAAGATCTGTTACTATATACGTATCCTTTAACTTTGTTAGCTCGGCATGCTCTCGACTGGCCTTGGTGTCGAAAACTTTTATATCTGCTGTTTCCGAACGACCTAATACCACTCTTTTTTCCTTCAAAAAATATGAAGTTCCCTTACTTTCCCCCGTCATGCATAATACGCGAAAATGCTTTCCGGTAACCGGAGGCGATTTCGTTCCTTTCACGATTTGTACTGCCTGACTTGCCATAAACTATCTATTCTTCCTTAAGAAAAGTTATATAAAAGGCTTTCGCAAAACCATCTTTTCCCATTAGCGCCGAGACATGTAGTCTATACTCAGCTCCCTGCAATTCATACACTCCGTCTTGTGCCATACCACTATTACTGGCACAATTGTCACAAAGTTCAATTACAGTTGCCGCAAAGCCCTGCTCCCGTGCAACATCAATCAAACTCATTCCTTCTGAACCTGTTTCCCGTATACTAGTTACATCTTCAGCTTCCAAATTGATTTTGCGAAGCTTCTTGTCACCATCCAAAATCATCGCCGGAACGCCTGCACCTCTCAAGAACTCGGTTAAAGTATTAACATATGGCTCAACATCCTCTACCTCATCAAATTCAGCCTCACTTTCATCATTTTGCAACTCCCGTACTCTCTGTAGTGTTGTATTCAAAATATTCTTGAGAGGATTTAATTCATTAAAGAGTAAATGTGTCTCTATATTTCTTCTTTTGCCTCGTAAACCTTCATCCATCTGAATTCTCAACTCTTCAATTGGTCGAATTGTTAGGAAATAAAAAACGCCATAAAAGAAAATTGCTACAATTCCTGCTGTTACTAAGCTTTCAAGAAATGCTGAACTATTTTTAGATGCTTCTATGGCAAGTGATTTAGGGGTAAATCTGATGGCGATAATTCCCACGGCCTCCGAAATACCGACTCTAGGATTGTATGCCATAATCTTTTGGGCAATTCCAATTTCGCCATCGTTTAAAATCTCAAACATAGGCTTATCCTGAACTGAAGCCGTCGCTACCGCCCATTCCTTGGCTTTATTTGAAAAGTAATCTGATACATACTCATTGAGTTTTCCCATTGGTCTTACAATTCTTCCTTCTAAGTCGAATAGCTCATAACTAGCGACATCTTCCTCAGTATCAAGAAAGTTGGAGTCAACTCGATCTAGGTTTTTTTGTTCAAGAAACTTTGAGTTCATGCGTGCAATTTCTTCAGCAAAGTGTGCACCTCTTTTTGCTGTTTCAATTAACAATACCCTTTTGGAATCTTGCAATACCGGAAATATTGTTAATGCTATGGTGGTAAACACAAATGCAGCGTACAGAACAGCTAGCATTGAGCGCCACTCATACTCTTGGTTAATCCCGTGTATGAATGTCATTAACTTATACTTAAATACCCAAATTAGTTTTTGTGGCAAAGCAGCTGGCGCAGGGGGGATCTTTGAAAAATCGTCAACTGTCTCTTCTTCTTTATCTTTAGCTACCGATTTTTTAACTATAACTTTTTTTTCTTTAACATGTACGACATGCAAAATTGTGTCTGGCAAGGCCAGCTTGTCACCTGTCGTAACGGTTGCACGCTTTACAATTTTCCCATTTAAAAATGTTCCATTGGATGATCCCAAGTCTTGAATATATGCAGCATCCCCAGAAACTGTCATCGAACAATGCCTTTTTGAAACACCGTCAACAGCAATTTCTATATCACACGATGGATCTCTTCCTAATATGTTTTCTCCGTCCTTGAGAGTAAACTCCTTACCGCGTAACTTTCCTGCCACTACTATCAACTTATACATGATCACTCCTGGTGATTTTCACCCTATCTCCTGCCATAATTTCCTTTGGCAAGAGCCCGGCCTTAACCTCCAACACTTTTTTTGATTTTAAATAGAGCCATGACATTTTCCATGGCGTCATATTTCTTATAACTTTAACGACTGTATCTTTTTTATCTATAAATAGTACGTCTAAAGGGAAGTTCATAAAAAAAGTATGTATTGAATTGCATGGTTCAATTAGCATCCCGTCAATTTCCATATTATTGTGTTTAAACATAAGTCCAAATAACCGCTCTGATAGACTCCTAGCATGAGTAATCTTCTGGGAAATGATAATTTTTTTCTCTGGTGCTTCAGCTTTGAGCATCCTTATTTACCTCCTGCACCGGCTACGAACTCTAGTAATATTGGTCCCGCAACAATTAGAAATACTGCAGGAACAATTAAGAACATCATTGGAAAAAGAATTTTAGTTGCCGCTGTGGCGCCTGCTTTTTCGACATCAGAAGACTTTTTCTGCCTTATCTCAACTGATAACGCTTTTAAAATTGGGCCGATACTTGCACCCACCGAATCTGCCGCAATAAGAGTGGCGCAAAAAGAGCTAATTTGGATTAGGTTTATACGCCAAGACATATTTCTAAGTGCTTCTGCACGACTGGCACCAATCTTTATCTCTCTAATTACAATGCCGAATTCTTCCGTCAAGGATGACGGTCTGGCCTTTTCAACTACTTTTGTCATAGCAGCGATAAAATCCAAACCAGATTCAACTGACAACGCCAACATATCCACGGCAAATGGCATATTAAGTACAACATCTTTTTGTCTATTTTGGATTTTTCCTTTTACCCATATATCAGGATAGAAAAATCCCCCCACCGCGATAAGCGGAATATATGATAACGGCCATGTTTCTCCCATAACTGCACGTGAAATTAAAAAAACGATGGGAAAACCTAAAATTAAAAAAAGTTTAAATGAGAAGAAGTCCTCTGGAGTCAATACTCCCGTTAGTCCCGCCGCTGCCATTGGTCGTTTATATTTTTCTTTGACCGTTTTTCGATACTTCATGGCGGAAACTATGGGAGTTAAATAGCGTTTAAAAAATGGCCGCGAATAGCGCAAAATGGCGCCATGTTTAGCTGCTGCCTCCTTGCTTTCCCCATCTTCTAATTGGTCTGAAGCCTGCGCTTGGCTCTGCTCAAGAAACATCATATTTGTGACAATAAATATGGAAAGTCCGATTAAAATAATTCCTGTGTACTTTAAGAGTGTTGATCTGGATGAAACATTTTTCAGTCTCTGACAGGCATCACCCAATCCGCCACTGCAGGCCCTCGAATAGTAAATTTTTGATTTATCAAAATCTTCATCTTTTTGGAAAATGTCCCCTAGTTTAAGACAGGCAAGTAACCTCTCGGTCGAACATTTTGGAGCATCTGTTAATTTATAATCCCTGATTTCATCTGCCACTACGCAGCCGTATTTATTTAAAGCCGCTAATGCTTTTTCTTTATTCGCGGCAAAAGATTTTGGATTTAAATATATACCACAAGCTTTTTGTAGCGACTTTTTGGCCAAGGCGGCCTGATTATATTCAATGAGCAATTCTCCTAACGGAAGACAACTGGTTGGATCACCAACGGCGAAAGCTCGTGGCCTTTTATATTCAAGATCAGAACAATGCTCAATCCAAAATTTCTTCTTACCCTTGTCAGTGATGTTTTTAATTTCTTCTTTTGCTTCTTCCCCTATCTGAGTACAGTTTTTTACGACTTGCTCCCAACTATCGCGATCTTTCTGCTCATCCAGATAGCATTCTTGCTCATATCTTTTGTATATGTCTTTTTTGTCTTCTTGCGCCCAGGCCTTAGAAGTCATTTGCATGATAAGAATTATTAAAATTCCTAAATGAAAAATATAATTTTCGTGCTTATTCACAAATGTTTTCAATCTCACGACCTATCATAAAATGTCATGCGTCAATTCTTATAATATCAAACAATTGCATCTGCTTGAGCAGATATCTCTGGAGGGAAAAATTGACCCCTAAATCTATTTACTTAGGTATTAGAAATACGTAGCAGCAAGTCCTGTAAAAACTTTTCGTTGCCTTTTTTGCCGATCTCTTTGGTGATGGAGGGAATATACAAAGGTGAATAGTCTGCCAGATAGGTTTTCTTACAGGTGTTCACCAAATTAAGCTTCTGAGTTATTTCATCGACTTTTATAATTTTATCTTTTTTTACTCTCTTTAATCCTTCTAAGCCGAGTTTGGCCTTTTCCATGCTTCGGTAGATCAAAATATCTGTACCTGCTACAAAAGCTCTAATGGCAGCATCTTCAAAACTATTATTATCCGCTATCGCTTTCATTTCCATATCATCACTTACAATCAATCGATTGAACTTAAGTTCATTTCTCAAATACTGATGAGCATTTTTACTTAAGCTGCATGGATTATCCTTGTCCAAAGCATCGACAACCAAATGGCCCATCATAACCATTTCTACTCTAGATTTAACCGCCTTAATAAAGGGTGGAAGATCAAGTTTAAGCAATTCCTCCAACGATTTTGTTACGTATGGTAAATCGAAATGAGAATCCTTGCTGGTAGAACCGTGCCCTGGAAAATGTTTGGCACAAGCTATCACTCCATGTGTTTGCAATCCCCTGATTGCAGCAGTGATATGCTTAGATACTTCATCTGGATTGTCGCCAAAAGCTCGGTCTCCAATTACTTTGTTATTTGGATTTGTCCAGACATCACAGACTGGAGAAAAATTGACGTTGACTCCACAGGCAATTAATTCTTCGGCCATTATGCGGTGGACTTCAAAAGTTATTTTGGGTGAATTTAGTTTAGAGATTTCCAGCATAGGAGGAAAATGTAGAAAGTGAGACTTGAAACGCTGAACTCTTCCGCCCTCATGATCTACGGCAATAAAAAGTGGCAACTCCTGTCTTGCTTGCTGAATCGAATTTACTAGCTCTGCTAGTTGCGCTGGACTACTGTAATTATGAGAAAATAAAATGACTCCACCAATATTTTCTTCTTCAAGAAATTTGCGCTCTTCTTGACTCAGAGTCTCAGCACAAACACCGGTGATAATAAATTGTCCGAGTTCACTCATTTTTTTACCTTTTTCAAAGCTCTATTAGGCGCTCTTCTTATCATTTGAAAACCTTGTGAAACCCAAAACATTTTAGAGATATTTTCATTTGCATCAACTAAAAGAAATATTACCTGCTCTCCAAAATATAGGGAAAACCTTCTTTCTCCGTCCTCATTCTTCCCATCATACACTAACTTAGCCTGAGTGATTGGTTCATCTGGAATATTTAAATATTGCTCACCAAAGTAAGGATAGCCTTCCCAAATAATGTGAAAGTTAAGTTGTCCCACATCATTTTTTGTAGCCAAAGCAAAAAATCCTGTCGTTTTCGCACATTCAACTACCTGACTAAAAAAGCAGAATAATCCCGTCCCGTGTGGAAATGGAAAACGCTTTTCCCCATTCCATTGGGGCTCGGGACTCTCCATTTTCACTAGCAAGCTACGCCCAGGAACATCAACCTTCATTTCTGTGAAAAATTTTTTCCCTTCAAACCAGACTGAGTATTGAGATACTTTTGGACGAAATACCTTTACTTTGTTTTTTAGATGCCCCGTTTCACTAATGGCGATACTTTTTTCCAATTCTTTCTGTGGATTATCAGCAACAAAGACGCGCCTTTTTACCACAAAAGAA
>Ga0210057_1005653_pt1 | contig 15968 bp, 16 predicted proteins | sample CryGeyCG2114_010_2_FD_183968 | JGI IMG/M metagenome (GOLD analysis project Ga0210057, IMG submission 183968) | Groundwater microbial communities from aquifer - Crystal Geyser CG10_big_fil_rev_8/21/14_0.10 (SPAdes) (version 2) | ecosystem: Environmental > Aquatic > Deep subsurface > Groundwater ...
TAGACAAATACACTACCAAAACAGAGATAACAGACACCACTACTCACCCTAACTACACTCTCATCAAATACGAGAATGACCCTAAAGTTTATCGTCTAGAACCAGACCCAACAGACCAAAACAAACAAGTCAAGAAACATATTCCAGACGAAACAACCTTCAACAAACTAAACTTTAGATTTGACAGAGTGGTCACTATTCCTGAGACTGAAAGTTATACAGAGGGGAGTGAATTGAAATCGTAATAACAACTCAACATTAAAACATCTAAACACTTGAACAACTAAACAATTAAACACTTGATTAATTACTTAATCACTTAAACAATCTCTTAGAGGGGATTGTTTTTGTTTTGGTTGTTTATTTGCTGTAGTGTTTAAGTGTTTAGGTGATGCAGTGTTGTAGTGATTAGGTGTGTTGTGTTATAATATAAGCAATAATTTGGTTTTTTATTTTTTGTAATGTCCAAGAAAAATATTATCAAAACAAAAATAAGGAAAGCACCTCGCAAGTGTGTAATTTGTGCTAAAATTGGACACAACTCCCGTACTTGCCCAACTCTTAGAGCTGTCAAAAAAGAAAGTAGAGAAATACAAACACCATCTTCACACGGTGGTTCTTTTGTTGGTGTCAAAGTGGTCAACAAAGCTAGAAAATCTCCTTTTATTGTTGATATTTCTAGTAAAAGAAAAAAAGCAACAGATTTGGAAAAAATAAATGTTTACAAAAATGAATCAAAAAAACCAGCTACCAGAGTGGTGGTGGATTTTGGTAGCTTAGTGAAAGCAGAAAACAAAAAACAAAGTATTTTGCAAATTAAAAATCCTATTAGTATCTCAAAACCTTTGTTGGAAGTAGTGAAAGATAAAAAAGAAAATAAAAAAAATTCATCCCCAAAATTCAAAATAACCAAACATTATAGATTGGTGCCACGTTTTTATGTTATCAAAAAAGTGGTGGCTAACTCAAAGAAATTTGTTGCTGATTTTGTAGAATTTGTCTCTGCCAAAATAAAAGACGTAGGCCAAGTGTTTTACGATTTTTGGCATGGCTTCAATTTTAGACGTTTTACTGTTAGTTTTTTGCTTTTGACTATTGTTTGTACCATACCTTTTCCAGCTGTGGGCTATTACAAAAAAATAAAAGCAGATACTAGTGAAATAGTTTCCAAGAGTAGTGATGCCTTTTTGGCTTTGCAATCTTCTACCGTTTCTGCTTTCAACAATGATTTACCTGGCGCTGAAAATGATTTGAATTCAGCCCTCAGTTCTTTTGGTAGTGCTGAAGAAATTATTGACAAAGAATACAAAGCAGCGCTTTATGTTGCCAAACTTTTGCCAGTGGTGGGAGACAAAGTAAAAAGTAGACAAGATTTGTTGTTGGCTGGTCACCAGTTGGCGCTTGGCAATGCTTACTTGGTAAAAGGAATTGACGAAGCTACCAAACCAGAGACAGCAGACAATTTGATAGCTCGTTTGGCTATTTTACAACAACATTTACGAGGTGCGTTGCAAGCTTACAATACAGCTTTGGACAAAATTGACAATGTAGAAATTACAGCCGTACCAGCTGAATATCAGCAATCTTTTACAGATTTCAAAACTTTGTTTGCAGGTTTTGTAACTGACATGGACAATTATGATCAAGTAATTCGGGGTGTGCAATTGATAATGGGTGGAGATGGTTTCAAACGTTATTTGGTTTTGTTCCAAAATACTTTTGAAATTAGGCCAACTGGTGGCTTTGTGGGTAGCTATGCGGTAGTAGATGTCAGCAATGGCAAAATCACTAATATTGATGTCCCAGGAGAAGGTAGCTACGCTTTTCAAGGTCAACTTGATGTCTATGAAAAACCATCACTACCATTGCAATTGGTAAACAAGAGATGGGAATTTCAAGATAGTAATTGGTTTCCAGATTTCAAGGCTTCTGCCCAAAAGATGGCTTGGTTTTATGAACACGGCAAGAAGACGACAGTAGATGGAGTAATCGCTATCAATTCTTCAGTTTTAGAGAGACTTTTGACAGTCGTTGGGCCTTTGCAAAATGAAGATTACAGTCTTCTTCTCAAGTCAGAAGACGCTCTTACTAAGTTGGAATCAGAAGTGAGAAATTATGATAATACCGAAGAAAATACTCCCAAAGCTATTTTGTCAGTAGTCCTTAACCAAGTTTTTAGTTCTATCCAAAATCTCAAACCTAGTCAACTTGTAGGCTTGATAACCCAATTGCACGAAGCTTTGTCTGGTAGAGAAATTCAATTGTATTTCAATGATTCTTATGTCCAAAATATTTTACAAGATTATGGTTGGACTGGCGAGATTTTACCAACCAAAGAAACTCAAGATTATTTGTTGGTGGTCAATAGTAATATTGGTGGTGGCAAGAGTGATGCCCAAATTACCCAAAAAATAGAACACCAAGCTGTGGTTCAAGAAGATGGTAGTGTGATAGACACTGTGATTGTCACTAGAAAACACAATGGTCAGGGTGGGGAGGCTTATTATGATATTCCAAATATAGATTTTTTGCGTCTGTATGTACCAGAAGGCGCCGAACTTTTGGATGCTGGTGGCTTTGTTTTTCCAGATGAAAATTCTTTCAAAGTGCCACCAAGTTGGTATCAGGATGATGTAGATTTGCAAAAAAATGAACAAAATTCTCAGCTTGATCAAAAGACTGGTACAGAGATTAGTCAAGAGTTTGGTAAAACAGTTTTTGGTAATTGGGTGGTAACCAAAGCCAATTTTGAGTCTCAGGTTTATTTTATTTACAAATTACCATTCAATGTATTGTCAGAAGCAAAATTAGATACGGAAGTTTTGACAAATAAAAAGTTTTTTAATTTTACTAATTTTTTTAGTCAGAAAGTTAAAAATTCTTTATTGTCTCACTATAGTATTTTGCTTCAAAAACAATCAGGACAAACAAGTGGTTTTGATCATTCCATTATTTATCCAGACGGTTGGACTCCTATTTGGAAAGAAGGTGACAGCTTGGAACTGTCCACAAATGGTGGTTCTATAGTAGAAAATTTTGATAATGACAAAATATTTGGTATAGTTATGGAGAAGCAATAAATGTCTTCATTTTTATCAGTTTATAAATTATAAATTAGTATGCCTGTCAAAAACAAAATCCCTAAAAAAAATAAAAAAAAAAAGATAGTAGATATATCACAGGTAGAAAAAGAACAAACTGTTGTCCAAGATGAATCTATCAAAAATATTGAAAAAGATATCAAAGAAAATATTGAAATTTTGGAACATAAAACTCCTGTAACTAGTGAAGAGCATGTTTTTGTAAAAAAAGATTTACCAGTAGAAGTCGAAGGTAAAGTAGAAGTTGAAGAAAAAAATGATGGAACACCAAGTGAAAAAGATATGAAGTCAAAAGAAAATAATATCTCACAGAAGTTGACGGAAATTTATGAAAATGATAATGGGGACATACCAGATATGCGACTCTTTCAAAAGAGTAGTCATAGTCGTTTTTTGTGGGCTTTTTTTGTTTTGATTTTTTCAGTTATTTTTTTTGCAGCTATAGCTTGGGTAGGATTTTTTGTGATTCAACCTAATACAAAATTTTCTGAAGATAATATTATTTTGACCATATCGGGTAATGAAAATTTTAGATCTGGTGAAAATAGTACTTATAGAATAAGATATAAGAATCCTCAAGATGTGGCTTTGCATAATGTAGTTTTGGAAGTGCGTTATCCCAAAGGTTTTGTTTTTGCTTCTAGCACCAAATCAACCGTAGATGATAATCATGATAGTTGGAATTTGGGTGATTTGGAAGCAGAAGGTAGTGGCTATATAGACATTGTTGGTAATATTTATGGTGATATAAGTTCAGAACAATCTTTTAGAGTATTTTTGAATTATGTACCTGAAAATTTTAGTTCATCTTTTCAAAAAGTAACAAGTCTTACTTTGACTAGTACTGACACTTTGGTAAAAATAGAAGTACAAGTTGCTGACCAAGTAGTGGCTGGTTTGGATACGCCGGTAAAAATAATTGTTTCGCCAGCTAGTGATGTTCCTGTCAAAAATATTTCTGTTTCTTGTGACTCTAGTTCTTTTACTTTCAAATCTAGTGAACCAAAGACAGTCCCAGGGAAAGATTGTCAATGGAATTTTGATTCTTTAGATGCCCCACAAGAAATCAATGTTTTTGGATTTTTTACTGAAGACAAAGACAATGGTAACAAATTTAGTGTAGCTGTTAAGAATTGGGTTTCTAGTGAACGTACTGGAGATGGTTATATCTTAGCTAATGTTGAAAAAGATGTAGTATTGAGTAAATTGGATACTTTGTACAGCTTGGTAGTAAATGGTACAACCGGATCTTTTGACATGCAACCAGGGGACACTATTAGTGCTAGTATTTTTATCAAAAATAATGGTGAGTCAGTCCTCAAAGATGCTAAATTAAAATTTATTATTGATGCTCCAGCCAATAATAATAGAAGTATCTTGAATTGGACTAGTTTGGATACAGGAGATATTGATGGTGATATTGTTGGACAAAAAATTTCTGATGATGTTAGACGTGGGATTATTACTTGGGACAAACGCTATATTGCTGGGCTAAAAAATATTATGCCGGGTGACGAAGTGAAGGTAAATATTACTCTACTAATCAAAAATGCTAATGATTTGACTTTGTCAGACTACGCTGCCTTTATGATGAATATTTCTAGTGAATTGTCTTACACTTTAAACGATAAAACAGAAACGATTAGTAGTAATAAGTTGGATATCAAATTGACTTCTGATTTGAAGATGACTGCCAAAGATGATGTTAGTCAAGATGTAGGAGGGGACACTGTACACAAAATTTCTTGGCTTTTGACTAATTCTTATCATGACTTGAAAAACTTAGAAATATCAGCTGATTTGTATGGTGATATTTCTCTCGATGAAAGTAATATCGTCGTACCAGCTGGGACAATTACTTATGACAAAGACCAAAAGAAATTACTTTGGAAAATAGATCAAATGCCTATTAGTGTAGATATCTTAGCTGCTCAGTTTGAAATAAAAGTTCTTTCAGACAATCCAACTCAGAAAAATCTGACTTCCAAGCCAGTTATCAAAGCTTTTGATGATATTTTACAGCAAGATATACAGGTCTTTGGACAAGAGGTTTTGTTGGGAGAAGTTGGTAATTAAGGCAAAAAAATTTATTTAAATAATGTCTAAAATTTAGCGTTGTTCTTTATTCTAAATGCGAAAATAATCAACTACCTCGCAGCATCGTGCCCAAGGCTGATCAGTCCTCTGGCTGAAGCTGACGAGGTATGAGAAGGAATATCTTCGTAGCAAGCTACGGGGAATTAAACCCTCTCGTCCGCCTTGGGCGGATTAAAAAAAGAGATGGTTAAAAAAAGTAAAAACTCTGGATTGAAAAAAAGAGTTATCCCCATTTTTTTGAAATATTTTTTATATATGCTATAATGTTTATAGCTAATTTAGAAGCTCACTGAAGCCCAAAGATTATTATATTTTTTGAGCTTTTTTATTTTTTATAAAATTTTTATTGTGTCTTTATTGTACCAAGTTGGAACCTATTTTCAAAACAAATGATGTCTCACGCGCGTAGTGCGTGGTGGCTTGAAATTGCCTCGTACGCTCGTATCGTTCCGTCATTGCCTCGCAGAGCCTCGGCAAACCCGAAAGCAAAACACTCCTTGCATTTCTGATTTGGCGGGGGTGAAATTTCTTTTGAAAAAGGAAAGTGTGTTTTTCTTTCGGGGTTCTGCACTCCAAGTATTCAGGCAGGTGGTGGAATAATGCGGACGAAGTTTTGGCAAAACTATTTTTTGGGGAAAGGATTTGCCAAAACTTCGGCTTATTTGTTTTTGAATTCGGATGTCGCAAATGGAAAAGGAGGGGTTTGGGGAGGAATTTTCCATTTGTTTCTTTTTTGTTTTGGGGGAATTAGGGTGTTTATCCACATAGACGTGGATTTGACTATTGTTAGGTGTAGGAGTAATATTTAAGCATTAACGCAAATACTTAAATATGTTAGAACCATCACAAATATCAAAAATTAAAGAAACATTAAAGGCGCAAAACACTTATTTGGTCGATGTGTTTAGTTTACTCGGGGATAAAAATCGGTTCCTTATTATAAAAATCCTTATCGAACAAGGAGAAATGTGTGTTACCGATCTTGCTAATGTCCTAGATATTTCAGTATCAGCAGTATCACAGCACCTGCGGATACTTGAAATGTCGAGGATGATCGAAGGCGAGAAAATGGGGCAGATGATGTGCTATAAGCCAAGGATAGACGATCCAAGAATTAAGAAAATTATCAATTTAATATAATTAAAAAATAACTTAAAAATACTATGAAAAATGTAACCATATATTCAACACCAACTTGCCACTTCTGTCATGCGACTAAAGAATTCTTTAAGGAAAATGGTATCGTCTTCACGGACTATAACGTTTCAGAAGATTCTGCAAGACGCGACGAGATGATTCAAAAAAGTGGACAGATGGGTGTGCCAGTCATTTTTGTCGATAATGAAATGGTAACAGGTTTTGACGAACCAAAACTGCGAAAGCTTTTGGAGATTAAATAAAACTATGACCGGACTCGCCATTTCATCATTTTTTGCCGGACTCCTTACTTTCTTGGCACCATGCACATTGCCGTTGGTGCCCGGATATTTGGCATTTATTAGTGGAACAGGTACTGATGAGTGTGAGAGGAACAGAGGCAAAATATTTTGGAATGGTGTTGCATTTATCATTGGGTTTAGTCTAGTTTTTATTGTGCTTGGCACCATTGCTGGACTTATTGGTCAGGCATTTGCTCCATATCAGATATGGCTTTCACGTATTGCGGGAGTCTCAATCATTATCTTTGGATTATTTATGATTGGAGTTTTGAAAATTCCCCTACTCAATAAAGAACAACGCTTAAAAGTGCCGAGTATTTTCAAGCGAGGAAACCTGTTTGGATCATTTTTGTTCGGGGGTGCTTTCTCTCTCGGGTGGACTCCTTGTGTTGGTCCGATACTGGGATCCATCCTCCTCCTTGCGAGCACGTCTACCACCGCCCTGTCTGGCGCATTTCTTTTGGGGACTTTCTCGCTCGGACTTGCTGTTCCGTTTCTCCTCATCGCTTTTAGTATAAGTAAAGCCGAAAGCTATCTAGGAAAAATATCAAAGTATCTCAATATTGTTTCTGTAGTAGGAGGAGTATTCCTGATTATTCTTGGAACGCTTGTGCTTACCGACAAAATGCCAGTGTTCTTAGCATGGAGTTATCGCCTACTCCAATTCCTCCATTACGACCGTTTAATAGAGTATTTATAAATTAGTAATTATTAAATTATCACCGACTCGGTCAGTGGATTTACGAACCGAACCGACTTTGTAGATTTTCTAAATGAATTATCTTTTAGATAAAGAGCAAGCCCATCTTCGATGGGATGGAAACCAACTGACTTTGTCAGTGGATTTCTTGCAGTATTAAATAAAAAATATGAAAAACAATTCTTATGAAAAAGGATCATCCAATATTATTGTCGCTCTTGTTATTATCCTTGTTTTTATTGGCATTGCTGTTTATGCGACACAAGGAGGAAATAACCCGCAAAATAGTAATGCCGATACTAAAGCATCTGCCCCCACAAGTGGAGAATCTGCTAAACAAGTCGCTCCCGATTTTTCGCTCGACAAACTCGGCGGTGGAACCATTACGCTGGCCGAATATAGAGGACGAAAGCCAGTTGTGCTCGACTTCTGGACAACCTGGTGTCCAAACTGCAAGCGAGATATGCCACATCTAAATGCTTTTTATGAAAAGTACAAGGATAAGGTTGAAGTTATCGGTATTGATTTGCAGGAGAATCCTTCTTTAGTGCAAAAGACTATTACCGACTGGGACATTACCTTTCCAATCGCTCTTGATACGAATGGTCAGGTATCACGAGCATACGGAGTTAGATATACGAATTTCCATGTATTGATTGACATAGATGGCAATGTTGTTAGGGCTGTACCCGGAGATATTAGCGAGTCGGATATTACATCACTATTCAATCAAAACTAAATCATGGGAAAACAATAAATCAAAATTATAAAATAGTCTACACTTTTAGCTAGGTGTAATATGAAATATAAATCTATGAAATCAAAAGAGATTCTAAAATTAGTTGGAATACCGGTTGTTGTTGCGTCATTGTGTTGTCTTACGCCGATCATCATCGTTCTGTTTGGACTTGGATCGGTTGCACTCGCAGGATCGTTGGCAGATTCTTTGTACGGAGATTACAAATGGGTATTTCGTTTAGTCGGTTTAGTGCTTCTTGGTTTGTCCGTGTTTTCATACATTCGTCGACAAAAAGGAATCTGTACTCTTGATGAGGCAAAAAAACGCCGAAACGAAATTTTCAACATTATTGCCGTTGCGCTTACCGTCGGAGTTGTTGGATATTTTGTGTGGCTTTATGTCATCGTGGAATATGCCGGAAAGTTACTGCATATCTGGGTCTAAATATATGAGCGGAAACATAAATCAAATTAAAATTATTCTCGCAGTCCTCATCCTCGTTGGTATCGGTACTTTTTCGTATTTCGTAAATAACAACACAAGCAAAAGTTCTAGAATAGATACTGCGTCAGATACTCAAATTCAAAATATAAAAAATGATAGCGTGGCAAAAGAATTTAATTTTGAAAATAAAGGACTTAAAACAAACACAGCTAAACTATCAATCTCGCTTGATAAAATTCTTGATGGCGGTCCCGGCAAAGACGGTATTCCATCACTCACAAATCCGAAATTTGTCAGTGTTAAAGAAGCCAGCAAAGATATCAAAGATGATATTGATGGAATTGCCGTCTCTTCTGGGAAGTCAGTCAAATTTTATCCCTATAGCATTATGGTCTGGCACGAAATCGTGAATGATGTCGTCGGTGGCAAATCGCTTACAATCACTTTCTGCCCTCTCTGCGGATCAGCAATAGTTTTTGATGCCGAAATAAACGGGGAAGCCGAACTGTTTGGAGTGTCAGGAAAATTATACGAATCAAATCTGTTGATGTACGACAAAAGTACGGAGTCTTTATGGTCGCAATCTATCGGGATCGCTGTTGTAGGAGACAGAACCGGAGAAACACTTTCTGTTTATCCATCGCAGGTTGTCTCTTTCAAGATACTCAAAGAAAAATGGCCTAATGCCGAAGTTTTGAGTACTGATACTGGATATAATAGAAATTATGCTTTCTATCCGTACGGAGATTACGATAACAATGACAGTCTTTATTTTCCAATTTCTATAAAAGACAGTCGCTTTACGCCAAAGGAGATAATGTTTGTCGTTAATGCATATAATAAGTCAGTAGCTTTCCCAGTAAAACAATTAAGCGGTTCTCTTGCTTCAGTCGATGTTGGCGGAAATAAAGTTATCGGAGCAATAATTGACGGGGAAATTATTGTGAAAGACGCGACTGGCAACATATTTCCGGGGTATCACGAAATGTGGTTCTCGTGGGCAACGCACCATCAAGAGGACGGTGTCGTTTGGAAAAAATAGATTAGTTAATTTATATGAAAACAGAAAAACAAATTATTTTTTTATCTCTCATCGCATTTGTTCTGCATGTTGTTTGGGAGAATACGCAAGCCCCATTGTTTCAAGGGTATGTGTCATTTGCTTCACACTTTCCAATGTGTCTAGTCGGTACCGTGGGTGATGTTGCTATCACGTTATTTGCCTATTTTATTGTTGCTTTATTGAAAAATGATATTAATTGGATTTCTGCACTAAACAAAAAGGATTTTGTCATTCTTGCTGTCATTGGATTTTTTATAGCCGTAGGGATTGAGTGGCGCGCTTTACTGTTCGGACGATGGGCTTATGCAGATGCGATGCCGGTTATTCCGTATCTAAAAGTTGGACTTACTCCAATTCTCCAAATGACCTTCTTATTACCTCTTTCAATGTATCTGACTAAAAAAATAGTTACCTATAAAAACTATGCTAAAAAATAAAGACAAATTAATATTTGTATATAACACTGATTCTTCAGTGTTTTCTCAGGTATCTGATGCTGTAAAGAAAATTTTAACACCGAGTAAGTATGAATGTAATTTGTGTATGGTAACCTACGGAGCAATTTCGATGAAAGATGAATGGAGAAAGTTTCTGTACGCCTTGCCTTTTGAAAAAGAATTCTTGCACAGAGATGAATTTCAAAAACAGTATCCAGAATTAGAGAGTATAAAATTGCCGACAATCTTTATCTCCCAAAATAACACTCTTAACCCACTTGTTTCAGCCGATGAAATAAATATGCAAAAGAATATTGATGGGCTCAAGAACATTATAAATGGTAAAATTAAATCAATATGAATAAAAAAATTATTTAATCCACGTTGTAAATGCACACAAACAAAAACAGATTTTTTTAATCTGTTTTTTTGTACGCCTGGCAGGAATCGAACCCACGTCATTGGTTCCGAAGACCAATGTTCTATCCGTTGAACTACAGGCGCTAATTGAAGAATTCGAAATTTATAAATTGTTTTTTGTGCCCCCAGCAGGATTTGAACCTGCGACCGTTTGCTTAAGAGGCAACTGCTCTACCAACTGAGCTATGAGGGCGTTTTTGAAATTTCTAATTCACCTAATTTCTAATTCCTAATAAAATGTCCAATCTATAAATTAGCTAGTCTATTGCTAATTTAAGGATTGACGGCAAGAACTCACTGTGATGTCCCGCAGGACTCACAGGGTTAATTCACGGTCAAAATTTTTAATATTATTTATTTGAAATTTTATTAGAAATTAGGGATTAGAAATTAGGTGAATTTTAATCATTTTTAAAAAACTTAAACCACATTCATAATTACGACTTTCAAATTCCTAAATTAATTATCCTATCGGGTCTTCAGGCTTTCTTTCCAATATTTGTATTTTTGGACCTTTCCATTTTTTTATTTTTAGAGCAACGTCCGCTGCATCAGTTTGAGCTTCTTGTTTGCTGGTACCTTTACCTTCAGCTACTTTTTCCTTGTTTAGATATACAGCAATGGTAAATTCTTTTTCATGGTCGGGACCTTCTTCATTTGTCACACGATAAGTTGGGGTAATGCCGACAATTTCTTGGGCAGCTTCTTGGAAACGTGATTTACTATCCATCCAAAGTCCAAGCTCTAAGACCTCTGGCAATTTGGTAATGACAAAACGTGTAATAAATTGGTCAGACATTTCCCAGCCTTGATCAAAATAAATAGCGCCGATAAGTGCTTCTAGAGCATTGGCCAAGATGTAGTCTCTGGCTTTGGTATTATTGTCTTTGGATTCACCACGACTCAGAAACAAATAATCTTCTAAACCTATGTCTCTGGCTACAGCGGCACACATAGTTCCATTGACTAATGCGGCTCGCCAGTTGGTAAGTTCACCTTCTGGATTCAAGTAATTGTTGAAAAGATATTGGGTAACGGACAATTCTAAGACAGCGTCGCCCAAGAATTCTAGTCTTTCATTTTGGGCAAGAGGGAATTCACGATTTTCATTCAAGAAAGAACGGTGTACCAAAGCCTGTACCAAAATGTCTTTGTTGTTAAATTCAATACCTATAGTATCTTCTATTTTGTGAAAGTTTTTATCTTTGTATTCAGCTATAGGCATAATTTAATATTTTATCCGCCCAAGGCGGACGAGATGTTTTAACTTACTTTAATTTACTATGAGGATATTCCTTTTTATATCCCGTCAGATTAGTGTAGTAGTCGATTTATTTAGATATTTTTGTACATTGCGCCCAAAATACCGTTGATAAATTTTCCAGAATTTGGACCACCATAAGTTTTGGCTAGTTCAATAGCTTCGTTGATAGCTACTTTTGGTGGAATTTCTTTGTTGTTGTATTCTAATTCATAGACACCAAGTCGTAAGATACTTTTGTCTACCAAACTCATTTGTTCAAGTGGCCAATGTGGAGCAAACTTTTTTATTAGTTTGTCTATTTTCTTTTGTTTGTCAATTATATCATTTACTGTGTGTTCAATAAAGTCTTTTGTGTCTTCTAGTCCCATACCAAATTCAGCCATATTTTGTTCAATAATAGCTGGTATAGCACTGGTAGGATTTCCTTTGAAATCCCATTGGTATAATACCTGCATGATGATGGCTCTAGCTAGATGGCGTTTGGACATAGCTTGTAAATATACAAAATAGGAATTTTGTTGAAAAATTCAAGTATTTTTGAAACTAAAAAGTCTAAGCAGTTTTTTTACTTCTTGTAGAGCGAGTCAATCTTTTTTCGAAATTGATGACTTGTCTGCCTTTGTAAGTACCACATTTGGCACAAGCACGATGTGGAAGTACTGGTTCACCACATTTTTCACATTTTTTGTTTGTGGTTTGTTTCAAAGCATGGTGTGAGCGGCGATCATCTCGTGATCTTGGCGTTCTCTTTTTTGATGGAAGACCCATAAAATTTTTATTCTTAATTTAATAACGGACTCAATAGATAAGTCATGGCTTAGTATAGCAATATTTTAGAATAAAATCAAGTGTATTGATGTTTATATCCAAAACCTTGCAAATTTGGCTTATTTTAGCTAGAATAGAAGAGTGATACGGATATACGGATAATCCAGATTTATGGATGTGAATTGTGGACGGAATTATTTGTGTATACCTCTGTTTGTTGGCAAATAGGGATTTTGTGTGTATTATCATATCATTATATGAAAATTATCAAAAAAGAAAATTTAGATATAGTATCGTTGGTCAACGATTTAAAAAATGGGGCTACTCTTGTTTACCCTACAGAAACTTGTTATGGGCTTGGTTGTGATGCAAATAATAGTGAAGCTTTGGAAAAAATTTTTCAAATAAAAAATAGACAAAAAAGCAAATCTGTTTTGGTGGTGGTGTCTGATTTGGCTATGATTTTGCCATGTATTGAGTGGAATCCTACTTTACAAAAATTGGCTGACAAATATTGGCCTGGTCCTTTGACTTTGGTGGTGAAAGTCAAAGCTGTTTGCCATTTGCCAGCAGGCGTTATCAATGAAGATGGTACTATTGCTTTTCGGGTAACTGAACATTATTTAGCTTCAGAAATATCCAAACAATTGAATAGTCCTTTGGTTTCTACTTCGGCTAATATTTCCAGTCTAGAAAGTCCTTATGATATAGAGTCTGTTTTAAAAATGTTTGAGAATGAAGAAATAAAACCAGATATTATTATTGATGCAGGTACTTTACCTAATAAAAGTTCTTCTACAATTGTGAAGGTTGTTGGAGAAAATATTGAAGTTTTAAGACAAGGTGGTGTGATTGTGAGTTTGAATGATAATTAGGTTTTATTGCCTCATTGACTTTTTTAGTATTATTTTTTATGGAAAAAAAGTTTTTAAATTTGAAAGACAAACTAAAATCCCCCTCCTATTAGGAGGAGAATTCAAAAAGGCAACCTTTATGAACCAAAAATATCCTCTTTTGTACTTAATAATTTTTTTAGGAGTTTTTTTATTTGCAACTTTTTTCATTTTTATAAGTTGGCAAAAAACAAATTTTGTACAAAGTGATTTGGTTTTTGCTGAAAACAACAGTAACTTTATTTTGCAAAAAAATATTATTGCACATCGTCCACCACCATATGTTTTTGTCCCAGGCCAAAAACCACCTAAACAAGTTATTAAAGGTTTGTATCTGACAGCTTATTCAGCTGGTAGCCCAAAGATTCTTGATAATATTATTAATTTAATAAACAGTACGGAACTCAACGCTGTCGTGATTGATGTCAAAGATTATAGCGGTAAAGTTTTGTATGATAGTAATTTAGAATTGGTAAATGAATTTACTTTGGAAAGTAATAGATTAGGTGATGTCAAAGAATTGATAAAAAAATTACATGAGCACGATATTTATGTGATTGCTAGACAAACTGTTTTTCAAGATCCTATTTTGGCAGAGAAAAAAATAGAGTGGGCACTCAAGAGTAAAAACGGGGGATTGTGGCGTGATAACAAAGGTTTGGCTTGGGTAGATCCTAACAACAAAGATGTTTGGGATTATGATTTGGAGATTGCCAAAGAAGTCATTGCTTTTGGTTTTGACGAAATAAATTTTGATTATGTGCGTTTTCCGACAGATGGTCCGATGAGTTTGCTTGTTTATACTAATGGTGAAAAAGAGAAGTATGATGTGATGCATGATTTTTTTGTTTTTTTAAATGAAAATTTAGCTGAATCTTCTGCTTATATTTCTTTGGATTTGTTTGGTTTTGCGATGGAGCGTCATGATGGTATGGGCATTGGTCAAAGGTTAGAAGACGCCGTGGATGAAGTGGATTATATTTGTCCGATGATGTATCCTTCGCATTATCCAGTTGGCCATTTGGGCTTTGCCAATCCTGCTAATCATCCTGGGGAAGTGATTGAAAATGGTATGAAAAAGGGTTTGTCATATTTTGAAAATACCAAGGCACAAGTGCGACCTTGGATTCAGGATTTCAATATTAGTGCGGTCTACGATGCTAGTAAAATTCGTGCGCAAATTGATATGGTAGAAAAATATACTGATGCTGGATGGATGTTGTGGAATGCGGCGAATCGCTATAGCATGGCTGGCTTGCGTTTGGAATAGTTTATTTTGATTGTCGATTTACTTTTTTTAAATAGAAATAATATAGAGATACAATTGAGATAATATAGAAATAATTTTTTTATTTTTACACATTATTTATTTTTTATGGGAGGGGAGAAAAATTACAAAAGATTTTATCAAACAGATATTTGGCAGATAGCTTTTGAACTTTTAAAAAAAGTATATAGTTTGAGTTTGAAATTTCCAGACGCGGAAAAATATGCATTGACTAGTCAAATTAGACGTTCATCCAATTCTGTATTAGCTAATGTGGCAGAGGCTCATGGTAGATTTTATTTCAAAGATAAAATTCGAGTATTTTACATTGTGCGAGGTGAATTGGAAGAAACACAGAGTCATCTGTGGGTTGCTTATTCACAAAAATACATAACTAATGAAGAATTTTTACAAACAGAAAAAAATTATGAAAATCTAAAAGTAAAAATTAACAATCAAATAAATAATTGGCACGAACAAAATAAAAAATAATTATTTATCATCTCTATCTTATCTCAATATTATCTCTATATTTTGATATCTACTTTATCTCTATTTTATCTCAATATTTTTATGGACCAACAAAACTTATACAAACCATCTTACCTCATCGAACTTTGTAAAAAATATAGTCTAAACCCTAGTAAAAAATATGGGCAGAATTATTTGGTTACCAAAATTCATATAGAAAAAATGCTTGAAGCAGGGGAGATAATCAAGGAAGATTTGGTGGTTGAAGTCGGGCCTGGTTTTGGAGTGCTGACTTTTGCTCTGGTAGAAAAGGCTGGAAAAGTAGTGGTTTTTGAAATAGAACAAAAATTGAAAGATTATTGGGAAGAAAATAAATCTGACAATTTGGAGATTGTTTGGGGAGACGTTATACAAAAATTCCAAAATCAAAATTTCAAATTCCAAAACTACAAACTTGTCGCTAATTTACCATATCAGATAACCTCAGCGGTTTTACGGATGTTTTTGGAAATGGAAAATAAACCAGAAAAGATTGTAGTTATGGTTCAGAAGGAAGTTGCACAGAGAATCGTGGCTAAACCAGGTGACATGAGTGTATTGGCTGTGTCTGTTCAATATTATGGTCAGCCAAAAACAATTGCCAAAGTTACTAAGGGAAATTTTTGGCCATCTCCCAAGGTTGATTCTGCTATTTTGCTAATTGATAATATTCAGTCACCAAAAAATGATTTTTCTGATGAGTATTTTTTTACAGTTGTAAAGGCAGGTTTTGCTCAAAAAAGAAAACAACTTTGGCGTAATTTGTCTCAAGGTCTGAAGCTGGATGCTGAAAAAGTAAAAGGAATTTTGTTTGAAGTTTGTGGTA
>Ga0210057_1005656_pt1 | contig 15963 bp, 14 predicted proteins | sample CryGeyCG2114_010_2_FD_183968 | JGI IMG/M metagenome (GOLD analysis project Ga0210057, IMG submission 183968) | Groundwater microbial communities from aquifer - Crystal Geyser CG10_big_fil_rev_8/21/14_0.10 (SPAdes) (version 2) | ecosystem: Environmental > Aquatic > Deep subsurface > Groundwater ...
AACTTCGTATTGGTGGGAAGCCAACCAGCCAGCCAACTCTTTTATTACGACGTTGATGTTGTCGCGACAAATTCTTATGAATACTATGTGCAGGCCAAAGACACCGACGCGGGGTGCGTATCTTCCGGCATAGCGACTCCACAGATTGCGTATTCGCCGAATTCCTCGCCCACCGTCGTCATTCCAGTAGCGCCTTCGGACCTCGCGGTTTCGGGCGCGACATACACAGCGAGCGGTCCGGAGATAGATCTTTCTTGGAAAGACAACGCAAAGAACGAAGACTCGTATGAAGTGTGGCGCTCATTTCAGGACAACACGAGTTATACCAAGGTAAAGACCGACAGCGCAAACACAAAAACTTTTAAGGACACGGATCAGGCGCTTCAAAAAGGGGAGCTCTATTACTACAAAGTGCGCGCGTGCAAATCGAGTGGCGCGTGGTGCTCCTCGTTTTCTTCCGAGATATCACAACGCGCACCGAGCAATACTATCTCACTCGTAAGTTCTATTGTAACCGCATCCATCGATCCGGCCGTTTCCGGTACGGTGCACCATGCATGGAGCGTGGTGGGTTCGGACGATGTTGTGGTATCTTTCACGAGGACTAACGCTTTAGGACAAAAGACGAATATTTCGTGTTCGTGGGTGTCGGATAACTCGGGCGGACAGACTTGTCTTGAAAAGAACGTGCCGACCGGTACTTCATATACCTATACATTGAGCGTGAAGCGTAAGTTGAGCATCAATAGCTCAACGACACTTACCGCTACATCAAGCATTGATTTGACGAATGTGTGGGCCTCTTTCTCCGGGGAAGGATGGGGCGCGTACAACAACGCGCCGACGAACGCGACCTCCGGTGTCGGATGGATTAGTCTCTCGGGTAATTCAACAGATCTGTACAGTACTCCTTACGGAGTGTGGGAAAAGAATGATGGGGCGGGCTCGAAGACCGCAACGCTTCACGGTGGGGCATGGGCGAATGTGAGCCAGTCGAATGCGAGTTCATCTTATGGATGGCTCTCATTTGAGTCGGACGACCTTGCCGGATGTCCTATAAACATAGTTGGTGGTGTGAAGGTGCCTTGTAAGGCGTTTATGGATAAGGAAACAGGAATGGTTTCCGGGTGGGCGCGCTTCATCGTTGTAAGCGATACGCCCGCGGGGTGGAATGGATGGGTGAGTCTACGCGGTACGTCTGCGGACGGAAGTGCGTATGGAGCGTGTTTCGGGCACGGTAGGGGAGCTGATGCTATGGTTGGCACAACCAAATATTACACCGGCGCGACTTGCGCGGGCGACGGTGGTATGAGTTTTACAAAAATGACGGGTCTCGCGTGGGCGGGCAATACAATCGGCGGATGGATAATGTGGAATCCGGATGATAACAAAAGTAATACGACCCCGCCTCCTTCGATAAAAATAACTCCTCCCGGAAATTTCTCACTCTCTTATTTTGAGCGCCAAACGTTTTCGGCGGACCAGCCGGCGAAGTGGTATGTGCAAGGCGCCGGCGGAAACGCAATCCCCGGCGGGAACGCGGGAATCGGGCAGGTTAGTCCCATAAATACAATAAAAGACGAAGTGGTAACCTACTCCGCTCCGAGTACCGCAACGTTGAGTATTCATGTGATTGCATCAAGTACAGAGAGCGATACCAACGATTTCACCACCATAAACGTAGGGTATCCTTATACCCTTTCCTGTGATCCGGTCGTCGGTCTGAATGCTATTAATATTTCGTGGAAAGCGAATTACAAAGACTCTTCCTATACGAGTTATGCTCCGCATACGCTTACGATGTTTGAAGGTTCCACGAGCGGTCCTGTGATTTGCGGAAGCGAAACGGCGGCGCCGGGGACGGGTTCTTGTACAAAGAGCGGTCTTGTAACGGGTACGACGTATACCTACACGTTGCGCGCAAGATATAATACGGGTGGCGTGAGTTATGAAACGAATGTTTCCTGCACGGCGGGAGGTCTCGACGCCGCAACAACCGACACGCCGACCGAAACCCATGCGTACGGGCACGACGCGACGACAATTTATATTAACTGGAAGGACAATACCACCACCACCCTGCCGTATCACTTTGAACTTCAGCGAATGAAACTCACCCCCGCAACGAGCACGGATGCGCAAATTACAAACATGACCGTATCGGCTATCACGCTCGGGCTGAAGAACAACACCTCTTCCACTCCATATCGCAACTATTACGAGCGCAGTTCGACTTCAAATCAGGCGACACGGTTCAATACCGATCCTCTGGTAAATCCCGTTGATCCAACGATATTCACCTCGAGTGTGAACGGGGCCTCCGACCCGAACGCGACAACAACGAAGTCGTATGCCATAAGTGATTCCGTATTGGAAGCAACCACATACTATTATCGCGTTCGCGCCTGCACGTCTATCAATAACGGCGACATATCCGGTTACTATACACCGGATAAAAACACCAAAGGGTCATACACGGTTGGCCGACCGAATCCCGCATGCAGTCCGTACACCGACAAAACGAACGCGGGAAAATTACTTGCGACGACCACGCCCCCGTACGCGCCAACCAACCTTACAGCAGAAGGTATTTCGACCTCGCAAGTGCGTCTTCGGTGGACCGATAATTCGACCAAAGAGTCCGGTTTTGAGATTTACCAAAACAATACAAAAATAGATACTCTCGCGAGCCACCAAGGAACAGGGACGGTAACCTACACCGTTTCAGGTCTCTCCATAAACAGTTCGTATAATTTCAAGGTACGAGCATTCTACAACTACAATTACACCAACGAGGAAGGGCGTACGACCGGTACCAACTATTCGGATTTTTCGAATGTAACGGGTGCGACCGATGTTACCGTGGACACGGCGACCACGATCGCGCTTTTCAAGTCGGCGCCGGTCGTCTTTGGCTCAAGGCTTTTAGCATCGATCTCGACCGCGGCGGCTGACTTATGGAAGGCGATTGCGGGACCATCGCAGGCGGAAAAGACGCAAAAAATAGATTCGCTTTTCGAAGGGTTGAAGAGTACATTTGGAATTTTCTTTGAACAAACCTCCGGTGCGTTTGTTCAACTTGGCGAGCTTACTTCAAAACTTGGTTCAATGGCGGGAGACCTCATTATAAAAAACACGAGTGTGGCGAGTGGAGACGAACTCCTCGACCAGTATTTCGGGAAATTCGACAAGAATAATATTCAAGCGCCGGTTTATAAAGACGGAGGACTTGAACCGGATACGGTGTACCTCTATCGTGTTCGTACAGTTTACGACGATGGGAGCGGACGAGTAACGGCGTGGGATAATCTCGGCGCCACAAAAACGCTTTTGAACAACAGCGGACCGAATCTCGGACAAGTCCGCGCGGTTTGCACGCGGAACAGTTATTGCGATTTCTCAATTCAAGGAGTGCAATCCACATTCGACGTGTTCAGAAATCCGAAACAAGAATCGTCGCTTCAGCAGTGCGCCGTAAATGCCGATTGTCGCGACGTGGGTCGTTCGGGACAATCGTATCAGGAAAGATAATTTTCAATGATCAATTTCCAATTTTCAGTGAATTTTCAATTGAAAATTTTAAAATTGAGAAATTTATTGAACATTGATCATCGAAAATTGAAAATTTTTTCTTTTTAGGCTTTTGCCGCAACGAGCGCGAAGATTTTATTCGCGCCGTTCTTTTTGAGCGCCCGTACCGCTTCATTCATCGTTGCGCCGGAGGTGAAAACATCATCAATGAGAAGCACATTTTTTCCGCGAACCGTTTCGGGGTGGGTAATCGTGAAAGCCCCCGAGACATTTTCCGCTCTTTCTTTCGACCCCTCGCATTTTGTTTGTGATTCGGTGGCGCGGGTACGCAGAAGAATGTGTTCCGTCATTTGCGGGAACGAATGATGGAATGCAACTGCAAGACGGATGAGTTCCTTTGTGATAATTGTCGCCTGATTAAATCCCCGTTTCCGTTCCTTACGGGGATGGAGGGGAATCGGAATCGCGACCCATATTCCCTTTCCTAAAAATTCAAAGAAACACGATGCGTGTTCAAGATGGAGCGATATAAGATACGCGATCGGGATCGCCGCGCGCTCAAAAGAATCGTATTTTAGCGTACGGATAAGTTTTCGCACAACAACATTCCCGTATGAGGCGGCGGCAAAAAGAACATATCCCGCATCATTGTGGCAAGTTTGTTTTCCTTCCGGTAATCGCGCCCCGCAACGGGGACATTGTGCCGCGTCAAACACGCAAATTGAAACGGCGCACTGTTCGCAGAGAAAGTTCTTTGTGTTCGAGGCAAGAAACGTTTCGCAGGCAAGACAGCGCGGGGGAAAGAGCGCGTCCACTACAAACCGCAAGGGTTGAGGAAGTCGCATACCCTCATTATACGATATCAATAGCGCCATGGGTGTGGTAAAATGGAGTAAACACTACGAAATACGAAAATATACGAAAGTACGAAAAGAATATGGGGATGCAAAGCTTTTAATTTTTGAGTTTTAGTTTTGCATTTTGAGATTTTATTTTTAAATTATTATGCATCTAGGTATAACAGATTTTTTTCAAGACGTAGGAAATTTCTTCAAGGGAGGAACGGTTTTGGGCGTCGATATTGGTACGGCTTCGATTCACGCCGTGGAGCTTTCAAAGAAGGGTGATTCGCTAAATCTCGTAAATTACGGAACACTGGGAACAAAACGCTACCTTGAGTATTCAAATCAGGCGATTCAAACAAGTTCTTTAAAAGTCGTTCCCAAAGACGCCGCACGCCTGCTTTCCATTCTGGTTCGCGAGATGAGGTTGAAAACCAACATAGCAGTCGCTTCGTTACCGCTTTTTTCATCTTTTATTACCGTGCTTGATCTTCCTCTTTTTTCACAGGAAGAAACGGCAAAAGCGGTGATGTTTCAGGCACAACAATATATTCCTCTTTCTCCGAAGGAAGTTTCCGTTGAGTGGAAAAAAATAGAGGAATTCGAGAACCAAAGAGAGCAAAAATTCCAGCGCATTCTGCTTACGGGGATTCCAAACGAAGTCATCGCACGCCATAAGGAGATATTCAAGGTGGCGGGACTGCGACTTATGGCGATGGAGGTTGAGACGTTTGCGCTCGCGCGCGCGTTTGGATCATTTTTTACGGACGTCCCCGTGCTCATGGTAGATATCGGCGCTGAATCAACCGGTGTCGCTGTTGTTGAAAAAGGGAATATAATGCACGTTGAGCAGACGGATTACAGCGGAGTGTATCTCACAAAAGCGCTTTCCAAAAGCTTGGACATCAGTATGCCCCGCGCCGAGGAATTAAAGCGCCGTCGCGGGCTTTCCTCCGTTGGCGCAGACTCGGAGTTATCAACACTACTTCTTCCTTTTTTGGATGTTATAATACAAGAGGTAAGGCATGTGAAGGATGCCTACTCGCGACAGTACAAAAGAGACGTGGGAAAAGTGATGCTTGCCGGCGGGGAGGCGAATCTCATCGGTATCGAGAAGTATGTTGCCTCGCAGTTAGGATTACCCATCGCGCACCATCCGCTTTTTACCGGAGTGTCCCATCCTTCTTCGATTGAACCGGCGGTGCGGGCTCTCGAGAACGAATTTGCGGTTGCGTTCGGACTCGCGAAAAAGTATTTTGAATAACGCATATGGCACTTATACACGAAACACAAGAAGAGAATGAGGCGCTTGAGCTTCAGTCAATATCACTCGGTTTGCCGTGGCGGATTTTGGTTTTCTCAATCGTGCTGTTCGCATTTTCCATTTTTGTGTACTTCGGTTTGCGCTTCGGGTATGAGGCATATCTTTCTTCGGAGTCGAACAAACTTGATCAGAGTATTGAAACGCTCTCTTCCGAGGTAAGTCAGCAAGACCAACAGGATTTCGTTACCTTCTATTCACAACTCGTAAATCTGAAAGCTCTTTTTGCGGACCATCGTTACAGTACGAACATGTTCCGTTTTCTCGAAAAATACACAGCGCCCTCCGTTTATTTCACTTCAGCAAAAGGGAATCCCGCCGCCGGTTCGATTGAACTTCAAGGGAAAGCAAATTCACTCGACATTCTCGTTTCGCAACTTGCCGCTTTTGACTCGGCGCCGGAACTTGCGCAAAAGACAATCGTAAACCAGATGAGTTTTACGGGTCAGGAAGTGGGATTTACACTTTCACTCTTTTTAAATAACGACGCACTTTCCAAGCTATAAGAAATACTACAAAATACCCGCCCGAACGAATGAATTCGTTCATTCGGACAGGCAAAATGATACGAAAATACGAAATATAAAAACGGAACACGAAAAATCTTTCGTAGGTTCGTACAAATTTCGTAGTTCGTAGAGAATACCATGAATCCCTCACATAAACAAACCAATATAAGTGTTATAAATATAATTGTGCGATGGTCATGCACGATAAGATACTGCGCGTATGCAGTGTCTTTATGTGAGGGATGAAACCATCCACCAAAAGAATCTTGAGTATCGCATTCTCCGCCACGTTTCTTATCGCCGCGCTTGTGGTGTATGGAACGTTCATCAGTCCTGAGATGGCAACGTTAAACGACGTACGAAGCGAAGTTGCTTCAAAGCAAAATCTTTATACCACACAGAAGAATGCGGTAAGTCAGGTGCAGGATCTTGTCGCGAAATTCCAGAACAGCGCGTCGTTGCAAAAAACGGTTTCACTCATTATTCCGGATAATCCGAATATAACCAATGCGTTAAATCAACTGAGTGTCGTTGCACGGAACAATCAGGTGCAAATATTCAGTCTCTCTGTAAAACCAACCGAACTTCAGTCGGAGACCCAAGTGCTCGTAAAGCGGGTGGGCGTTCTTTCGGTGATTATCAGCGCTACCGGATCGTATGAGGGATTGAAAGGATTTCTTCAATCCGTTGAAACAAACGTGCGTCTTGCGAATGTGCAGAGTTTTGAGCTTTCTCCGCCGCAAGGACTTGAGGCACAGCAAGTTTCCCAAGGATCGTATACGATGAAACTGAACGTCGATATATACTATCAGGAATAATATGGCGATAATTATCGAAGAAGAAAAAAAACAGGCGAGTTGGGTAAATATTGTCATTGCCGCGGTGATGGTGGTTGTTCTTTTTGTGGGAGCGTACTTTCTTTTCTTCAAACAACCGCAACTCATCGAGGTGGTGACACCAAAGCAGTTACAGGAAATTAACAAGATTTCTGCGGTTTCATTCGATCCGGAAATGGTGGTAAACTCGCCCATTTTCAAATCGCTTCGCCAATATGGAACTCCGGTAATACCTCCACAGACCGTGGGTCGCGCGAATCCATTTGCTCCTGCACAATAAAAGGGAGTGATAGTATTTTGACCGCGACATTTTGCATGTAGGGGCGCAATGTGCATAAGAGTGAGATACCAATTTTTAATTACCAATTTTTAATTTTTGAAATAAAACTCGAATTTCTAATGTTTAAAACATTAAAATTTATTTAAAAATTCAAAAATTAAGAATTTGTACTTCCATCCCATGACCGATCAAGAACTCATTCAAGAACTCGTAAAGAAACAAATTATAAGTGAAACGGACGCTACGAAGGTGCTTCGCGAGGCGGAGCTCGCCGAGGTCCCCGCGGAGGAGATTTTATATTCAAAGCGTCTCGCCAACGAAGTGTCGGTTGCAAAAATAAAAAGCGCCCTAACGGGGGCTCCTTATAAGAAGATTGACGCAGCGGCGATTCCCGCCGAACTTTTAAAGCTCATTCCGAAAGATGTTTCGGAAAACTATCGCGTGGCGCCGATTGAAAAAAAGGATAACACGCTTATTGTCGGTATGCTTCGTCCGGACAATGAGCGCGCGCAGGAAGCGCTGCGTTTTATCGCGAAACGGGAACGAGTGAGTCTCGGCGTCTATATTGTGACTCCTTCCGATCTCGCACTTGTATGGAGAAGATATCAGCCGTATAAAGATGAAATTGCTTCGGCGATCAAAGAGCTTGATGTGGAAACGGATGATCGAAATATTGTGCTTTTGGATGAAGGTATGCACTCCGCGGAAGACGCTCCGATTATTAAAATAGTCGCTTCTACCCTTCAGCATGGCGTGGAAATGCTTGCTTCGGATATCCACATAGAACCCCAACGGACATACCTTCGCGTGCGGTTTCGCGTAGACGGCGAATTACGTGAGGTTGCCTCCATTCCGAGTGTTCTCAGTCAGCCTGTTATTTCCCGCATCAAAGTGCTTGCCAAACTTCGTCTGGATGAAACAAGAGTTCCTCAGGACGGGCGTTTTCGCACGATGATTGCCGCGAGAGAGATCGATTTTAGAGTCGCGACATTCCCCACACCTTCGGGAGAAAAAGTTGCACTCCGCGTGCTCGATTCTTCAACGGGATTGAAGGGTTTAAAGGAAATAGGCCTCTCCGATTACAACTTTAAATTTGTTGATGCGGCGGCAAATGCTCCCTTCGGTATGATTCTAATCTCCGGTCCTACCGGTTCAGGAAAGTCGACAACTCTCTATGCCGTCATGCAACGATTAAACACGGATGAAGTAAATATCGTGAGTCTCGAAGATCCCGTGGAATATTATATGAACGGCATCAATCAGTCCCAAGTTCGTCCGGAAATCGGGTACACATTCGCCTCCGGATTGCGTCAGATACTTCGCCAAGACCCCGACGTGATTATGGTCGGCGAAATTCGAGACGAGGAAACCGCCTCACTTTCCGTGAACGCGGCTCTGACCGGTCACGTAATGCTTTCGACAATTCACACAAACAACGCGGTGGGAGTCATTCCGCGTCTTGTTGATTTGAAAGTCCCCCCGTTTCTTCTTGCCTCGTCTTTGAATCTCATGCTTGCTCAGCGCCTCGTCGGGCAACTTTGTCCGGATTGCAAGAAACAAGAAGAAGCCGGTCCTGATTTACAAAAAATCATTCGATCGGAGATTGAAGAACTGCCCGAGGAAATCAAAATTGGAGTAAAAAAGAAATTTGGGGAGAATAAATACTCCGTTTATCATCCATCTTCCGGAGGGAAGTGCCCCACGTGTAAAGGGAAGGGAACAAAAGGACGGATTGCTATTTTTGAGGTGTTTCGTATGACGCGCGAACTCGGTGATCTTATCATGTCTCAATTTACCGAGGGAAAGTTGTGGGACGAGGCGCATCGTCAGGGGATGATAACGCTTCGGCAGGACGGGATATTGAAAGCGCTCGAGGGGAAAGTACTGATAGAGGAAGTTTTGCGCGAAACAGAGTAATAAATAATAATTTTAAATTCCCAATTTTTAATTTTTGAAATAAACCGAGGAAATTTTTAATGTTTTAAACATTAGAATTTATTTAAAAATTATAAAATTAAAAATTCATATTTTCTCCATCTATCTTGATCGGCAGACACGGAAAAATTATGCTACAATAATCACATGCCTGGAATCACCGATTATAAACAAAAACTAAACGAACTTCTTCTTACGACCGCAAAACAGGGTGCATCCGATCTTCATATTGCCGTGGCTCGCCGTCCCACAATTCGCGTGGACAGCGTGCTTATTCCGCTCGCGAAAGAATCCATTCTTACAAAAGAGGACGCGGAGGGTCTCATACAGGCGCTTCTTACCGAAGAACAAACAAAGACGTTTTTAAAAGATCGGCAGATCGATTTTTCTTTTAACTTTGAAGACAAGGCGCGATTTCGGGTAAATGTATATTTTCAAAGAGGGTTTGTCGCCGCCGCGTTGCGTCTTATCCCTGCGCAAATAAAGACAGTGGAAGAGCTTAGTCTTCCACCAATTCTCCATGATTTTACAAAAATGAATCAGGGTTTTGTGTTGCTCGTCGGCCCCGCCGGCCACGGTAAGTCCACGTTGCTTGCGGCACTTTTGGACGAAATCAACCATACGCGGAACGATCATATCATTACCATTGAGGATCCAATCGAGTATATCTTTTCACAGGACAGGGCGATTATTTCACAGCGCGAAGTGGGACAGGACACAAGATCGTTCCAAGACGCGCTTCGTGCGGTGCTTCGCCAAGACCCCGACGTTATCATGATTGGGGAAATACGAGATCCCGAGACAATGTCGACGGCGATGACCGCCGCCGAAACGGGACACTTGGTTTTTGCAACGCTCCACACAAATTCGGCCGCACAGACAATCGATCGTATCATCGATTCCTTCCCCCCGAACCAGCAGGGGCAGATTGTTTCACAATTGGCTTCAACGCTCGCAGCGATCGTTTCCGAGCGACTCGTGCCCCGCGTCGGTGGCGGGCGTGTTCCGGCAACGGAGGTCATGCTTATGAATCCGGCCATTCGGAATCTTATCCGCGAGCGGAAGATATATCAGATTGACCTTGTGATTGAGACGAGTGTTCAGGAAGGTATGATGTCCCTGAATCGTTCGCTTGTGAACCTTGTAAAGCGTAAGGAGGTATCTGTTGAGCAGGCGGAGGCCTACTCTCTGAATCCAGCGGAGATGAGGATATTACTCGAAAGAAGTTAAAAATTTTAAGTTCTAAATTTTAAGTCAATTTTAAATTAAGTAAATTAAAATTCAATCTATCTATGATCCCGTTAGAAATCATGTCCTGTTAGAGATTTATCCGCCGTCAACCTTACCTATACACAATGATTTCTCTCACTACTATCCAATATTTCAAAACAATGTTTGCCAAATTTCTAACGGGACGCATTTCAAAAATCATTATGAAATCAATGTTTAAAAAGAATATAACAGTCGGAATAATATCCATACATGGTCGCCCGAATCGCGATCTGCCTGCCCGAAAGAACGGTATTTTCCGTTCAGGCGGGTTTCTAACGGGATGAAATTTGTTTACAAAGCAAGAACCAAAGAAGGGGAACTCCAAGTGGGGAACGTGGAGGCCTCGAATCGAGATACGGCGCTCAATATTCTCTTGGGACACGGTCTTTATGTTTTGAGCCTCAATGAGAAGAAAGAACAGGGTGTGTGGTATGAAAGTATCTTGAATTTTTTCAAGCGCGTCAAAAGCGACGATCTTATGGTATTTACCCGCCAGTTCGCGACGCTCCTCGCTTCACAGGTATCACTTTCGGACAGTCTGGCGAGTCTCTATAAACAGACCACGAGTCCTATGCTGAAGGAGGCAATCTTTGAAATCTCGAACGATATTAACTCCGGGTTTTCTCTTTCGCAGGCAATCGAAAAATATCCGAATATCTTTTCCGAATTTTACGTAAACATGGTGGAATCCGCGGAGGTAACGGGTCGTCTCGGTGAGGTGCTCGATTTCCTCGCCGACTACCTCGAAAAGCAAACAATTTTAAAAACGAAAGTGAAAAATGCGCTTACCTACCCGATTTTTGTGCTCGTGCTTTTCGGTCTCGTTGTCATTATTATGGTGACCTTTGTACTTCCGCAGATTATTCCAATTTTCAACGACGCTCACATTGAACTTCCGTTTTATACAAAACTCATGGTTGGATTGGGAACAATTATCGCGGGGTGGTGGTGGGCGGTCATTATTATTCTCGGACTTCTCGCGTTTATGTTGATAGACTATTTTCAAACAAAAGAAGGGAGACTCGTGTTCGACGAACTGAGCATTCGCCTGCCGATTATCGGGGGGCTTTTCAGAAGGCTCTACATCGCGCGTTTTGCTGAATCAACAAGGGTATTGATTAAAGGGGGACTTACCATACCGCAAGCGATCGAGATTTCTTCACGGACCATAGGAAATAGGGTGTACGAGAGTCTTCTGCAAAGCGCGTCGGAACAGATCAGAAAAGGGAAACAACTTTCCGCCATTCTCGAAGGAATTCCAGAGTTTCCGCCGCTTGTTTCGCAACTTGTCGAGGTAGGGGAAACAACGGGACGATTGGAAGATCTTCTCAAGAAAGTGAATGATTTTTATACGCGGGAGGTGGAGGGTATTGTGGACAATCTCGTAACGCTTATTCAGCCGGCGCTGATGGTCGTAATCGGCATTATGATTGCGCTACTTTTTTCTTCAATTCTAATTCCTCTATACAACCTTACACAGAGTTTTTAGGATTGGCTCAAAAACTCAAAGGTAAAAACGCCGTATGGTATAATAAATGTATAAATGGTCGAATTCATATATGTGAAAATTATGTCAATAAACAACAAAAAAAATTCAGTGGTGAGCGCTATTTCCGGTTTTACACTTATCGAAATGCTCGTCGTGATCGCGATTATCGGTATTCTCTCGGCCGCCGTTTTGGTTGCTCTCGGTCCCTCCCGCAACAAAGCGAAGGATTCTCGCATCGTGAGTGATCTCCAGCAGGCTCGTGCGATTGCGGAAACGCTCTACAATCCGGCTTCCGCGAGTCCGTACGAATCGATTGATCTCACAATAGGTCAATTAAAGACTATTGCGGACGACATATTGACGCAAAACAGTACGTTGCAGGTAGACCCCGCGTCGCCATCCACGGCTTATGCGTTCTACGCGTTTCTCTCCAATGGGACAACCTATTACTGCGTGGACAGTTCGGGGAACGTTTTTACCACCACAAAAGTGCCGGTCTCCGGTGTGTGTCAGAATTAGATTTCTTTGTATCGAAAAATCTCCCCGTCAAAAAGGGAGATTTTTGGCACCATATTCCTTCGGTGTGTATTTTAAGTTTTTAGGAGAGGAATACGGGTCGGAATAGTTAAACTAACGTCATCCAATGACGTTAGTTTAAGGGGTGTGGTATACTTAAAAAAGTAATGCAATATCTCTTTTTCGCGCTTTTATTTGTTTTCGGCTCCGCAGTCGGAAGCTTTCTGAACGTGGTTATTATGCGCTACAAACCAAGTGAGAAGCTTATGGATTTGCGAAGTATAGGCGGGCACTCTCATTGTCCGGCTTGCGGGAAGGCGCTTTCACCGTTCGAACTCATACCGCTTGCGAGTTTCTTTTTTCTCGGTCGCAAATGCGGGACGTGCAGGGCGAAGATATCGTGGCAGTATCCTTTTGTTGAGTTTTTGTCGGGGGCGATTTTCGTTATTCTCCCTCTTTTCCTGAATACATTTTTTAACGTATCCACCTTATCCTTCGTTTCTTTTACATCACCCCACTGGTATTACGCGCTTGTCCTCGCGTGGATTGTAGTGTTTCTCTCGTGGCTTATTCTTTGGGCGATTGACGCGCGGCACCTTGTTATTCCAAACGGTCTGAATCTTTTCCTTTTTCTGCTCGGAGCAATCATTACCGGAATTGTGGCGACGCATGTGCACGAGCTTTTTCCGTTTCGCACCTCGTTTCTTGAAAACTATGCCCTTCTGTTCTCCCCATTCCAAAATCCTGTTGCAAATCATGTGATGGGCTCGCTCTTCGGAGGTCTCCTTTTCTTAATCCTTTTTTTGGCAAGCGGTGGGCGCGGTATCGGTAGGGGGGACGTAAAGCTCGCATTTGCGGCGGGACTTGTGCTCGGATGGCCGGATATTGGGTTTGTCTTCATAATTTCATTCATTGTGGGGGGCGTGTGGGGAGCGTTCCTTTATTTTTCGAAGAAAAAAAAGATGCGTGACCGACTCGCATTCGGACCGTTTTTTGCGCTCGGTTTTCTTGTTACGGTATTTTTCGGGCAAGCGATTGTTGCGGGGTACTTTTCTTTTCTCGGCATTTGAGACAGCGAAGCGGGTTATAAGAGAATGGAAAGCGGTATTGAAAGGAGAAAATAGAAAGGAGAAAAAATCATTTTCCGATTTCTATTTTCCATACCACTTTTGATGTTCTGTCAGCTATTTTCCTTTTCCTTCAGTCCGTCGGGCGTGGTACAATGAACCCATGCAACGTAAGAAAAAGAATGACGGACCTGCCCTGAGCGGAGTCGAAGGGTTCTCCTTGATTGAGATGCTCGTGTCGTTGGGGATTGTGATGATTCTCTCCGGCATGGTTCTTGCATACAATCAATCGAGTATCCAAAAAACAGTGCTTTTTACGGAACAAGCAAAGGTAATCGGTGTCTTAAACCGCGCGAAAGCGTTCGCGCTTGAACGGTATAAAGGAAACAGTTCGTCGTACTGCGCATTTGGTGTCAAATTCGGTCCTGGTACGACGTATTCAATCCTCGGAGTACGCACTCCTTCCTCCGGTTCCTGCATAACGGGAAGCGTACTTTCATCGTCCGATACTATTGAATCGTATGCGTTGGATAGGAGGGTCGCTTTCATATCTCTCCCGCCACAAGGGGCGATATTCTTCGAGGCGCCGTATCTCTCGGCGGTAAATAGCGGTACAATCGTGCTCGAACTCGTAAATGTATCTCCCGTCATCCAGTCTTCAATAGAAGTGACCTCAGGAGGCGGCATATCTTCTTTATAACGGCAAACTATGTTGATCAAATGGAAAAAAAACGAAAAAGGGAGCTTGATGATCGAATCAATGGTTGCGATGACGCTTGTGCTCGTGGGGCTTCTCGGTATTTTCAGTCTCATCGCCCGCTCGACGAGTTTAAACAATGACGCGCGCAATCGTTTTACCGCGACCTATCTTGCCGCCGAAGGGCTCGAAATTGTAAAAAACATTATTGATACCGATATATCAATCAGGCAACAGACCCAAGGCGCGACATTTTGGAATTCGACGGTTAATTCGGGCACGTACGAGGTTCAGTATAATACCGATCGTAATACGTTTGGCACAATATCGACCGCACGCTCGTTGCTTTTCGACTCATCAACCGGTATCTATAGTTACGATAACGGTGTTTCAAGTATTTTTACGCGTACGGTGAAAATAACCGTCTCGGGGAGCGAAGCGAAGGTTGATTCTATTGTAAAGTGGAGCGAAAACGGGAAGGAAAATACCGTTGATCTCTCGAATATCTTTACCGACTGGAGAGGATAATTTGATTTTTGAATTATGAATATAACAATGAAACATTTTTCAAAAAAAAATAAAAGCCCTGTTTTCTGCGAAGTCGAGGGGATTCTCCCTAAGCGAACGCAGGGAGTCGAAGGGTTCACGCTTGTAGAGCTCTTGGTCGCGATGAGTGTTTTTATCATCGTTCTCACGCTCGCCGTCGCCGTATTTGTAAGCGCCCTCCGAAGTCAGCGTTTTCTCACCAAACTTATGGCGGTAAACAACAATGCCGGCCTCGTGCTTGAACAGATGGCGCGAGAGATGCGTACGGGATATAAGTTCGTGGGGTCGGCCTCGTGTTCGCCATTAATCTCCTTCTCAAATTCGCAAGACACGGATTCGACGGGCACGGGGGACGCCACAACGGAGTATCGCTTGGTGAATGGGAGTATTCAGAGGACCGAATCGGGCGCGGCCGACAGTTCGAAGAATGGTACCGTCACGCTCACCGCGTCGAATGCGGTTGTGAGAGATCTTTGTTTCAGAGTGGTTCAATATTCCGGTAATGGGTCGCCTCAGGAGTGCAATCCTCCTCGAATCGTTCTCACGATGCGGGTTGGGGCGAATGGCGCGGGAGCCTCGGTGCCCGATACCTCACTCGAGACTACGGTGAGTTCCCGCATTCTTCCCGTAGAGATAAGGAACGATCCGTATAATTGCCGCACACAACCCTAACTGTTATGTACGAACACACAAACCAAAGAGGACAGGTAATGGTTTTAACCTCAATCATCATCGGTGGATTGGTATTGAGTGCTTCTGTTATTGCCGGCCTTCTTATGTTCTTCCAGCTTCAGCAGTCGAATGATGCGGTGACCTCGGGTATGGCGATTGCCGCGGCGGACGCAGGCGTTGAAGACGCCTTGTACTACTATTATTACGGAATAACAACCATCGATAAACTTCCCTCAGATACCACCCCAATCGGTCCAAGGACTGGCACACTTTCAAATAACGCTACGTATTCGGCTTCCCTGTGGTGTGTCGAGGCGGACAAGATGACTGCCGTTTCCTGCAGGGACAACGACAAGGTGTACGGGTTCAGAATACGATCCGGTGGCAAAACTCAGGACACGGAGCGCATATTTGAGACCTTCTACGCCACGAAGTTCAACTGATTTTCCG
>Ga0210057_1005657_pt1 | contig 15963 bp, 18 predicted proteins | sample CryGeyCG2114_010_2_FD_183968 | JGI IMG/M metagenome (GOLD analysis project Ga0210057, IMG submission 183968) | Groundwater microbial communities from aquifer - Crystal Geyser CG10_big_fil_rev_8/21/14_0.10 (SPAdes) (version 2) | ecosystem: Environmental > Aquatic > Deep subsurface > Groundwater ...
GGTTTTTCAGAACCAAACTTCTCATAAACCTTAACCAAAGGTGGAAGTCTATCAAAAACATTAACAGCTTCAACATATTTTCTAGCTTTAATAAGAATAGATACTTTTAATCCAAAATCAGCACCCTTTGCTCTTACAAATGAAACCCTTTTTCTTAAAACAACATTATTTGTAGAATATGTTTTAACAAGTGCAACAATTATAATAAGCAAAATAACTATGATTAGAGGATAGAACCAATTTGTTTTTACATTAATTTCTAGAGATTCTCCTGGTTTAATTTCCCTTGACCACCTGTAGTAAACAGAAAATCCATCCCGCTCAACACTATCTGGCTCTGGACTAAAAGTTGTAAATAATCTTGAGATAATATTTTTATTAATTATTGATTCAGAAGGAACAACCACATTTCCATCATTGGATTTTTTAATAATCTGAGTATTAACAAGAACCCCATAATTTTTATTATCTGTCTTTAAAATATCTTTTTCTTCAAAATTAATAACTCCTTCTGCAGAAGTTGTCTTATCTTTAATAGTTATGTCTGCATTTAAAGTGTAAAAACCTGCAATTAATTGTTTAAAATCATCTTTATTTAATTCAATTGAAACTGTTTTTTTGTCCATTGGTCCAAGATTAACATTTTTGGTAACATCAAAAAATGGAGATGAGAATTGAACACTAATATTTCCAAAGTCAAAGTTAAGTGTATTTTGTATATAAACATCTATAGAATTTGAAGTTGGATCAACACTTGCAGAACCAATTGTAAAAGCCCCATCAATATTAGAGATTCTAAAATTAAGTTTTTCCTTTTGTGATGTTCCATCCTGGCCCTTGATATAATATTCAAAACTATATGGTCCACGAGCAGTTATTGTATCAATTGGAGAAACTCTTAATTCAATATTTCTTGTTTCACCCTGGGCAATTGAAATTGTTCCAATAGGAAACATTGTAAATCCAAGAAGATTATAAAATTGTAAATCATCTGCAGGACCATTATTTTTTATCTGTAAATTAAAATTAACATATCCTCCCAAATCAGGAACAAGAACTTCATTTGAACTTGTTTTTATAATAGTTAAATCAACAGCAGAAAGCATTGGTAAAACTAAAAACAAAGCCATAAATAAAATAATTAATTTTTTCATAATAAAACCAATTTGAAAATGTATTTAAGGATTTCGGTTACTTCCTTCCTTCCAAATCTAAATATGCTTTTGCTTCTGCAAGAAAACCATCACAAGTAGAAACAATAACATCTTCAAACTGTTCAACCCTTGAAGGAATAACCCATTTTTCATATATTGATCTTAGAAATTTCTTAAATGCAGTTGTTTCAAACTTTCCATCATAATCTCTTATTAAAGTACCTTTGGCAGAGACCTTTATACTGCCCTTATTGGTTCTTACTTTTGCTTCTCCCTTAGAAATCTCAACTTCCTTCAATCCATTAACCTTCATAGAAACTTTTATACTCATTTTGAAATAATCACTAAGTTTTTTTGAACCGTCCCAAGAAATATCTACATCTTTAGAATCTCCAGCAAGTTTTTCAGAATAAGTTTTTTCTGCAGTTCCAATTCCTTTCTCATCAGATAACCACTCATAACAGAATTTATAAAACTCTTTAAAATTAAATATTCCATCATATTTCACATCACTTGAAAAAACTTCTTCTTTTTCTGCCATTTTATAATATATTTATTATAAAACTAAGACAAAATCCTTATTTAAATATTTTCTTATCTATATTTAAACAAATTGTTTACTAGACTTTTTCTTGTTCCCAAATGAATAATAAACAAACCGACCTTCTCTTGTATTAAACTTATCAATAACAAGCATAAAGTCTCCAAAACAGTGCCTCAATTCATTAAGAATATATTTAATCAATTTTAGAATATTTAGTAATCTCTTCCGAACTTATAATTGGTCCTTCTCCTTTGGATTTTTTATAGTTTAAAATTCCCATTATAATGAAAAATTATGACTGACAATGTATTATAAATTTTATATAGAATTTCTACAAGATTCACAGATTAACATCCCATTCACTTTGAAAAGAAATTCATTATTTCCACATTCTTCGCATAGGCCTTCAGATCTAATTTCTTTTTCCCTTGCTTTTTTTACTCTTCTTAATTTCTGCCATTCTTCTCTTATCTTATTATATTCACTAATTTCAGGATAAAATTCTGGTTTAAAATTAAGAATGTCCTTTGCAGTGATAATTCCAACAAGCTCCTTACCCTGAACAACAGGAAGTCTATCAAATTTTAGTTTATTCATTCTTTTAATTGCCTGCTCAATTGTTATTTCAGGTTTAATTGTTCCAAGTTTTTTAGGAGAAATATCCCCTGCTTTAATATCAGATAAAGACTTTTGAGACTTTTTAATTAAAGCCCATAGAATATCTCTTTGAGAAATAAACCCAACAAGATCTTTTTTATTAGTTATAAGCAGAGCTCCAACGCGCTTCCTAACCATCTTTTTAGCACATTCAAGCAAATTTGTCTCTGGAGCTATTGTAACAGGAAACCTAGTCATAATGTCAGAGACCAGTATCTCTTTCATAAAACCTAAATAACTTTTTTACTTATAAAACTTGTGAAAATCTATTGTCTCTTTGGAGGGAAATCAAATCCTTCTTCTTAAATTCTTTTTAGATTTCTCTTCTTTTTATCTTATTAAAGAGACCCTATTGGCACCACAAAAAAACAACTCCACCAGCTAATAGGAAGAAGTCTTCTAAACTGAAGATAAAACTATTTCTTGCAAGCAAAAATATTCCCAAGATTCTTTCTTGTTTCAAAATTCATAGTTAAAACCTTTATTAAAACCAATTTATAAATCTTTTAAGTAGAACATAGAAACCTTTTTTAATGAAAAAAATTTAAATAGTTTGCTTGGTCCATTAGTCTAATGGTAGAACATCTCGTTTACACCGAGAAGGCGGAGGTCCGATTCCTCCATGGACCATATAAAAAAGATGGAAGAAAATATAATAAACGACCTTTTTGACAAAAAAGAGATTCCAACTAGAAAAGACTTTGAAAAAAAATCATCTGTAAAAAAAATAAAGTCTTCTAAAAAAGAAAAGACTCCCCCTGAATTAGACAAACCAAAAACAAAGTCTAAAATTAATTTTAAAGTTCTAATAACAAGTTTAATTACTGTTTATTTGATTGGATTTATTGGTGGGCAATTCACTTCCATGGCTACTGCATCTCAATGGTATTTATCAATTAAACCTTCAATAACTCCACCAGATTTTGTTTTTCCGATTGTTTGGAATATTCTATTCCTATTAATTGCAATATCACTTTATCTAGTTTGGACAAAGGCAAAAGATAAAAGAGAAAAACAAGAAATTAGCTTAGCCTTTGGAATAAACCTTGCCCTAAATCTTCTATGGAGTATTTTCTACTTTGGAATGAGAAGTCCATTTCTGGCACTAATTGAATTAATATTTTTAATAGGCTCAATTAAAATAATGATGAAAGTAACAGCAAAAATATACAAACCAGCCTACTATCTCCTATTACCATATTTACTCTGGGTTATTTTTGCAGCTGTTCTTAACTATTTGTCTGTATTCTAAAAAACCTTTTAAATTCAAAATATATCATAAATTTACGCGCGGGTAGTATAGTGGTTAGTATATGACGTTGCCAACGTTGTGACCCGGGTTCGAATCCCGGCTCGCGCATATTTTCTAAAAAGAAGCTCATTACTAAGGTAAGGAATAGATTTGGATAACTGATAAAATAATTCTTGCAAAACTTTTATAAAGTATGCTTATGTATACAGAAGTATATGGAAACAACAATAAGACTTAATACAGAAGTAAAGAATAGATTAGATTTAATGAAAATTCACTCTAGAGAGACTTATAATGGTGTTATCTCAAGAATTCTTGGAAAAGTAAAAAAAATTAGCGAAGAAAGCTTAGCAGAAACTATTGAAGTTCTAAGTGACCCAGAAACTATGAGAGATATTGCGAAAGCTCTTGAAGATTATGAAAATAAGAGGGGAATTTCATGGGAAAAAATAAAAAAAGATTTAAAATTAAATGTATAATATAGAATTTGAGCCAGAAGCTTTAAAATTTTTCAAAAAACAAGATAAATTAATTCAAAAAAGAATAGGTAAAAAAATTGAATCTTTAAAACAAAATCCGGAAATAGGAAAACCACTCACAGGAAAATTATCTGGGCTATGGAGTTTAAGAATTGGTGATTACAGAACAATATATCAAATTAAAAATAATGAACTTATCGTGCTTGTTCTTAAAATAGGTCATAGAAAAAATATTTATTCCTAGTTAATTCCATCCTAACAAGACTTAAAAATTAAATTTCCCACATAAACAAACATCTTTATTCTAACTCAAGCATTTTTACTTAGTTTTATAAAATATATTTTCCAAATAAAATAATGTTAGAATTATTATTAGGAATTTTAGGTCTTCTGATTATAATTAGCTTTATTCTATTTTTTATATTTGTATTTATTCCATGGACCTTTGGAGCACCCTTCCAACCAACTTCAAAAAAAGAACTTCAAAAAATTGTGAAAATTGCAGAAGCTAAAAAAACAGATAAAATTGTTGACCTTGGTTCTGGCAATGGAACCATAGTAATTGAATTTGCAAAAAGAGGAATAAAATCCCATGGCTATGAAATAAATCCTATTCTTGTTTGGTGGTCAAGGTTAAGAATCAAAAAACTGGGTTTAGAGAAACTTGCAATTGTTGAAAAAAGAAATTTCTGGAATATTGACCTTGGCAAATTTGACATTATAATTAGCTTTCAAATAAACTATGTAATGAAAAGACTTTACAACAAAATAAAAAAAGAAGGTAAAAATAAAGTAAAAATAATCTCCAATACATGGAAAATAAGAAACAAAAAACCATTAAAAAAAATAGGCCACATCTATCTCTATTCAAAATTTTAACAAAACCTTTATAAGTTATTAAGATATTTCTAGAATATGGTTAAAAAAGACACACAGGAAAATTCTGAAATTCCTGGAATGGATCTTCAAAACAAATATTCTCCAAAAGCAAATATTATTCCCCAGGAACAGGAAGAAGTTAAAAAAGAATTGGAAAAGACAAAAAAAGATCTTGATAAACTAAAGGGGTTTATTATGAAGAAATTTCCCTATACTGTTTCACTAAGTATTCTACCTCCTCAATCAATAAAATTTTTCATAGATGAAGAAGAAGTTCCAAAAGAATCTGAAAAATTTGTTCAGCTATATATGGTTATTCCAGAAGATAAGTTTAAAGAAATTCCAAAAATAAAATCAGAAATAGTAAAAGAATTGGAAAAACTAAAACAGAAAATATGGATTCAAATTAAAACACCAATTGATGTGTGGGATGTTTGCACAGATAGCAAGTTTGAACTATTTTCTGCAATTGCCATGTCATTTCCACTTCAGGACAAAGAATTTATTAGTTCTCTAAGATTAGCAGAAATTCACAAATCCTTGGTACTTCAAAAATTTGAAAAATATGTTGTATCCTATGTGATTGGAGGAAGTTTTGTAAGAGGAGATGTTGTAAAAACCTCTGATTTAGATGTGTTTATTATTATCAATGATACTGATGTTAAAAAAATGCCAAGACTAGAACTTCTTGAAAGACTGAGAAGCATTATCTATCAATATATTTCAGAAGCCTATGCCCTTGCAGGAATTAAAAAAAATCTATTAAATGTCCAAGTTTACCTATTAACAGACTTCTGGCAAAGTGTTAAAGATGCCAACCCAGTTATGTTCACCTTCATAAGAGATGGAGTTCCAATCTATGATCGGGGAACATTCATGCCCTGGAAAGCACTGCTAAGAATGGGTAAATTAAAACCAAGCCCAGAATCAATTGATATGTTCATGTCCATGGGTGATAAGGTAGTAGAAAGGGCAAAAAAAACACTTCTTGATATTTTAATGGGAGATATATTTTGGGGAGTGAGTACACCTAGTCAAGCTTTGTTAATGCTCTATGGACTTCCACCACCAAATGTTAAAAACACTGCCAAAGAATTTAGGAAAATATTTGTTGAAAAAGAAAAAATGCTTGAAAAAAAATATGCAGATATTCTAGAGGAAATAACAATAAAATATTACAAGGGCTATGAACATGGAAAAATAAAAGAAGTTTCTGGAACCGAACTAGATAAAATTCTAAAAAATGTTGAAGATTTTTTAAAAAGATTAAAAGAACTTAGAAAACAAATTGAAAAAAGGTCCCAGGAAAAAACAATTGAACAAGTTTATTCAGATGTATTTGGACTATTAAAATCAATTTTTGGAAATAAAGCCCAAACAAAGTTAATAGAAGATTTTGAAAAAGAACTTGTTAAAAAAGGAAAAATGCCACAAAGCCATTTTAAAATTTTGAAGAATATTGTTTCTGCAAGGACAGAATTCAAAAAAGGTAAACTAGACATACATAAAACCGAAGAAGCAAGAAAAGAAGCAAGTAGACTGATAAATGATTTAATTGAATATTCCCAAAGAAAAGATTTTATATCTCTAGAAAAAGGAAGAATGAGATTAAAATATAAAATTGGTACAAAAGAACAAATTGCAGATATACTAACAGCAGACAATCAAACATTTTTAATCATCGGAAGTATAATAAAAAAGATAACAACCAAGATTATAGATTCTAATAATCAAGAAGTTTCCAGAGCAGTGGAAAATCAAAAAGGTAAAAAAACAGTGGAGATTAATCCAAAGGTCTTTGAAATACTCAAAGATGAACTTGGTGACTTTGAAATTATTCTTTAAAAAGCTTTAAAAACTACTTTTCTTGATAATATTTATAACCAATTAAACTTTGGAAAATTATAATGACAAAAGGTATTGTGGTACAATTTAGAAGAGGAAGGAAAACTGTTCATGAAAGACATTTCCTTATAGATGTAGAAGGAATCAAATCTAGAGAAGATGCAAAAAAATTTGTTGGCAAGGAAATAGAATGGAAATCTCCAGCAGGTAAAGTAATCAAGGGAAAAATTTCTTCTGCCCATGGAAATAAAGGAGTTGTTAGGGCAATCTTTGAAAAAGGTCTTCCAGGCCAGGCAGTAACAACAGAGGTTAGTATAAAATAAAATGGCACTAAGAAAAGCTAATTCATATTCCAAGAGAACAGTTGTTCCCTACACAAGAATAAGTAAAAGAAAACAAAAATCATTTGTAAAAACAGTTCCAGCACAAAAAATAGTTAAGTTCACCATGGGAAAATCTGAATTAGAAAAAGAAGGTAAATTGCCCTGTAAATTAACAATGATTTCTTCTGAAAAAATTCAAATAAGACATAATGCAATGGAAGCCTGTAGACAGTTTATTAATAAAAAACTAGACAAAGAATTATCTGGACAATATCTATTTAAGATAATTCCATTTCCACACCATATTCAAAGAGAAAACAGAATGCTTACTGGTGCTGGAGCTGATCGTATGCAGACTGGTATGCAGTTATCTTTTGGTAAAGCTGTTGGAAAAGCAGCAATATTACAAAAAAACTCAAGATTATTTGAGTTATATTTACCAAATGACAAAGCTGTAAAATTTGCAAGACATGTTCTGAAACAAATAAAATCTAAGCTACCTGGAACAACACAAATTCTCTATAACCAAACCCAATAAGTGTGTTAACTATGCAGGAGTAACAAAATAGAAACATTTATAAACTATGAAATTCTAGAATAGATATGACAAATGAATCAAAAGAAGATAGAAAAAAGAAAGAAAATCAAAGAAAATCTAGTTTAATGACAATTAAAGATAAATCTATGACTAGTTTAGCAGCAGCCTATCTAATGAATCAAAAAGAATTTGGTTCTGGATATGGTGAAATTGTCCAAGATGCTATTCATGATTATCAGTATATTCCTTCTTTACAAAATCCAAATAAACCACTTAGTGAATTAATCTATGGTGGATTAATAAGCTCAAGAGCTAATGGAAAAAGATATACTGGAAATGTTTCTGAGCAATATATATTAGAAAGTTCAGCTAGAATAGTTCAAGAAAACTTTGACAGAGTTAAAGTTTCTGATGCAGTTAGCTTATTAGGAATGAAAATAAAATTAGATGAAAATATCTCTGAGATGTATCTTCAAGATTTAAAGAATTCTAAAAATGAACAAGCTAAAGAAATCTATGGGCAAATTGTTGGAGGATTTTTAACAACCATGGCAGATGTAAAGATAATAGAATCACTTAGCATGAGAAGTAAAGAAAATGTTAACCAGTTAGAGAAAAAACTTACAGAACTTGCAGGCAAAAAATAAATCTAAAAAATTAATAGAATAAAAATTTCTAAACTAATTCCTTAACAATTCTAATCATTTCCTGGAAAAATTCTTCAGCTCTTTTTTGCCATTCATCAATTTCTTCACCTTTAATATCTGTGATTTGACCATGAATAATCTTTTTATGCAAGTATAATAAATCCCTATACCAAACAACATATTTCATCTTTAATCTTCCATTGTCAACAAAATTTTCCTTCAAATCAATAGGAATATGTTCTGGAGAAGCAGGATCAATATGTGCTGAAATCAAAGCTGCTTGGGCACTATCAACCATTGACCAATATAATCCTTCTATGGAATTTAATTCAGAAAGTTTACTTCTTGTTATATGAGCAGGAGCTCTCTGTAATAAACTATAGATTGCCTCTGGACTTGAACGAATCTTACCTTCATATAATAAATATTTCAGAGGTTCAAAAAATCCACCAAAATCAATCAAAGACCTACCATCCCTAATAACATTCAAAACAACAGGATCACCACGAATTAAATCCTGCCACCAGGTACTTAGTTTAATTGTATTTATATGAATTTCAGTCTGATATGGATTCTTTTTTAATAGTTTTTCAAGTTCTTCCCTATACCATGCAACAAGTTCTTCATCCCATTTAATAGAAACATCATCTAAAATTATTATTATATCTAAATCACTTCCTGCAACAGTTTTTTGTTTTACAGTTGAACCAAACATAATTACTGATTTTATTATTTTGTCAAATCTCTGGTAAACTTTTGTTGCAAAATCACTTGCAACTTCAAAATCTGTTCTTAAATCAAGACTAGGATAATCTTTAGATCCAACATTGTTTATTTTAGGCTTAGAAGATTGTTTAATAAATTTTTTAACAACCTTTTTTTTCACCACAGCTTTTTTTTTCTTTGTCATTTTTATTTAGTCTATTATATACTCTAATATATATGTTAATTTATAAATATTTACTCTAATGGAGAGCCACCCATTCTAGCACCCCTTCCACCAGGCCTTGAACCACCAAGCTCAGAGGGTAATTGTGAAAATCCTGTTCCAAATGTTTCATAATTAATTTGTGGAAGTGTTGGCCCATAGCCTCCAAAATAACCTGCCTCAGAACCACCACCAAGCTGATTCCAGTAAGGACCCATTTTCATTGAGTAAATTGGACTTCCAACAGATTCATATGAAAACCTCATTGGATTTGTTTGAAAATGTTGCCACCAATTACCTGCTTCAACAATTTTTTTAACAGTCTTACCTCTTTCTCCAAGTTGGTCCATCATTTCTTTTAGAGGAACATTACCCATGCCCATTGGAAGTTCTGTATTTTCAACACCAAAATTATCTGAAAGATGAACATGTTTTAGATATGGAGCAACATGTTTAGTTTCCTTGATAACATCTTCTTTGGTAAATCCAAATCTCCTTAATTGATTAATATGACCCACATCCCAGGTAACTCCAATAAGTTTTTCTGCTTCTTTTTCAGCCCATTTTTTATCTTTTCCATCTGCAGTAGCCCTATCAACAAATTGTTTTCTAGAATCTTCAACCATTTTTTTCAAATCTTCACCACGAGAAAATGCGTTCATTGGAGCAGGAGGATTTTCAATACTTATTATAGGAGCTTTATCTTTGTATTTTTGATAAGCCTCATAGGCAACATTTCCAAATGTTTTTACAGATTCTTTAATAGCAAAATCATTAAGTTTTTCAAACAACTTAGGTTTAACTTTAGTTAAATCAGATCTTAATTTTTGAATACCTCTTGAAAAGGCAATTATATCTCCTGGATTTTTTTCAGTAATTTCAGTAAATGTTTGTGCAAATTTCTCTAATTCTCTTTTTTCTGCATCAGAACCTGCATATTTGTAAGCTTTATCATAAAGAGAAGAAACATGTTTTTGAATATCTCCCAAAGAATCTTCTGCATTTTTATACCGGTCATATACTGCCAATTCTGTTTGAGTTAAATCGCCTATTTTTACACCTTGGCTTAGCTTCCCAAGAACATGTGCGGCATTAGGATATGTTTCTTCAATCATTTTATTTGTTCTTTCAATTGGTGTTATAAGTTGAGTAAGAGAATCATCCCATTGAGATGAATTCATAATATTTAGTTGTTCTTCAGCACTATGTTTCATTTTTATTGGTTCACCCTTTTCATTCAAATGTGGAAAAAATCTTTCATCTTTTTTTGTAACATTAATTTGTCCTGTTGCCCTATCAATAATATATAATTTTTCAATTTCTTCACCGCCTCCTTCTTTTTCAGAAAGTTTTCTATATTCTGTTGCTGGAATCATCGAAGCAGAATGAAATGTAACTGTAGAATTTCCATCTGGATTAATTTCATGTGCCTGGTCCACAGATCTTAACATCTGTCTTTCTGCTACTTCCCTATTACCTTCAGTAAATCCTTCCCTTGATAAACCAGAAGCTTCTGCAAGAGGACCATGAATAGTAACATCTACACCAGTCAATTTACTCAATCTATGAATTTCCTTTAAATGTTGTTTTGGAATTGTATCCATAACTTCGGGAGTGATTATAGATAATTCAATTGTTTTTTCACCAGGACCAATCTTATCTGAAAACTCTTTTAACACATTTGCAGTTCGTGGATCAGTGGACAAACCAATTTTGCCTGCATTTGTTCTATAACCAGTATAAAACTCACTTGAATTATTATCCAGAGAATTAAAACCTCCTGGATATACATCTGCAATTTCATATCCCCCTTTTTTTATTGCCATATTATTAATAGATAGAACTGATTTATTAAATTTACCTATGCTGTTGGATTAAAAAAATCCCTCCCCTTTCTTTTAGGTTGTAATTTTTCTGGTTCAACATTAACATTTCTAATACCTGAAACTGAACTTGTCGAGTCTAAAATTTGTTTATTGATAATTTCTTCTTCTGGAAGCATATCCCTTGGTCTCAGAACAGGGGGTTCAATAGACTGGAAAAAAGGATTTTGTGAAACTTTTTGGTTTGGAAAATATGGAACATTTGAATCAATATTTGGTTGTTTAGGAGAATTATTATTTAAACCAACATCAAAAGAATTATTAAAATTCTCATTAACCTGTCTTATTTTTTCAAACACCATAGAAGATTTTTTAATTTCAACACTAGAAAGAAATTCTTTTAATTTATCAGATTGAATTTCCCTTTCATTTTCAATAACACTTTCTTCAAGATTAGCTCCTGCAAGTTTTTCTTCAAGTTTTTTCCTTAGATTTCTCCAATTTGATTCAATATCAAAACCATCTCCAACCATAAATTAGAAAATCAAAATAAATATATAAAACTATGTGTAACTGGCCATACCATGAGCTTTTTTATAGACATCAAAAATAGCAAAAACAGTATCATCTGCTTTTGTTTTTGCAGATTTTCTTAAGTATTCTTTTTCAATATAATCATCTGGTTTAATTTCTCCAGGAGTTTTAGTAGGTTTTTTATCTGATTTGGGTTTTTGGTCATATCCACCAACCAATGCTTTGAAAGGATTTACACCTGAATAAGTTTTTTCCTTTTCTTCTTCTTTAATTTCATCTAAGAAAAAATTAATATCATCTTTCAAATGATCCATACTTTCTGTGGTCACACCTTCAATCAAAGCAAGAGTATCTTCAACATCTGTTTTTGCTAATTCTTCATTGAATTTTGCAATTTCATCTCCGTTGAGAGCATAGGATTTAAAAACGATTTCAGCACGTCCACCAAAAACATAGTGGGACTGTTGAGCAGCTTTCTGTGGAATTCCTCTGAATTTAAAACTGATTAAAACACATCCAAAATAATCTCTCTTGGTTTTTAATTTTTGAAAATCAAGTGGCAAATCTCCAGAAATAGCTGCTTCCTTTACTTTTATTTTTGAAGAACCAAATAAAGTTAATTCCAACAAAATAGTATTAAATGTCTTAACCAAATCAGGAGAAAATCCCATGTCCTTCTGTTCCAAAGCCTGGGCAGCTTTTAGATATGGTTTAACCCACCGAGAATAAAGTTTCAAACTATTAACCTGACTTTTCAAATAAGTTTTTTCAAGATTATATCTTTTTTGAAGTTCATTTTCAGATTGACTTACCCAAACATTAAATTCAGAAATTCTAGGCATGAGAATTCTTTTTACACGTTCATTTAAATCTAATTTGCCAACATCTTTTTCATCCTTAACAACCATAAATGCATCAATTAAAGTTTGATAACCTCCCTGCCCAAGAGCCATTGCCTTTATGCTGGAGTTTCCCTTTAATATATCCACCTTATCCATCCAAATTTGTTTTAAAATTAATCTAGCTGATTCAACTTTATTATTATCTTTAGAATGAAAATCCATATAATAATTTAACCTTGTTCTAAATTCCTTCAGATCATATATAATATTCAAAACACTTCTTAGAACAGTATTAAGATCACCTAAAATTTTTGAGCCCTGCTGCTGCATCATGGTGGCCTTTTGTCCAAGTTCTGAAAAATGTCCAGAACCAGGTGATGAAGTAAAATTATCAACCAACTTCTTTGTTCCCAGACCCATATCATTCATCATATCAAGAATAAAAAAATAAATTGGTTCAAGTGTTTCTGAACTTGAATCATAGACAATTTTGTATTCAGAATCAGCCTTTGGTTTAGCCTTTTCAGCAGCTTTTTGAAAACCTTCTTTTTTTATTAAATCCTTAAATTCTCTTAATTGTTTTTTTGCTTCATCTTTTTCTCCAGAAGTTTCATAATATAAATCAGGATTAATTGTAGCTATTATTTGTTCAACACTTGCCATATATTAGTTTTCCTCTTTTATTTATAAAAACAAAGCATATCTGTTTAAAAAATCTTTCCATACACGAAATCCTTAAAAACAATGGCTATCTAAAATATAAATGGGATTATTCAAGAAAAAAGAGAGAATTGTTGATTTAACAAATCACTATAGAAAACAGCAAGAAAAAATAAATAATATGAAAGAAGAAATGTCTTCTTCAAATTCACAAACAGAATCTGCTTTTGGTTTTCTAGGTTCCATGGCAGGAGCTTCTTCAAATTCTTCCTATTCAAATGAATCTTCAGAATATATAGATATGGCAGATTCTGCAGAAGAAAAAAGAAAAAAACTAGCAAAAAGACTTCTTGACATGACCAACAAACTTGAAGATATTTCAAATCAAATATATCATATTCAACAAAGAATAGAAGTTCTAGAAAGAAAAAATAATATTAATGATTATTAGAAATCCCTTTTCCAAAAAAGGCCCCTTCTTGATTCAAAATAAGATTTAGGATTAAGAGTATTTTCATTAGAAAGATTTTCTTCAATAACCTCTCTTTTCAAAGAAGATACACGATAAAGATATAAAAAATACCTCTCTTTTTCAGATTTATTCATTTTTGGGAATTGCTCAATAATTGCAAAACCTTCATAATATGACCCTGGTGAAATCCCTTCTTTTGTATAAATATCATATCTAACCCTATTCAAAGAGTCTCCACTCATGAACTGGAAAATAAAATTTTTAAGAGTTAAAGATAATGAATTTCTTTTTATTAATTCCACATTATCAACAAACCCCATGCGAGCAAGTAAACCTCTAACATGTTCTTTATCCATGATTAATAGTGAGATTTTATTATTTTAAAAGATTATCAAGTTCCAGGATAATATTTATTAACCAATTATTGTAATTAAAAACATGTGTTTTACTCCAACAATCTCACTTACAACAACAATAATTGAATTTGCCATTGCAACATTTATTTTAACATTTTATAGAAAATCTCTTGTAAATAGATTTTTTGTAATACTCATTTATGTATTGGGTGCATACCAATTTACAGAATTTATGCTCTGTGTTTCAAATAACCCAATACTTTGGGCAAGATTAGGATTTATAGTATATACTTTTTTACCAGCAATTGCAATTTACTATATTTTATTATATTCAAAAAAAATAAATAACAAACAATATTTTAAATTAGTATATTTAATACCAATATTTTTTTCAGTAATAGCATTTTATTTTGGAAGCTTTATATCTAGAGCAGAATGTAGTCAGTTTTTTGTCATTGGACAAAATATGTTATATTCAATAAGTCCAATACTCTCTGCATTCTATGGCCTTTATTATTATGGGGCAATTATTCTCAGTGCAATATTTATTTTAAAAAAAGCATTTAATGAAAAGAACAAAATAAAAAAATACATAGCCATAAACATTTTCCTAGCTTTAATGGTTAGCCTTGTTCCGGCACTGATTCTTATAATAATACTTCCAGCAATTTCTATCATGTTCCCTTCGATATATTGTGAATTTGCAATTCTCTTTAGCATTGCAGCTCTAATTGCAGCCAGATTGGATAATCAATTGAAGAAATAAATTTATTAATCTAGATTTCTATTTTATCCCATGAAAATAACAGACAAACAAATAAAAGCCTATGCATTAAAAAATGCAGTAACCTACAATGGAAAAGCTCAACAAGGTTCTGTTCTCTCTTCTTTATTTCATGAAGGACTTGACAAAAAAGATGTGAAAAAATATGTTTCAACTATTTCTAAAATAATTTCAGAAGTAAACTCCCTCTCACTAGAAGAACAAAAAAAAGAATATGAAAAACTTAAAGAAAAAGTAAGTGAGAGAAAAATACGTGAAGGTCTTCCAGAGTTATCAGATGTTAAATCAAAGGGAGTTATAATGAGGTTTGCACCTTCACCTTCAGGAGCACTACACATCGGACATGCCTTAACTTCATGCATTTCCTTTGATTATGTTAAAGAATATGGTGGAACATTCTATGTTAGAATAGAAGATACAAATCCAGATAATATCTATCCACCAGCATATAAATTAATTGAAAAAGATTCAGAATGGTTATTTGATAAAAAAGCAAAGATAATAATTCAATCAGACAGAATGGATTTATATTATTCCTATGCAGAAAAATTAATTTCAAAAGATAAAGCCTATGTTTGTACCTGTTCTGGAGATGAGTTTAGAAAATATTCTATTAAAAAACAAGAATGTCCATGTAGAAATTTAGAAATAAAAGAACAAAAAATAAGGTGGAAAAAAATGCTAGATAAAAAAGGCTATGAACCAGGACAAGCTGTTCTAAGATTTAAATCATCAGATGGAATGACAAACCCAAACCCTGCAATGAGGGATTTTCCCCTTGCAAGAATTAATTTAACTAAACATCCTAAACAAGGAACCAAATATAGAGTATGGCCACTAATGAATTTATCTGTCAGTGTGGATGACATGGAAGAAAAAATGACCCACATAATAAGAGCAAAGGACCATAGAGATAATGCAACAAGACAAAAAATGATTTATGAAGTGTTCAATAAAAAATATCCCTGGGAAGCATATCTTGGAAGATGGAAATTAAAAGATATGAATTTATCTTCAACAGAAATAACTGCTGGAATAAAATCAGGAAAATTTTCTGGTTGGGATGATTTAAAATTACTAACCGTAGCCTCGTTAAAAAAACAAGGATATAAACCTCAGGCATTTTGGAAGCTGGCAGAACAAATTGGATTATCAGAATCAGATAAGACCATCGACAAACAAGAATTTTTTAAATTATTAAAAACATTTAATAGGGGGTAATAAGGAAAACATTTTTATACTCAAT
>Ga0210057_1005658_pt1 | contig 15962 bp, 13 predicted proteins | sample CryGeyCG2114_010_2_FD_183968 | JGI IMG/M metagenome (GOLD analysis project Ga0210057, IMG submission 183968) | Groundwater microbial communities from aquifer - Crystal Geyser CG10_big_fil_rev_8/21/14_0.10 (SPAdes) (version 2) | ecosystem: Environmental > Aquatic > Deep subsurface > Groundwater ...
CTTTTTATTATTTCTTCCATATTATTTATATAATACCAAAGTATATAAAACTTTCTATACACTTAAAATATTTTAGTAATTTTGTAGTTACAACAAAAAAGAAAGATTTATAAAAATAATAAGCTTGTTTTTTCATGAAACTTGAAGGATTATTTCAAGGAAAAAATAGTGTACTCTATAGTTCTGAATCTGAAAGTGTTTTATATGAAAAATTATCTAATACAATTCATAGGGGAAGAAGGGATGGATTGAACGGATTACAAAAAAGAATAGAAGAAGTAGATTATAAACCAATTTTTGAAACTAGCTCTTTAAAGAGATTGCAAGACGATCCCTTAAGCATTTTATTTTTAGAGATTACTGAACAATGTAATTTTGGATGTTCTTATTGTATCTATTCTGAAAATTATCCAAATGAGAGAACAGAGACATCTAAAAATATGTCTTTTGATACTGCAAAAAAAGCAGTGGAGGGTTTGATTCCTTTATCAAAAAATAACGTTATGATTGGGTTTTATGGAGGTGAACCATTACTTAATATGGGTTTAATTAGACAAATAATGAACTATTCAAAAGAAAAGTTTCCCGACAAAGAATTTGGCTTTTCCATGACTACAAATTTTTTTAATGCGGATAGATATATTCAAGAAATAGTTGATAATGGAATGTATATTAATTTAAGCTTAGACGGTCCAAAAGAGATTCATGATGAATGCAGAAGAACTAAGAATGGAAAACCAACTTATGATAAAATAATGTCTAATTTAAAAAAGGTTGAAGAATATTCTCCAGGATATGTTGATTCACACATTTTTATTTTATCAACATGCGATAATCCCGCAGATATACCAAGAATAATAGATTTTTTTGACCAAAATAGATATTTTGTCACACACATTAATAGCCCCGATCCTAAGGGAAGGGTAAATTTAGAAAAAAGAATTCCTCTAGAGGGTTCTGGAATTAATCTATCTAAAGAATTTATAAGAAGAATCTTAAATGGAGAAGACCCAAAAATTTTAAGAAGATTATTTGATCAAGATTTGAAATCTGTTGCAGTGAGGGATGGGAGAGTAATGCCTCAAGAATTAATGTTAAGTGGAAGTTGTTATCCTGGAAAGAAAAGAATTTTCGTAGATGTTAATGGAGATTATCATCCTTGTGAAAGATTTGGACACCGTTTAAATATCGGTTCTGTTGAAGAAGGTGTTCAACAGAATTTAGTGGATGACACAATTGAATCTTTTGCAAAAATAAGAAGTGATCTCTGCGGAGAATGCTGGGCTCAAAGAATTTGTTCTCCTTGTTTGCAACATGCAAAAGATCCTGAAGGAGAATTTTCATTAGAGGGATTGTCTCAAACTTGTGAGGGAAAAAAGAGCCAATTATTAATTGCATTAGAAAATTATACAAAATTATTTCAATCTGATACGCAAAAAACAGAAAATTATATTAAAAGCATTAATCCACTATTTGAAAGGAGGTTAATCTAAAAAAAATGGAAAAATATAATTTAAGAGGACAAGAAGGAAGAGTAGAGAGATTAATAGATGATTTACAAACATCTCCGTCTAGAATGTATGATACAGATTCTATTAAGTACAATTTTGATAATTGTGAATGCCCCGGATGTCCTTGTTGTGATCCAGATATGAAGTGGTTGTGGCCAGTTGGTGCAGGTGTTCTTGCAGCAACAACTCCAATATTGGTTGCCGCAACTGCCGCAGAAATAGCTGGAAAATAAATACTTAATTAAGATAAGATGGATACACTCTTACCCGGAAGAAAAGTTTTAGTGGATGGAACAGTCTATTTTATTCATGGATTGGTTCATGGAAATCCTTGGATAAATATAAATCCTTTGTTTAAAAAAAGTGTAGCTCAAAAACTTGAAAAAGAAACCGTTCTTTGTGAAGATGGTTTTGTTTCTTGGATACCCAACTCAGTTTCAATGGGGGAAACAGAATATTTTAGTTTTGGAAAAATGTCCTCTTTGAAAAGAATGCTATTTTTAAGTCATTTCTTTTATGACTATTTAATTTCTAAATCTAAGAAAGATAACTCAAAAATTCTAGAAAAAATAAGAAATATGAATTCTCTTGAAGATTTAGTAGAAATAAGAAATTTTTTATTTGAAAATTATTTAGATGAACCTGAAGGGATTAATACGTTAATGAGAAATAAAAACTGCGGAACAATAGAGAATCCTAAAGGAAATATCCCTTTGATTGTTAGAAGATATATTTATGAAGCAAAAATTTCTGCAGATTATGCTGAAAAAAACAATCTAGACGAGCTACATATAGTTGTTGGATGTGCTCATGAACTTCCTTTAGAATATTTGTTAGAAAATAAGAGTATTCTGGAAAGATACTCTTTATAATTTATCTTTCGCCTCTCGTGGCGACTTCTTTCTTAGAAAGAAAGAAGCAAAGAAGCGCCCTCTCAAAGACAACGAACCCGCCAAGGACAATTTTATAGATCCAGCAACTATGCTCAGAACAAGATTGGTGACAGATTTCAACTCACGAGGAAATCTTTAGGTTTCAGCTCGTGCCTCAACTCTAACGAGTTTCGGTCTGGGAACAGCAGATTAAGAGGTAATTTCTTTTGCCTTCGGCAATTTTCTTTATGAAAACCAGAAATTAACCCAAATGTCAATCCAGCTCTCAAAAATTTCTCAGCTCGTCATTTCATTCCAGAGGATAAATTTTTGGAGGGATTACCACTTCTCTTAATCGCGATATTAAATCCAATAGCGATGGCTAATTTATTTACCCGCCCAAACAGGTGCTTTTCCGATAATTTTATAATGCAACTTCTGTTTCAATTTATTATGAGAATATGTGCAATAGGTGACCCTCATGGAAGTTTGGATAAAGTCAAAGAAGTGCCTTTGTCTGATATAGATTTGATTTTGCTTACGGGCGATTTAGGCAGTGCCAACCTTATGCGTAAAATGGCTTTTGATAATATTGAGAGAAAAAAACAGGGGCTTGATGAAATTGAATATACCTCTGCTCAGAAAAAGAAAGCATTTATGGAAGCTTATACTTCCACTATGAAGATAGTAAAATATCTTCGCAGGTTCGCCCCCGTTTTTACAATTTTCGGGAATGTTGAATCTTCAAATTATGATACAAGAAAACAATCCCGAAAAATTGGTGTTGCCTTACCTTATTTATCAAACGATTTAAATGCTTTGCCCGATGTTCGTGTGATAAATAATCGAATCGCAAATTTTGAAGGAGTTAAAATAGGCGGTTTAGAATATTTTGTTGATACAAATTGGGTACGAGAATTTAAACCATCTGATTATAAAGAAAAATTGGCTAAAGCCAAAAAAGAAACTGATAAAGTAAAACAAGTTTTGCGATGGTTTAATTCTCTTGATATTTTAGTTTGTCATCAACCGCCTTATGAGGTTTTAGACAAAGTTACTGCAAAATTTGCTCCAAAACATTGGCAAGGCAAACACGCAGGAAGTCAAGCAATTTTACAATACATAAAATCTAAATCTCCCAAATATGTTTTCTGCGGTCATATTCATGAAGATCAAGGAATGAAAAAAATTGGTGAAACAGAAGTTTATAATCTCGGAGTTGGAGAATATAAAATAGTTGAATTTTAACGCACCTGTTTTCCCGCCCTAATTTAGTGCCATCGCTACTCCTTCGCAACTTCGTTGCTCGGTCACGCCTTGCAGGCTCTCACAAAATCAAAGATTTTGTTCGGAGGATTTAACAGCGATTAAAAAGAAATTTCTTGCAGAAATTTCCCAAATTAAATTTCCAGCTCTCACTTCGTGGAGGGAAATTTAACTTTTTTTAATCGCGATGTTAGTTTCAATTTTTGGATTACTTATTTTCTTTTAGAAAAAGAAACAAAAGAGAGGGGCTTAGTCCTACGGACATTTTGCCTTTTACTTCGTAAAAGAATTTATTGAAGGGGCGTCGGTGCTTTGCACATATTCTCTTTTTCTGCGGAAAAAGGAATCTTATTGGGAGCGTCTTCAATGCTTTTAAAATTCTTAATATCACATATTATTTTACTAGCAATTACTTCTGCAAGTTTTACAGGAACAGCATTCCCAATCATCTTATAACCATCTGCCACATCAGTATAATAAAAAACAAAATCATCAGGAAATGTTTGGATTCTTGCACATTCTCTTACAGATAATCTTCTATAAAGATGCTCTTTTCCTTTTACAAATTCCCTTTTATTCTGTTCAATAAATTTCATTTTTGGTGCTTGTGGATGAATCGGTGCGTGTCTGCCACCTGCTTGAATAGTAAAAGAATGTTCATTCCAACTTCTTACACGATTTCTGGACATATAAATTGATGAAAAGCCACCATTCATATATTCATTATTTAAAATTTTAGTTCCAATACCATTTGTTTTATTTTTATCTTTAGCAGATTTAGGTTCAGGTAAATCGCCAATTGCATCTTTTAAGAAAACTTGAGAATTTGTAGGTTGTGAAAATTCAAACTTTTTCCCAAGTTTATTATGATAACCTACAACAATAACTCTTTTTCTATCTTGAGGAACTCCATAATCTTTAGCATTTAATAATTTATAAGACACATTATATCCAATTTCCTTAAATGCTTCAATAATTTTTCTAAATTCTGGTAAATGTCTATCTGACAAAATTCCTGCCACATTTTCAGCAAGAAAAAATAAAGGTTGTTTTGCCTTAATCAATTCTACATAATTATAAAACAATTTTCCTCTTGAATCATTTATTCCTTTCATAGCTCCTGCAAGACTCCAACTTTGACAAGGCGGACCACCCACAAAACCAATAACTTCTGGAATTTCTTCTGGATTTATTTGAGTAATTGATTTTTTGCAAATTGGATGATTATGATTTTTTTCAAAAGTTTCCCAACATCCTTCCCAGTTATCATTTGCAAAAGCCAAATTAAAACCTGCTTTAGAAAAACCTAAATCAAGTCCTCCTGCTCCTGAAAAGAATGACGCTATTTTCATTATGAATCCTCGCTTATACTTAGAGTGTTTTTGAATAACTTTTTTGGAGATTTTAAAAGATTTATATCAAATTTTAATGAGGACTCAACTCTTGAACTTGCATTATGTATTCTAAAAGATAATGTCCAGTCATTATCCATAGTAACTATTACAGTAGTGTCATTGTTGTCTTTTAATTCTACACTAATGATTTTTGTGGGTAATGGAACTTTGGGAGTTTTATATTTTGGTTCAATATCTTTAAATGGCAAATTTAACGTTCCATTCATATTATATGCTTGAATTTCAACAGAATTTTTACTCTTTATGACTTTATAGAAATCCTTATTCCCAATTAAATAGGAAACCAATTTTGAAGCAATATTATTATCTTTTTCATAAATAGCTTTCAATTCTTTAACAAATGCATTTAATACTGGAACATAAACAGAAGAATGATAATCTCCAATTTCACTCCATTTTTTAGTGGCATTACTTTCTTTCCTTATTTTTTCTAAGTTCTTAAAAATAGGAGTTACAATATCAAAATATTCTTTAGAAACCTTTATTCCCAACCACTTTTCTCCAAAATCAATATTTGAAGATAAACGAGAATGTTTTACTGCCTTATGATTATTTTTTGCAGAAACTCCGATTTCCCATTTTTGTAATAATCTGATTGCTAGAACATCTCTTACATCTCCTTCCTTCCCAAAATTATCTGATAAAATTTCAAGTTGCAAAATATCATCTTTCCCAACATCATTTGAGAGTCTTGGCTCAATATCCATCATAAAATTAACAGCAAAACTTGAAGAAAGTAAATAATCTGCTTGTTCTGTTTCTGTTGTGTTTTCAAAACAACCCTTGGCAATTTCAAATGAAGAATTTTTTATAACTTCAATATTAGTTTTATCTTTTAATTTTTCTTCAAACTGGGAAAGTAAAGCATATTCAAATGCTTTCCCTGTTGTCATTTGTCTTGAATTTGTTGTAACCATTTTACCCCTTTATTATATAGTTGAATGAGTGTTTTTATAACTCTTTCTACCCATAAACCAAAAAGTTAATCATATATAAATACTTTGCGTGAATTTGTCCAGTGAAAACGACGCCCCTAAATGTTCTTTTCAGAAAAGAACCAAAACAAGACGCCCCTTCTATCTTCTTTTTTTAGAAAAAAGAAACAAAAAATCTGACGCCCCTCTCTCGTCCTACGGACATATACACTCCCTACGGTCGAATTTATCAGTAATCCAAAAACTCTAAAATTTTCCTACGGAACGTTGCACTAAATTTTAGGTCTTCCCGTTGGTCAGACGAATATAACAGCGATTAAAGAGTTCCGAAGTCTTGCAGACTTCTCCACCCAAATTTTTTCTTCAGCTCTGTTCCGTTCGTTTCACTCACTCCACGAGGAAGAAAAAACTTTCCTTAATCGCGATGTTATAATCAATAAAATTTCCGTTTCCTTTCTTTTAGAAAAAGAAACAAAAGAGGCGAGAACCCCCACCTTGTGCTTCGCACAAGATCGCTTACGGCGATTAACTTATTGTCTTAATTTAAGACCTTCTTTTTCAGCCCTTTCAGTAAGAATAGAAGTTAAACCAGTTCTATCTACACCCATCTTCCGTGCAAGATACATCCCATTACTTTGATTTGAAGAACCTTCTCTAATTTTGTAAGTGTAAACCAAATCATCTCCATCTACATTTGTAACACAATGCAAATTTCTTCCGTATGGAAGTTCTGTGGCTGTATTATCGATTAAATTATGAAAATGTGTTGCGACATAAGCAGTTGCCCCTAAATCTCCTATTGTTCTAACAACAGCATCTGCTTCTTGTTTTGCATCTTCAGGAGATGTTCCAGAGCATGGCTCATCCATCAAAATTAAACTATTTCCAGTTGCTCTTTTCATTATCTCTTTAATTCTTGAAAGCTCATGTGCATATCTTGATTCTCCGGCAACTAAATCTCCAGGTCTTATATAATGTGTAAAAACATTATCTCTTGGGCTAATTGTTGCATCTTGCGCCAAAACCATTAACCCTGCTTGTCCCATTGCTTGAGCAATACCTAATGCATTCATATAAGTGGTTTTTCCATTATTATTTGGACCAGTTATAACATAAAGATTTGCAGAATTTTCAGCATCAACGTCATTAGCTACGATATCTCCTAAATTTGCTTTTCTTACTAGGTTTGGCTCAATTAAATTTCTTGCAGACATTCTTCTATTATCCGCTTCAACAATTGCAGGCATTGTTGTTTGAACACCTTGTTCTTGCAATTGGTTAAAATGGTCTGCTGCAATTCCTAAATATCTTAATTCTACAACAGCATCAGCAAATTCTTTTATATCGTGATTATATCCTGCCAAAAATTCCGAATATTGTTCGCTTTTTAAATATTTCATAGCTCTTGAAAAAGTATTTGTTGTAATCTCTCCCCCTCCAAATTCTAATTGAGTTACCACAGGTTTTGTTTTCTTTCTGAAAGAAAGCAAAGTTCCAACAAGATCCAGTTTATGATATGTAGCCTTTCCTGTGACAGCTCCTTTTTCCCCATCAACTGAAACTTCTAATTTTGCAGGAGTTTCCGAAGAAACTAAATCTCTTCTACCTTTTGATTTTACTTGCTGAACTGCATTAGAAAACAAAGTAGTATATGGAATATTCAAACCTGAATTATTCCATCTGTCTTGTCTATCACTGGTAGATTGTTCTTTTCCAGAATCAAATATTCCATTAATCGTGGCTCTTTCCATATCCCAATCAGTTTTTTTCTTATCAAAATAATTTGGTTTACCAAGAAATTCTGTTTTCAGTTCTAATTTTCCTGGTTTTTGGATGTCTCCAAAAGATTCTCTAAGAGCTTCTAGTCTTTCACCTTCTGTAACCAAGTTTCCAATATAATTTCTAAAAGTTTCTAATTCTTGATTGCTACTTTCTGGCAATTCAGCTGAAAGTTGTGTCACAAAATCTAAATAAGCAGTCCCTCTCTCAACCCCATCATCAAATCTCCATTCCCAACTATCACTATATTTCGGAGTTCTGCTTATTATCTTGTTTAAAACTAGTTTTACTAAATTTGGATGAGCCATAAACGATTGTAGGATTTCTTGTCTGCTTTTTATTGCTCCAGTATCAGTTTCAGGATGCTCAATTATTTTTCTTGCGTAATCCAAAACTCTGCTACCATCGTCTCTTTCGTCATATTCATCATCGTATTCATCAGCATAATATCCTTCTTCTACAAAATCTCTAAAATGGATAGAACGATCAAAAATATCATTTACAGCATCCTCTAAAGCAAAGTCTTGCGGATTAGGAATTCTTTGTAATCCTTCACTTTGTCTAATTAATCTGGGGAATGCCATTTTATATTGTAATATACATGTATTTATAAATCTTTCGGTTTATTTACTACTCTTAAGTTAATATTGATATAGTAGGGGATTCTCGCATCTAGTCCTTCGGACATTTAGGAAAATCAAAGATTTTCAGATTTATTGGAAACGGAAATTTTACTCCTCCGATTTTTGTTCCAAAAATCTCGGGTTTTTGTAAACAAAAACGAGCATAACAGAGATTTAAAGATTCTGCCTTGCGGTGCTGTAGCTCCTCGGCTCCATCCAAATTTTTTTGTCAGCTCTGAAAAATCCTCCAGCCATATGGGTCGGATTTTTCGAGGACAAAAAAACTTCTTTAAAGCCCGATGTTATATTCAATTTTACATTTGAGAACAGACGCCCGCCAAAAACTTTATAACAATCAACCAATATCATTTAATTATGAGAGAAAACAAAGTCACAATTATTATAAACAGACCTGTCGAAGAAGTTTTTTCATTTACTACTAATCCCAAAAATACGCAGTTATGGATTCTTTCAATTCAAGAAGAAATATCAGATGAATTTCCTCCAAAGATTGGAACTCAATACAAAAATCATGGAGAAAATTCAGACTGGGATTTTTATAAAGTCGTAGAGTATGTTCCATCCAAAATATTTACCTTGTCAGATCTAAATGGAAATTATTATGTTAGATACACATATCGGCAGTTAAGCAATAATAAGACTGAGATGGAATATTTTGAATGGATGGAAAATGGTGAATTGAAGAATCCATTTACTCAAGATATTTTGGATAATCTCAGGTCTGTTATGGAAAAGAGATAGTTTTTGGTGGGCATTAATATTGGCTCCCTTCGGTCGAAAATTATAGTATTTCTCAAATGTAAAACTCTGAAATTTCCCTTCGGGACGTTGCACTAAATTTCAGCCCTTCGGGGAATATAACAAGGGATATGAGGTTACGAAGTCTTGCAGACTTCTCCACCCAAATTTTTTCTTCAGCTCTGTTCCGCTTCGCTCCACGAGGAAGAAAAAACTTTCCTTAATCGCGATGTTATGCTCAATTAAATTTTAGTGGCACAAATGGATAGAGGACAATTTTAACGAGAAACGGCCGAAAAGAGCGGGGGCGACGAAACGAAACCTATTTATAAGATTAGATTTTATCATTATATTATGAAAGAAGAACTTAATTTATCCAAACAAGAGATTATTGATCGCTTATTTCATGAAGATAAAAATATAAGTAATATATTTAATAGTGCTTCGGATCTAAATGAATTAAGAGAAAAATTATTTGATTATTTAAACAACTCAGAGAGAAATCTTTTTAACATTTATATTCATAAATATTCTGATAAAACACATATTCTTGAAAGAAATAACACTAAAGAATGTATAAGAATCTTAAAAAATATTATTAGAACTGAAAATGAAGAACTTAGCAAATTTTCTGCACTTAACATTTTATTTAAAATTCATAATAAAGATGAAAAATCAATTAATGAAGTTGAGATCGGATTTTTATTAGAATTTTTATTTTTAATAAGAGGGATGAATGGAAAATTTCATCTTACTGGCACTCCCGTTTTATCCTCTAATCAAATCACTGCGGAAGTAAGATGTAAAATTCTTGATGATTATTCAAAGCAAATGTTGAACCATTTTAAAAATTTCAAGAATGGAACTAATAGAGATTGTATCAAAAATCAGAAAACTGTTAAAAATAAAATCCTGACCTATTTTTCTGCGACAGAAGAGGATTGGAAAGATTACAAATGGCACTTAAAAAATATAATTCGGGATTATAAAACTCTTTCAGAATTAGTGAAACTTGAAGAAGATGAAATCCAAGGAATAAAAGAAGCAGAAAAGAATAGGATTCCGTTTCAGATAACTCCTTATTATCTTACATTATTCAACGAGAATGGTAGAGATAAACACGATCGTCTTGTTAGAGCACAAGTAATTCCGAGCAAAAAATATTGTGTCAATGTCACCCTTAACAAAACACACAACACGGATATGGATTTTATGGGTGAAAAATCAACTAGCCCTATACCCGGAATTACCAGAAGATATCCAAATATAGTTATTCTGAAACCTTTTGATTCTTGTCCCCAGATTTGTGTGTATTGCCAAAGAAATTGGGAGATAAAAGATCTTCAAGATGCCGGTACTTCATCTGACAAAATGGAAAATGCAATAAATTGGATTAAAAAAAATAAATATATCACAGAAGTTCTTGTTACCGGTGGCGACCCATTAACCTTGGACAATAAATATATTGGTTCATTACTGGAAAAAATAAACGATATAAAACATGTTGAAAGAATAAGAATAGGTACAAGAGTTTTGGTAACACTTCCATTTAGAATAGATAACGAATTAATAAAGATTTTAAGACGAATTAATAAACTTGGAAAAAAAGAGATTTGTATAATGACTCACATTGAAGATGCTTCAGAAATTACTCCCGATGTTTTGGACGCCGTTAAAAAGATTAAGAAAGCCGGACTTAATATATATAATCAACAGGTATTTACATATTTTAACAGCTTCAAATACCAAACCTGTTTTTTAAGAAAAAATTTAAAACTATCTGGGATAGATCCTTACTACTCATTCAATACCAAAGGTAAAGAAGAAACTGTGGATTTTAGAGTTCCTATTGCAAGAATTGAACAGGAACGAAAAGAAGAAGCCAGACTTCTTCCAGGTATTGTAAGAACAGATGAATCTGTTTTTAATGTGCCGAAACTAGGCAAATCTCATTTACGTTCGTGGCAAGATCATGAAGTGATTATGATACTGAAAGATGGGAGCAGAATTTATAGATTTTATCCTTGGGAATCTATGCTACTCTTAATTGAAGATTATTTATATACTGATGTTCCCATATATGCTTATTTGAAAAGACTTGAAAATGACGGAGAAGATATTGAAAAATACGCCAGTATCTGGTTTTATTTTTAACTTCTTGATTTTACGCCCCCCCCTACGAACGACGGACTAAAATTGTCTCCTTGCTGTATGTTCTTGGTGGCTCACTGTGTTCACTTGATTGAACGACTGCCACTAAAATTTAACTCTTCGGTTTCCCTTCGGGACGTTGCACTAAACCTCGTTTTTCTCTTCGAGAAAAAGCGTATAACAAGGATTATGAGGTTACGAAGTCTTGCAGACTTCTCCACCCAAATTTTGCCCCATCTCTGTAAATTTCTCCAGCTCTATCGGATTTTTCAGCTCGTTCCAGAGGAAAAATCCTCACGAGGTCGAAATTTACGAGTGGTCAAAACTTCGTTTAAGCCCGAAATTATATGAAATTCCGAACCCCGCGTTTAAAAGAAAACCTTTAAAAAGAAATGAGTTATACTAAATTTAAAGGTGAATAATAATATGAAGAAACTTATCATTCTAATCATTGTATTTGTAATCTTTGTCGCGAGCATCGGCGCCTATTTTGTTTTTCAAATATCCTCATTTGCCGATAACAAACCTATTCCAAAAGAACCTGTTGTCTATCCGCAAAAATTTCTTCATGTTGAAGGCAAGAAAGTTGTTGATGAAAATGGAAACGAGGTAATCCTGCGCGGTTTCAACATAGGGTCTTTTAAATTTGCTAGTTACAAAGATTTATTCCCCTCCCAAAGCCTAGAAAAAATTAACGTTTTTAACGACCAGAATTACAAATATTATTTAACCGAGGAAGACATAAAAGACATGAAGGAAATGGGAGCTAATGTGCTCAGGGCCCATTCTTATATGAAATTTTGGACATTGGAAACCGAACCGTATCAATTTAACGAAGGTTTTGTTAAAACTTTAGACGATTTAATTGACGTAGCTTATCGCAATGGCATATATGTGATTATTGACCTTACCGAGGCAGGACAAAATGAACCGCAAAACGAAAACAGTTTTGGCAATACACTGTGGACAGACCAGGACTTAGAGCAAAGGGTAATTGCAGGGTGGAAATATCTGGCAGGGCATTATGCCAATAATCCCGGTGTTGCCGGCTACGATATTCTTAATGAGCCCTCTCCTCCCACAAATGAAAAATTTCATTCATTTTATGCAACAGTTATTAAAGAGATAAGAGAAGTTGATAAGAATCACATTATTATTCTTGATACGAAACATTTCCCCCTTTGGGAAGAAGGGATTCGTTGGGGCGGAGAGTACGACGACGATAATATTATGCTTACGACCCATCATTATGACGATGCATTGGAAAAGTACGAAAGCAATCCATCCCTGGCAAGATATGATACGAAAGAAGAGATAGAGCAGGGAATTAAGGAATCTCTGTCCTGGCCGGAGTTGCAAAACCGCCCTTTTTTTATCGGTGAATTCAGTGCACTGTGGGATACGGGCGAAAGAGGCCTTCAATGGACGCAAGACACGATTGATTTAATGAATCAGTATGGAATACATTGGACCTATTTCTCATACAAAAATATTTTTGGTACGAAAAGGGGATTATATGTTGCGAAAGAATTGTGGCTTAAAGACGCAACCGAAGAACAAATAAAAAACCTCGAATTAGGAGAAAAGCAAAGGAGATTACTTTCAACAGAGGAGAATTATGAAATTAATCAAAGAATAAAAGAAACATTAGAGAATGGATTTAAAAGATGAGACCGTTGATAAACCACGAATTAACACGAATGAATACTAATAAAACGAGACCCCACTATTTTAACAGGGACTTTTAAGAGACTTTAACGAGTCTCAGATAAGGAGAATTGTAAATGAACAAACTAATCATTCCAATTGTTGTGATTATAGTTATTGCCGTGAGCATCGGCGCCTATTTTGTTTTTCAAAAATCTATTTTTCCAAATCAAACAATAACCAATTTTGAAGAATGCGTCAAAGCAGATTATCCAGTCTTATTAACTTATCCCCGGCAGTGTAAAACGCCGGATGGTAGATTCTTTAAAGAAGAGCAGGCTGGAAGTGATAAATCTGTTTCCTATCCGCAAAAATTCCATGTAGCAGGCAATAAAATCGTTGATGAAGTAGAGAAAGAAGCAGTTTTTAGAGGAGTGAATATCGGAAGCGTAATAACTCATGCTTATTACACTGAAGTTAAGAAAAAAGCTGGACCAAAATACGTGCCTTGGGATGAGAATTATTTTAAACAAATAGATAGTTTTGGGGCAAAAATTATTAGAGTGAACATTGCCCCAGAAGATTTTAGGACTGTTCCAGAAGGATTTAGCTTTGATGCAATCGATCGAACATTAGATTGGGTCTCTCAACAAGAAATGTATGTATTCATCACTTATCATGGGATAGGTTTTCCTCCGACTGAATTTTATGGCGAAGGGGATTGGGAACTCGATGAACATTTTGTCCCAACAAACGAAGAGATTTTCAATTTTTGGGACAAGATTTCAAAAAGATATAAAGATAATAATGTTGTCGCATTTTATGAAATTTTTAATGAGCCCACACGTTCAACAAATAAAAGCAAATCAAGCGAAGCAGAACTGGAAAAAGATTGGTTGTTGTGGAAGGATTTTTCAGAACAGGTTATAGATATTATCAGAAATAATGATCCGGATTCAGTTATAATTGTAGGCGGATTGAATTTTGCTTATGACGTTTCTTTTGCCTTGGAGGATCCTATTGAAAGAGAAAATATTGTTTACGCGACTCATCCCTACCCCTGTAAAGCGGATAAATATAAATCTTGGGATGAGGCATTTGGTGTTGTCAAGGACAAATATCCTATTTTTGCAACAGAATTTACAGTTAGTGGTTTAGATGGGGGGCCATTAGATTGTGAATCTGTTCGAAAGGAATTAGCAAAATTTGTGTATTTAGATGATTTAGCTGAGGAGATGCAAAAGTATCCGGGCAATAAACAAAAAAGTCATGAGATTTCAATAGAAGCAATTGCAAGAATAAAGGAAAATAAAACCGCTTTTGACTATCTTATAAGTGTAAGAGAAAAATATAAAAAAGAAATTGAAGAATATTTGGAAGATAGAAAAATAAGTTGGACTGGTTTTATATTTTACTCAATTTATCCAGAATTTAGCATGGTGGACGAGGATTACACTCCAACCGAACAAGGAGAATGGTTTAAGCAATGGTTGCAAGAAAAAAATTTAAAATAAATACATTGGGGTTTGGAACTCAAGCCACGCTGTGCTCTCATTTCGCTTCGCTACATTCGGGTCATATAACAAGGGCTATACGGTTCGGCACTCGGTTCGTGCCTCACCCAAATTTTGCTCCTTTCAGTCGCAAAACTTCGTATAGTCCTAATGTTATGTCTAATTAAAATCACTTTTCTTTCCCGCCCAAGATAGTGAGAGATTGCCCGCAGTCCTTCGGGCAAATAGCTGAAAACTTTGTTTTCAGAGAAAAACTTCTTTTACCCGACCAACGAAAACCAACAAAATGCTTCGCACTTTGTATAACGAAGGATAAAAGGCTTCGCCCAAATTTTTCATTTACTTTGAGGGGTTCTTAGTCCTTCGGACAAATAGTCGGCTAACGCCGAAAGAGTTTTAAATTACTTTCTCTTTGATTTTTTAACATGAATAAAAAACAAAAAGAAAAGTTTAAGGAGATAATAGAAGAAGGAAAATGGAATTGTGTTGCTAAATATGGTTTAAGGTGGGGAGCAATTATGTTCTTCTTTTTTATTCTCTGGGACAAATTTATTATGGAATATGAGATTGATACTTTTACTATACTTTCAAATTTTATAATCTGGGGAATAGCTGGTTTGATTATTGGTTTATGGGGTTGGAAAAATATCAATAAAAAAGTTAAAGAAAAATGAATCTTGGAATTTTAGGATTAATTTTTGATATTCTTGGAGTCCTGATTATTACTTTTACTGAAATTGTAAATCCTTGTTATGGTAGGAGAGAAGATGTAAAATGGTGGGACAAGAGAAGGTATTGGTGGAATGGCTGGAGACCTTTTTATAAAAATACTCAAACTTTAAAGTGGGTAACAAAATGGAATCATAAACCTATTGTCGAGGGAAGGATTCCTCCTAAATACAAATTAGAATTTTTTGGTTTAATATTACTCCTTGTTGGATTTACATTACAAATATTCTTTTATCTATCAAACTGACTTCTTTTAGAAAAAGAAGCAAAAAAGGCGACGGCTCACAAAACAAAAATACACAACAATTTCTATTATAAAATGGACAGCGTCCCGCCGTCCTAAAGTGTCCTCTTTAAGATTAATATGGCTCACGACTTTGATTTTTTGCTCGGCATCGTTGCACTAAAAACCAATCCCTGCAAGTTTTCGGGAGAGTTGAACAGCGATTAAAGAGTTCCGAAGTCTTGCAGACTTCTCCACCCAAATTAATTTCTCATCCAGTTCGCTATCGCTCACGGGAGAAATTAACTTTCCTTAAGCCCGATGTTGGTTTCAATTTTTTTGGGCAAAATCATAGAAAGGGCAAGAAATATCCACAACCGAAAGCTTTATATACTACTCTATAATTACAACTATAATTCTTTCTATTTCCATTAGTCTTTGACTAATGGCAAGCTTTTTCTTTTTTGATTTATTGATTATGGTGTAGCCGTGATGTCGGCTACTAAAATTCCAACTTAGTTGGAACTATTTTCAATTA
>Ga0210057_1005659_pt1 | contig 15959 bp, 20 predicted proteins | sample CryGeyCG2114_010_2_FD_183968 | JGI IMG/M metagenome (GOLD analysis project Ga0210057, IMG submission 183968) | Groundwater microbial communities from aquifer - Crystal Geyser CG10_big_fil_rev_8/21/14_0.10 (SPAdes) (version 2) | ecosystem: Environmental > Aquatic > Deep subsurface > Groundwater ...
GCAGTAAAAATTCTGCAGATTTTGGAGATTTTGAAGCTGGTTGAGTTTGAAAAAAAGGGGCGAATAAAGATAATAAAACTGACCAAGCGAGGCAGAGACGTTGCAGAAGCTATTGAAAATATACAAGACCTGATTAAATAATTAGGTTTCTACCGCCCCTGAAAATTTGAATGATAATTGTAATTAGAAGAATCTTTTTATTATTGGGAATAAAAAATTTTAATTGATATTAACAAAATTTATAGATAAAATAATAATTGTAACTACTTTTAAAAGAGTATGAACTGAAAGATTTAAATATAGTTTTTTTTAATATATTGAATATGGATCAAACTAATGCGGGACAAAGTGAATTCAATCTAGAAATAATATTTAGTTTACCTAACGACAAAAGACTGGGATATGTTCTTGGAATGAATTTTGATGTTTATGAGCAACTTACTAGAGGTACTGCAAAAAACTTGTTGAAAAATTTCCAAGAGCATATATTAATGAAGATGAACTTACAAGGACAATTAAGAATAGAGTAGAGACTCTTATAAGACATAATACAAAATCAGAGAGTGAGTATAAACCAAAAGTGGATTTGTCAGATGATAGCCTGGAGGCACTTTGTGGCACTGGTTCTCTTGTTACTGGTTTTGATATGCGTGAAAGTTTTACCAATCCTTCACTATGCGAACAAAAAGGTAAATTGGCTGATTATGCAAGACTTGAATGTTTAGCAATTGCTTCTAAATTATTAATAAAAGCTGAGTTGGGGAGTCGAGCAACCCCTTTAACAAATGAATATGGAAGAGTTTATACAAAACATGTTTTAGATGAAAAGTTTGATTAATAATTTTGTTTTATATAGTTCAGAAAAAATATGTGGTGATTGATTTTATTTCATGGAATAATTTTTTCTAAATAGACCTGGGCTCGTCCTGGAGTTTGTTTTGGTATTTTGAAAAAAATGGCCCTGAGAGTATTGTATTAAAAGTGATAAGGTTTAGTAAATTATCTAAAAGTAAAATCTATTCCTCTATCATGTAATATTTTAGAACCCCAAATAAGCAAGATGAAACCTACGATGGGGATTAACCATGTAGAAGAAAATCCTTGTTTAAGACTAGAAGCAATTGTAGCAATGAATAATCCATATAACATTAAAAAAATTCCTGTGCCTTGTATAAATCTTGCTCCAAAGATCGCCAAAAATGATGTCATAGAAAGTACAAGAAATTATATGATTTAAGGTTTTCTATCTAATTATTACTAAATATTAGTCTCTTTGAAAATTTTCTATTAAAGATTCAATAAATTCTGAAACTTCAATAAAAATTCCATAATCTCTAAAATGGTCAATAATTCCCAAAATAGTAATCAACACTAGAGCAATGCCTACAAATTGTAAATATCCCAAATCTGTAAAAACTTTTAACATTTCTTTTAGAGCAATTCCAGCTAAAGTAAAGATAAATATTCCTATAGCATAGCCCCAAATAGCTTTTTGTATTATCTTAAAAAATTCTTTTAATATATTCATAAAAAATGCACGTTTCTCTATTTTATAAATATGGATTTTATCACTTATGCTGGATGGCCCCGATGGGATTTGAACCCACGACACCCGGATTTCTTTGAAATTCTATAGACTGAAAAATCCGAGATTTTTCGTCAAAGTTCACGAATAAATTCGTGTTCTTAAGAGTCCGGTGCTCTAACCAGGCTGAGCTACGGAGCCACACTTTATTCGGCTCCTACTCGTTTTCTTCATTCTTCATGAAAGAGCTACAGAGCCGTTTCTTGTGTTTTTAAGGAATTAATTCTTTAAAAGTTTTTAGAAAAAAATATTTTTAAGATTTCTTTATAATTAAAAGCTAAATCTATTTTTTCAATTTCTTTTTTGTCAACCCATTTTATTTCTGAAACTTCCCAATTTGGTTTTGGAATGCCGGAAGTTTCCAATAAAAAAATCAACACCAGGTTATGAAGATTGTTCTTTGGATTTATTTCGTTTTGGAAAAATAAGAATTTACTTTTTTTTACATTGAGATTTATTTCTTCTTTTATTTCTCTTTTAATTGCCTTTTCAGCTTCTTCAAAAAATTTTATATGGCCCCCTGGAAGACACCATTTTCCGCCTTCTATAATTATTTTTTTGCTTCTTTTTGTTAGAAGAATTTTTGAATCCTTAATTATTATTCCAGCGACGCAGGCTCTCACGCCCCTTAATTTTGCCAGATTTTTTATCATCACCTATATTCTCTCCAGCTGAATTCACATTTTGTGCACTTGAAGAATTTTGTTTCTGCTTCGTCGCCAGAACGCGTTTGAACTGTCCAGAAGTAGGCTTCAACGTTCCCGCATTTTTTGCATTTTTCATTTATTGTTGGGAGAGTATCTACTTCTTTTGAAGAAACAACTTGTACTTTTTTTTTCTCTTCTATTTTTTCAGTTGTTTTGATTTTTACATGACCTTTTGCAGAATAATTGCATCTCGGGCATCCATCTCTTTTTCTTTTTTGAATCAAAACAGCTCCACACTTCGGACAAAATTCCATTGTTATTTTTAATTAGTTTTCTTTAAAAATGTTTGGTTTTAATTTTCTTTGCAAAAACCTCTCTCTGATTCTGGTCTGAGAGGTTCAAAGAAAATTAATTTTACCCAGCCAAGATATGGTGCAAGTTTTAAAGAAGCTTTTCCTATGAGTTGACTTGATTTTATTTCTTTTTCAACAACAAGCTGCCCGTTGTTGTTGTCACCCATTGTTGAAAAAATATATTCGTTATTTTCTTTTTTAATTTTTATTATTCGGTGTATGATTGGGTTTTGTGCTCCGGCCTCAAAAATTATTACGTCCCCTACTTTTAATTTTTCTGGATTTGCTTTTACTATAAATAATATATCTCCTTTATTAAAACCATTTTTAAAAATAAGACTTTTGAATTCTTCTTTGCTAATTTCATATGGGATATATTTTGGCTCGTGATTTTCCCACCACGCGTCGAAATTTGAGAGCAAATTTCCTTGATGATACATACTGCAAGATTCAACTATTGCCAACGGAAGCTTAGTTCCAGTAACAAGACTTAATCCTGGGAAAAAAATTAATTTTATGAAGATAAATAAAACTATAATTGAAAAAACCCATCCTTTCCAAGTGTTATCTTTCCATAATAAATGCCAAAATTTTTTCAATAGTTCTTTTAGTTTCATAAAAAACATAATGTTTATTAGTTTTTAAAATCTTTTAAATCTTAATTTGTTATGACTGTTAATGCCCCTATAGTTCAGCGGACAGAATTTCTCCTTGCGGAGGAGGCGACCGAGGTTCGAATCCTCGTGGGGGCATTTATTTTAAGATTAAATCTCAGCATAAAGATAAGTGAAGTTGTTTTGGTTTAGTCCTTTAAATATAGAGAGAAACTAAAATAATTCTACAATTCAAACATAGTTTTTCTTTGAGCAAAAAAATCTTTTAAATTAATTCTCATGACAACTCCTGCATCCAAAGGTCTTTCTACTTGTATTCCTGTTTCATGATAACCTCTTTTAATTGCTGTTTTTAATAATCTTAAAACCTTGTCTCTATTCTCTCTTATTTGAGGATTGTATCTTAAATTTTCTACAAATTCATCTGTTAATTCTGTATAAGCTCCATGATGAATTGCTCCGCCTGTAGCTTTTACAAGTTCAACTCTTTTTGCTTTTTCTTTTTTTAAAGAACGAACTTTGGCTTCTATTTGCCTCATGTCATCAAAAATCTTTAATTGTTCATCTTCAACTTTTTTTGATATTTCATCAGTTATAGGCAAAGGATATCCTAATAATTTAGCTAATTGCAGATATCTCCAACCCTCTAAATTTTGTTCTAAAAAAGAAATTGTTTGTTGATTCCCAATATATAATTCTAATCTCGGTTTTTTAGTTGAAACTGTTGCGCTATGACTTCCAAAACAACCATGTACCCATGAATCTTCTGGAATCTCCGGAGGTTTGTCCATGAGGTATAATAATCTTTCATGATCTGTCGTCCAATTCTCAAATCTTCCCTCATTTCCTTCTTTAAAATCTCTTTCCCACTCAGAATTTATTTCTAATGAGTAAGGTTTATTAATTCCTAAAAGAAAAATTTCAAACGAATCTTCCTTTATAGGGAATCTTGTCTCAGGAGTAATGATTCCAGTACAAAGAGTTTTTCTTAAAGAATAATAGACAGGCATTCCGTGTGAGCATTGCTCATAATTTCTTGTTAATGCTCCAATTAATTCACCTTGAGATTTTGAAATTCTTTCTTGTAATGGAGCAACTTTTTCTTCCAAAAGTTTTTCTATATTCACTTTTTTTTCTTCACAAATTTTTCTTAATTCTTCAGATCCAACATCACTGTGCATAAATTAAAAAGAAGATGCTACTATAAAAATCTATTCAAACTATTTTCATTAAAATTGAGTAATAAAAAATATAGTTTTTTGTGCTAGACAATTTATCATAATTTTTGTAATAAATCTGTTTCTCTTTATATAATAAAAATGTAATAAGTTTTATAACCTTGGATTTTATTAATAAGAGATGATAGACGCGCATGTTCATTTTTGGGGTTTGCCACAAGGCGGAAAACTTTGGGGAGACTTTCAAGAATATAAAACTATAGCTAGAAAAACTGGGGTTAAAAGATATTGCTTGACTCCGATTGGAAAACCCGAGAATTTTCAGAAAAAACAACTCCAGATAATAATCAAATTATTGAAGAATTAAAAAAAGATAAAAAATTATTCCTGTTTATTGGTTTAATGTGTTTGATTTGCCTGAGTCTATTGATGCAAGATATAAATCAATAAAGTTCCATCCAGATATTGGAGCGATTAATATTGATGACTCCCGAGTTTTAGGATTTGTCAATCAGATTGGGAAACCTGTATTTGTCCATACAAATGAGAATAAGGAATATTCTTCTCTTTTGAAAGTTTCAAATCTTGCAAGAAAAGTTGATGTTCCGGTTATAGCAGTTCATTTGGAGTCTGTAACAAAAACTTTTTTTAATTTAGATAATCATGAATTTCCTGAAAATGTTTATTTCGGAACTTCTGGAATTCAATATTCATTAATATTAAAAAAGATTCATCAAAGATTTGGTTCTAAGAAAATATTTTTTGGAAGCGATTATCCCTTTGGTGATCCGAGGGTTTCTTTGGCTATGATTGATACCCTTGATTTAGCTAAACAAGATTATGCCTTAGTTACTTCTGGGAATATAGAAAGATTGTTTAATTTATAATCATTTGTTAGAATGCATTTCTTGATGTCGTCTTCGTGAATGTTCTTCAACTTTTTTTGAAAATTAGATGTAAATTCAACTAACTTTTCAGAGAGCATTTTTTTAACTTCTCTGCTTAATAATTTTCCTTTTTTGTAATCTTCAAAAAGTTTTTTTGATTGTTCTTTTTCCAAGAAAAACTTAGATAAATACTGGCAGGCAATATCAACTTCTGGATTTCCACCTGACTTTCTGTGTTCTTCTATGGTTTTTTGTCCGCCACTATACGCCCCGCTAACTTTTTTAATAATGGTTTTTGCATCATCTTTTAAAGAGATTGCGTTGTTCCGTGTTTTTGACATTTTTTCTCCGTCTACTCCAGGTAAAAAAGTTATATGAAGTATTGAAGGTTTATTATACCCCATAAGTGGTGCAACATCTCTGCAAATTCTTATGTGTGCATCTTCATCCGGGCCAATAGGAACGAGAATATGTTTTATACCAAGTTTTTCTTGTGGGAATAAAATATGTGCTGACTGAATTGAAGGATAAAAATGCAGTCCGATATTATCTTCATTTTTGTATCCGTAAGTTGCTTTTATTTCAGACAAATTAATTTTTTTTGAAAGTTTTATTGCCAGATTATAAATATTAGTATAAATTTGGTCTATAATAAAATAAGTTTTGTGCGGATCAAAGCCATAAGCTAATAATTCTTTAGCTAATTCTAAGGAATATTTTAAAGCTTCTTCTTGGTTCTTTACTTTTCCAGCGACGTAACTCTCGTCATCAGAAATTGGAATAAACACAGGAATTCCATATTTTTTTTGGAAATAAAGATTTGTATCAAAAACAGGTTTATGCCCAAGGTGGATTGTGCCTGAAGCATTAAATCCCGATACAATCGCGCACTTCTCGCCGGTTTTTATTGCTTTAAAAAATTTTTCAAAATCTCTATGTGAATAAACAAGCCCGTTTTTAAAAGTATAAAAATCTGGGATATCTTTTAAATCAGAGACACGGCTAGCTCCGAATTCTTTTACAAGTTTTTCATTGTCTGCTAATAAATTATTCTTCATAAAATATTAATCTCTAGAAAGTTTATAAATGTTTTAATAAAATAAACTTTGCATTTTTTTATACAAATCTTTTTTATAAAAACATTTAAATATAGCTAATTCTTTAGTTAATAAGCATAAAACTAAAAAGAGATGAAAAAACAATTTACTTTTTTAACAGGTGTATTGCTGGTGTTGGTTTTTTCTGTAATTGTTTATGCTGAAGATGGAAATTCTCAAGAGCCAAATGATTTAAACCAGCAAGATGGTGCTTCTGCAACTGGTTCTGATTCTGCTGATTTGCAAAATAATGAGCAGGACCAAACAAATCAGGAAAGCATCAACGAAGAGATAAATTTTGATGTTGACCCTGGAACAACTCCTGATAGTCCTTTTTATTTTGTTGATGATTTTGCAGAGAAAATTTCTGTTGGTGATGACCCTGAAAAAGCATTGGAGTATAAAGAAGAAAAAATTGCAGAGGCGAAAGCCATGGTTGATAAAGGAAAACCAGAAGAAGCTCAGAAAGTTCTTGACAGAGCATTGGAATACAGCGAGATAATTGAGAAAGAAGTTTCTCCTGAAATAAGAAACAGGATTGAAGAAAGTTCAACAATGGTGCAGGGTGCTATTAATACTATGAGGATGAAAACTGAGGGAGAAGAATGGGGAGGAGTTAATGAAAGGTTTGATGAAAATATAGAAAAAGAAAAAAGCATTGAAACTGCTGTTGAATTATCTGCTAAAATTAAAGAGTTGTGCGAGACTTTGGCAAAATTAGATCCCTTGCAGTATTCTGATTCATGCAAGTCTGGGGATGACTCTCCGAGGTGGATGAGAGAGCAAGATAAAGAGTTGAGTGCAGAACAAGAAGGGCAAGCAAAGATATTTTTTGAAAAACTTTCACAATGTTTTGAAAATCCAGGTGAATGCGACTGCCAAGGAATGGGTGTTCAATCATTTGAAGATTTTTGTGTTGAGAAGAGTTCATTTGCTTTAAAATGTGACGCTGGAGATGAAAATGCCTGCCAGAATTTAGAATCAGGAAGCGATCCAACTGAATTGTTGCCTGATTATCTTATTTCTACATTCAAAGAAGTTGAAAGAAAATATTCTAAATCACAATTTGATAATTATGCTCCTCAAGAATGTGTTGAAGCAGGAGTAAAGAGTCCTGAAGAGTGCAGTAAGATAATGTTTGAAATCAATGCTCCTCAAGAATGTCTTGATGCTGGTTTAACAGGAGAGAGTAAAGGAGATGAAATTAATTGCAGAAAAGTTATGTTTGAGAAAAATACTCCTGTGGAATGTTCAGATGCCGGAATAAATCCTGGAGATTCCGATGCTCCAAGAAAATGTGCAAGGATAATGTTTGCTAAACACGCTCCTCAAGAATGTCTTGATGCTGGTTTAACAGGAGAGAGAAGGGATGATGAAAAGAAATGTAAACAGGTGATGGGAGGGCAAGGAGGATATTCTGATGAATATGCGCCGAAATTTAATAGAGATTGTAATTCTATAAAAGATACTTCTGAAAAAGTGAAATGTTATGAAGAGTTTTATAATAATGCACAGTTTCAAGTGAAAGATGATTTCAGGGAGAGAGAAATGACAGATCAAAATACAGGAGAAAAAATAACTCCAGAAGAAGAAAGAGCAAGGCAACAATGTAAGGATAAAGATATGGGAACAATCTTAGAATATGAAAACGGAAGAAGAGTCATAATTTGTGTTGATAAAAATAATCCTTCTGCTCAAGGAAGGCAAGGGTGCCAATCACAACAGCAGGTTGAAAATTTAAAACAAGATTGTAAAAACAGGGGGCAAGGTGTAAGAGTTGAGGACAGAGGCGGATGTTCTTGGGTTATTTGTGTCGGAGGAGAAACACAAGGAGCTTATCAAACTGAAAGAGAAGGGCAACAGCCACGACAAACACAAAGTGGAATTAAGTGTCCCGACAGAATATGTGATGATTATGAAAGAATGAATCCTTATGCATGTCCTGAGGATTGTGGGGGGAGCAGAGAACCACGAGAGCAAGAACTTGAGCAACCTGAAAATAGAATTGATGAACCAAGAGAACCAATGGAATCTCCAGAACAATTTTTTCAACCAGGAGAATGTCCAGGAGGAATTTGTGAACAACAGCAAGAGCAAAATCAACAGCAACCAACAGAGCCTCCAAGTTCTGAAAGTAGTGGCGAAACAGGAGGAGAAAGTAGCAGTGATACTGACGGAGAAAGTGCACTAACACCACCAACAGGCTCAGCAATAACAGGCAGAATAATATCAAGTGATTATGGAAATGAAAATACCAGGGATGGAGATAAGTTTTTAGATTATTGGTTTATGAGATGAGTAAGATAGGAGATAAAAATGACAAAATTTATTTTGTGAACAGGAGTTGTCTCATTTCTTTACAGAATTAACTAATTTTATTGGATACGCCTATGGATAAAATAGTAGGATTGGTAATATTATTTGTAGGATTAATTTTGAAAAAGAAAAAATCGTTTATAAAAAATTAGAATATGGGAAATGATAAAACAAGCAAAAAGTCAGAAGTAGTGATGTCTAAAACTTGGGGGGCTGGATTATTGATGTTGATAAAAAATATAACTTCAAAAACAAATTATTAGCAAAGCAGGATTATATAAAAGTAATAAAAGACATTTTTATGGTTGATGAAAGAATTGAAGAATATTTAGAAAAAAATAAAAACAACCAAATTCAATAATTCAGAAACAAGGTATAGCAAAAATGAAAATTCTCTCTAAATTTAAATATCCAAGAATTTTTCTTCTTGTAATTACAATTCTCTTAGCATATTTAATCTTTAGAAATCCGTATGTTAGTCAATTTGTTTCTGGTTTGGATTCTTTAGGATACGCAGGGATTTTTGTCGCAGGGATTTTTTTGCATTTGGTTTTTCTGCTCCTTTTGCAGTTGGTTTTTTTGTAATTTTAAATCCTTCTAATGTTTGGATTGTAGCGATTGTCGGAGGTTTCGGAGCTTTATTTGCTGACTTAGCAATTTTTAAATCTATCAGATTTTCTTTTGAAGACGAGTTTAAAAAAATAAAAAAATCAAAACTTGTTAAACACATAAACCTCTTAATTGAAAAAGTATTTGGTAGGAAAATAAAAATTTACTTAATGTATTTATTCGCTGGAGTATTTATTGCGTCGCTGCTTCCTGACGAGGCAGGGGTTATAATTCTTGCAGGCCTGACAAAATTAAGTGCGAGAGCGTTGTCTGTAATAGGTTTTGTTTTAAATTCCCTCGGGATTTTAATTATTTTGTCCATTTAATTTTATTATTTTACGCTTGAATTATATTGGGTTAAATTACAGAAACATTTAAATAGTGTATATCTTTAGGTGTATACATCCGAGGTATACTTGATGTGTAGCCTCTTTTCAACTCTGCCACATCAAACGATGTGGCGTTTATAATAAAAAATAAAATGACAGACATATTTGACAACAAGATTCTTTGCAACAAATGTAATTCTCAAATGCAAAAGTCTAATATAATCAAAAATGGATTTCTATTTAGGACAATGATCTGCTCAAAATGTAATGAGAAAATTTTGCATCCAGTTGATGAGCAAAATTATAATAAATTTATAAATTTAAAAAACAAGGAGTTTAGAGTTAAAATGAGACTTGTTGGAAATAGTTACACAGTTTCAATTCCAAAAGAAATTGTTTTGTTTATGGAAAGACAAGAAAAAATTCTTGATGAAATGGTGAGATTATGTTTTGAAGAAACAGGAAGGTTATCATTAAACTTTGATAAAATAGCCCGGAAAAATAGCACAAAAATTATAAAGTAAAACACACATTATTTTAATTAATATGAAAGAGAATAATAAAAAATGACAAAAGAAAAAGAAATTAAACTGAAAGTTGTAGAAGCATTACAAGATGATGCATACAAAGGAATTGCCAGAATAGATTCTGAAATTATGAGAGAGCTTGGGATTAGAAGAGGGGATGTTGTTTTGATTATGGGTAATAGACAAACAGTTGCTATTGCAGATAGATCTTATCCTGCTGATGTTGGCGAGGGAATAATTAGAATCGATGGAATTTTAAGAAAAAATGCAAAATCAGGAATAGGAGATGTTGTTAAAGTTTCTAAACTTGAATTTAAAGAGGCAAAAAAAATAATGATTGCTCCTGCACAAAAAGGGATTATGGTTCAAACAGATAATTCTGATGGTTTGAGAAAAGGTCTTTTAGGAAGAGCAGTTGTTAAAGGTGACATTGTTGTTTTAGGGGGCGTTCAAAGAAGAAGAGATTTATTTTCTGAAATGGGTTTTGGCGAGGGGTTTGGAGATATTTTTGGAGAAGAGATGGGAAACTTTTTTGGAAATTTGGGAGGAGGAATTTCTCATTTAAGATTTGTGGTTGTAAGCACTGCTCCAAGTCAGCCAGTTGTTATTACAGAAAATACAGAAGTAGTTTTAAGTCCAAAAGCAGTTGAAGTTACAGAAGAACAAATTCCTGAGATAACTTATGAGGATATTGGAGGTTTGTCCGAAGAAATTAAAAAAATTAGAGAAATGGTTGAAATTCCTCTGAAGCATCCTGAGATTTTTCAGAAGCTTGGAATTGAGCCTCCAAAAGGTGTTTTGCTTCACGGTCCACCTGGAACAGGAAAAACACTGCTTGCCAAGGCTGTTGCATCTGAAACAGAAGCAAATTTCATTCTTCTTAATGGACCTGAGGTAATGTCAAAGTTTTATGGTGAGTCTGAAAAAAAGATAAGGGATATCTTTGAAGAAGCTGAGAAAACAGCACCGGCAATTATTTTTATAGATGAGATTGATGCAATTGCTCCAAAGAGAGAAGAGGTCTCTGGAGAAGTTGAGAGAAGAGTTGTTTCGCAGATTTTAACTATGATGGATGGTTTAAAATCTCGTGGGAAAGTTATAGTTATTGGTGCTACAAACAGAGTTAATGCACTTGATCCTGCGCTGAGAAGACCTGGACGATTTGACAGAGAAATTCAACTTAATCCGCCTAACAAAGATGGAAGACTAGCAGTTTTGCAAATTCATACAAGAGGAATGCCTTTAACAAAAAATGTTAAACTTACTGATTTAGCTTCATCAACTCACGGGTTTGTTGGTGCTGATTTAGAAGCTTTGGCAAAAGAAGCAGCAATGAATGTTTTGAGAAAAATGTTGCCTAAATTAAATTTAGAAAGAGAAGAACAAATTCCACAAGAAGTTTTAGAAAAACTTGTTGTGACTCGTGAAGATTTTTTAGAAGCTTTGAAAGTTGTAAGGCCTTCTGCAATGAGAGAAGTTTTAGTTGAAACTCCTAATGTTAGATGGGATGATGTTGGTGGATTAGATAGTGTTAAACAAGAATTAAAAGAAGCTGTTGAGTGGCCGATGAAACATCCTGAAGGTTTTAAGAGAATGGGAATAAGACCCTCAAGAGGAATTTTACTTTATGGACCGCCTGGAACAGGAAAAACACTTTTGGCAAAAGCAGTTGCAAAAGAATCAGAAGCAAATTTTATTCAAGTTAAAGGACCGTCATTGCTTAGCATGTGGGTTGGTAAATCAGAAGAAGGAATGAGAAAAGTTTTTGAAAGAGCAAGACAAGTTTCTCCTTGTATTATCTTTTTTGACGAGATTGACGCTTTAGCAGGAAAAAGAGGTATTGAGCAAGGAACAAAAGTTACAGAGAGAGTTTTAAATCAAATGCTCGCTGAAATGGACGGGCTTGAAGAAATAAATGATGTTCTTGTTATTGGCGCTACAAATAGGCCTGATATGCTGGATACTGCTTTATTAAGACCAGGGAGATTTGATAAGCTTTTATTAGTCAATGCTTCAAATGAAAAAGGCAGAGAAACTGTTTTAAGAATACACACAAAAAATATGCCGATAAAAAATAAAGAACATTTAATTAAAGATTTTGCTAAAAAAACAGAAGGATATACTGGTGCGGATCTTGAAGCTTTGGCAAGGGAAGCAGCAATGCTGGCTTTGAGAGAAAATATTGAAGCAAAAGAAGTTAAAACAAAACATTTCGAAGAAGCATTAACAAAGGTTAAACCTAGCGTTACAAAGTCTTCAATTGATATTTACAAAAAAATTGAAGAAAATTATTTGAGATCTGCAAAAGCTGCTATTCCTGTAACAGGAAGTTATTTGGGGTAATTCTGGAGTAGTTGCATTACTGAAAGATTTATAAAGGAAAGCTTTATACTAATATAAAATGTCAATCGATGAAGTAATATCAATGGAACCTGTGAAGGAAAAATTGAAAAATCTTAGGAAATATATGCCAAATCAGGATGATACAATTTATGATTTTGGAGCATATCTTGCAGATAGATTAAATCCAGAATTATTTTCACAAGGATTTAATATGGCTGCTGAACTTGCACTATACGATTTGCAAACAGGTGTTGATGGATTTTCAGGACAACCTATAAGAAGTAGATTAGTTGGCTATCCATCAATGATTTATGGATTATTGAGTATGCAAGTTCCACAAATTGCTGAAGCAGTTTGTCCAGAAGATTTTGCAAAAGGTGTAAAAGATTTTTACGAACAGGTTAACGGCAAAAATGCGTGAATAAATTTTATTTCTATTTTCTTATTTTTATCTTTCGGTTTAGCCAAAGATCTATTCTACTTTTAGCCCAAAAAAATTATTGGATATAACATCGGAATTTAACGAAGTTTGATTTTCCCTCGTGGAGCCGAAGGCGGAACAGAGCTGAAGAAAAAATTTGGATGGAAGAGCCCGTAAGGCTCTGGAATCGTTAAATTCCTGTTATATCCGTCGGAGCTTAGCGGAGACCGAGGGTTAGTGCAACGGTCAGCGAAGCCGAAACCCGAAGAGTAATTTTTTTGGGCGTTCTATCAAGCTCAGAGAGCATTCAAGAATTAGAATAAAGGGCTTTGGCGTTGTATTAATAGTCATTCAATAGTCGTAAACTGACTGAAAGATTTATAAACCATACTTTTATGTATAGATTATGGTAAATCAAAGCAAAATAAAAGATTCACGTTTTTGGAAAAAATGGAAAAAGTCTGGCGCAACTCCAGAAGAAACAGAAAATGTAAAAACATATTATTCGGAATTTTTAAAAACAGGAATTGATATTTCAAAGCGTATGTATCAGGAAACTGCAAATTTGTTTTATCAATTAACAGGAAGAAATAAAGAAGAAGCAAGTGAAGGTCATGAATGTAGTCCTGGAGCAGGACTCTGTGTTTTAAACGCACTTGGTTTAGAACAGGATTTATACACCACAAATTTTATGATTGGATGTTATCCTGTTGGTAAAGATATTGTATGGCTTGCTATTGCAAGGGCTAAAACATTTTGGTGGCTAAATCACAGGGAGAAGATTCCAAAAAATCAATATAGGAATACAATAACTACATTAGATAGAGTTATAGATTCTCTTTATGCTCCAGCAGAAAAAGAGTATAATTTTAATTATGTTGGATATGCAAGAGGGCTTAAAGTATTAGGGGTTAGTATAAAATATCATTCGCCTTTTGAATTTAAATAGATTTTATATTTTTGATTAAATTTTATTAATCAAGCGACCTTGTGTCGCGCAAACAAAAAATGCCACAAAAAACAATTTTAATTGCAGATGACGATGAATCAGTGAGAGGAGTAGTTAAATATTTTTTGGAGGCGGGTTTTTCTGAATACACTATTGAAGAATTTGAAGACGGAAAGAATCTTCAAAATAGATTAGAAAGAGAATTAGTTAGTCCTACTGGTGTTAAACTTTTAATAACAGATAATGATATGGGGGAAGGACCCACAGGCAGTGAAATAATTAAAAAATATGCAGATAAGCCAAACATATCTCCAATTATTTTGTATTACGGCGGAGTTGACAACATTGGGGAATCTGCAGTTCAAAATGGCGCTTTTGGTTATTTAAAAAAGCCTTCTAAATTTGCACAATTTAAATTAGTTGTTGGAGAAGCATTAAAAATTGAAATTGATAATTAATCTCATCTCGTCGTCACAATAACTTTCTCGTCAATTAAAACAGTGTCTTCTGCCTGGCTGACTTTGCTGTGCGATGATTCTATTAATTGCGGAAAATGATGCAGGTTTTGATTTTCTTCTAATTGTTTTAATCCGAATAATGCTTTTGTTCCAAATTTTTTCACAAGCCATCTTGAACAAAATGGAAGTGTTTTATATTCTTTTTCTATAAATTCAAGCAATTCTCTTGCAATAGGGCTTCTTACATTTTTTGTGTTTGTTAGCATATAAATTCCAGATGGTTTTCCGTTGTAAACTTTTCCGTCGCCGTTTGTTGCAAAAGGTTCAATTGCATAAAGCCCCTTTTTTATAATAATATTTCTTTTGTCATTTATATTTGGAATCGTGAGACCCGCATGAAGTTCGTGCTGTTTCATTTCATGGCCTGACAAATTTATAATCGGAGAAAATCCAAATGATTCAATTGTTTTTTGAATTGCGTTTCCAATTTCGCTTGTTAAAATATTTTCCTTGATTATTTTTGTTGTGCTTTCCAGAGCTTTTTCAGATGCCTGTATTAATTTTTTATTTTCTTCGCTATTTTCCAAGTCTAGAGAAAAAGCAGTGTCTGCAATCCAGCCGTCAATATGTACTCCAAAATCAACTTTCAACAAACCAGATGCAAGTGTTTTGTCGTCGTGCGAAGGCGTGTAATGAGCAGCAATTTGGTTTATACTTAAATTAGTTGGAAATGCTGGCTTGCCACCAAACTCTAAAATTTTAGATTCAATTTTCTCTGCAATTTCAAGAAGAGGAATATCTTTTTTTATAAAAGATTTTGCATAAGATTTAACTTGCGATGCGATTTTCCCTGCGAGGATGATTTTTTCAGAGATAGAGGTTTTCCTGCCCGCCCCCCCGAGATTTGACTCGCTTTGCTCGTCAATTTTGTTAATGTTGTTAATTTTTTTATTGAGAGTTTTGGGAGTGATATTTTTAGCTCTAATTTTTTCAATATTATTTTCTCTTCCTGTTTGTCCGCCGTATTGTTTTTCTGTCATGTTTTGATAAATAAATTTGGGTTTAAAGAGGTTTTGATTTGTGGGTTTTAAAGAATTCTATTAAAAATATTTGGAGAGGTTTTTTATTCACACAGGTTACACAAGTCTAAATTCATTCCTTCAGGAATATTATTACAATATCTATTAAATCCATTTATGCAAAACTCCTGAACTGTTTGATATGTTGATTTTCCTTTTCCCACACAATCTTCTTCACAACCGCAAACGCTTTCGGTATCTTCACAGATTTCGTTCCCACAATCTGAACATGTAATAATTGGAGATCCAGATTCTTTTCCGGTCCAATAACATTTATCTGCAACAGAAACAGAATCCGAGGTATGAACATCTTCTAATCCAGCGCAACATTCTTTAGGATTTTGCTCTCCTGTGGAATCAAAATTTTCTCCTTGGTTTACACAATTTTTTAGGGGGGTTGGGGTATTACCAGAATTATAAAAATATATTCCAAGTACAATTATAATTCTTTCTATTTCCATTAGTCTTTGACTAATGGCAAGCTTTTTCTTTTTTGATTTATTGATTATGGTGTAGCCGTGATGTCGGCTACTAAAATTCCAACTTAGTTGGAACTATTTTCAATTA
>Ga0210057_1005663_pt1 | contig 15950 bp, 14 predicted proteins | sample CryGeyCG2114_010_2_FD_183968 | JGI IMG/M metagenome (GOLD analysis project Ga0210057, IMG submission 183968) | Groundwater microbial communities from aquifer - Crystal Geyser CG10_big_fil_rev_8/21/14_0.10 (SPAdes) (version 2) | ecosystem: Environmental > Aquatic > Deep subsurface > Groundwater ...
CGGGCATGAAACGGTTAAACCTTTTGGCAGTCGCTCTTTGGCTAGCCATCGGCATTTACGGCATTTTTTACAACATCACTTACATTGACGAAGCCAAATACTTAATCAAAGGCTGGCTGATAACTACCGGCCAAGTCGGTTATTACACCACTCCAAATTTCTTTTACCAGCACCTGCCGGGGATTTTTTTGTGGTATGGTTGGGTCCAAGCCCTCTTTGGTCCGAGCCTGCTTCTCGCCCGAATTCAATCTTTTCTTGCCGGTCTCGGGGTACTCTGGTTAACCTATTGTCTGGCCGGGAAAAAAGTCTTACCCCTGCTAATATTGGCTCCGGTAGCCATTCTGTACTACTCGGCCGCAGTTCCCCAATCAATCATTGCTTTAGCCTTGTTAACCGGTTTTTACTGCTTGTTTAAAAACCGGTACCGCTTTGCCACTCTCGCTTTCAGCTTGAGCTTTATTATTCGGGAAAATTTTTTATTCACTTTAATGATTTACTGGTTTTGGCTGATACTTGTCTACAAAGCCAACCTGAAAGAATTACTGCTTAATTATTTAATTAGTTTAACTGTTTTGGCTATATTCTTCCTTCCCGGCTGGCCGGGCACCATCAATATTTTAACCAACTTTCCCGGGGTCAGCCACCTGCTTCCGGTGAGCGCGGCCGAAAAAACAGTTTTAGGTTTAAACAATGGCGGTAATTTCGGCCCCGGACAATATTGGCAGGCACTTAAAGAATTCGGCGGCTTGTTTTTCAGCTTCGGACTAGTCGGCCTTCTGGCCTTCTTCCGTGCCGGGAAAGCGGGTAAACTTTGGCCGAAAGACAACCGTTGGCGTTTATTAATTGTCGTCACGGGCGTCAATTTTGTTGCCCATGTTTGGTCAGCGGCTAATTTAACCCCCCGGGCAATCATTCCTTACTTCGCCTACTCGTTTCCCCTATTGGCCCTAATTATTTCACAGTGGCTAGACAATAAATCAATTAAATATTATTTCTGGCTGTTGGCTTTAAGCTTAATCGGCTTACCCTTTGCCAGTTTATTCCAGTGGCCCAACCAGCCGAATACTATTACCGGATTAAATCGCTCTGCCACTGCCTTAAAATCGATCGTGACCGACAAACAACACATCATCTGGATGGCTGAACCGATCACTTTGTACTTGGCCGGCAAAATCAGCTACTACCCCTTAATTAATCACACTAATTTTTATAAACCCAGCCCGGATACGGCAACGGTAAGAAAGCTCGGTTTCTGGAATGAAACCATGATGGACCAGTGGCTGAACGAGACTGATTTACTGGTGATTGATCAGGGCCGGGAAGCTAATGTTAACCTTGAATTTATGACTGAACCAATTAATAATGACTTTGGACTAAAAGCGGTAACCGCCAAAATTACTCCGGGAAACCTAACTTTTTATGAACCAAAAAACCAGTGAAACTTTAAAAAAACTTTTACGGGAATATTATACTGACTATTACCAAGGTCAACTGAATTTACCCGATTATCAAATTCGGGTCCGGCACCGCCTCAATGAAAATACCGCTGCTTCGTACTACTCATCCCAAAAGAAAATTAAGCTGATTACCCAACTATTAAACTTTAAATTTGATAAGTCAAAAAAAATCCTGGTGGTCGGAGCCGGCACGGGCGAAGAAATGGCCCAACTGGCCCGAACGGGCTGCCGGGTATATGGCCTCGAACCTAATGATAAAGCCCTCGTCATTTTAAAGTTAAGAGCGGATTTGGGGCAAATTGATGGCCGCCACCTAACCCAGGCGGTAGCGGAAAAAATTCCTTATCCGAATGATTGCTTTGATCTGGTTTACTGTTGGCAAGTCTTAGAACACGTTACCAATGTCGCCCAATCGATTAACGAAATGATTCGGGTAACGAAAAAGAACGGCCGGATATTTATCGGCTGCCCGGATTACCGCCAAATCGTTGAACCGCATTACAAACTGTATTTACCCTTATTCCTGCCAAAATTTATTAATAAACTAATTCTCAAAGCCCGAGGCAGAAACACTGAATTTTTCGACACCCTGCAGCTGGTCAACGCCAAAAAAATTAAATCAATTTTGAGACAAAATCACATTCTGGCAATGCAATTAATCAACCCTAAGAAAAAAACCGGTTTGACTGATTGGATGAGAAATCATTGGGAAATCGAACCGAACCAATATTGGCTAATCACTAAGACCGATTAAAATGCCGGCTGATTCTTTGGCACACTTTCCCGTCCGGAATTCTGATATATCCAGCGGCAAAATTTTTAGCTGTAGTTAAATGAGCCTGTATTGCCGGTTGGTGTTTGTGAAACAGCTGTTGCAATTGTCCGGCCAGCTCCGCTTTATTCTTAGCGGCTAAAGCACCACCGCCGGCAAGATAAGGAATCACCCGGTCATAATCCTTTTGAGTGGGGTTAACGATCACTACCGGCCGGTTAAATATCATTGCCTCTAACCCGGTCATTGACCAGGTTTGCAGCACCGCCGCCGCCACTGATAATAAAGAAAATAATTCCAGTTGACTATTATCGGCAATAATCACGTCGTTGATCTGCCATTGTTTCAAGTCTGCTTCCAGCTGATATTTTTTTTCAGTCGGATGAGGTTTAATTACCAAAACTGTCCGGCCTAGCTCTTTAACTGCGGCCCGGGATAATTCAATAAATTCTTTCTTTTCACCGGGAGAAATTTGTTGATTGGGACGAAAGGAAATCAGCAAGACTATTTTTTTCGATAAATCTTTAATCCCTAGTTTTTTATAAACGGCGGCCTTCCCCGGTTGCCAATCTTCAAACCGAGGATCGCCATCGACGGCAATTTTCTGCGGATTAATCCCGATCTTAATTAATTTATCCCGAACGTAATTTCCGGTAACCGAAATCTTCTCTGTTTCCTGATAAAGATAAGGCTCTCCGGGAAACATAATGGTGCGGTTAGAAATCATTAAGGAAAATTTATGATAGTGCTTCGCCATTAACGCTAAAGCCAATTCCAGTGGCCGGGTATTAGCCACGATAATAACCCCTCGAGGGTCAGTGGCTTGGAAAAAATTATCACCGGCGAGCAAATATAATTTACTCAAAATTAATCCTGACTTAATTACCGGTAAAATTTCTTCGGCAAAAAGATTGCCAACCAAACCGTTAAAATTTTCCGGCAATCGCCGGATATCTGCCGCGATTTTCCGGGAAATACAATCGGTTCTCTTTTTCCAGGCGGGTAATTGACCGATTTCATCATCCGGTAACCAAGTATTTAAAAAACAATAATCAGCCCCGGTAAGATTGAAATGGCTTAAATATTGCGGCAGGGCCGGCAAAGTACTGATCAGGCAGGGCCGAAGCCGATTTTGCTTAAAATATTTATATACCGGAGAAAGCGTGCTTAAGTGGCGAGGAAAATCAACCGATAAAAAAATCGAATTTTTAGGGACTGAAACTTTTGCCGACGGCTTTCCCGACAGATTAATAAACTGTTTGATTTTAGTGTTGATTTCCCGGTAGCGAAAATAGCTTACCAGCTTATGGGTAATGAAATTTAAGTTTATCCGGGAATAATTGATTAATTTTAGATTGAATTTTTTTGTATAGTAGCGAGCGGCCTCACTCTGAATGCTCTGATCCAAAATGATGACAGCATCGAACTCTCCGGAGCCTAATTTCTGCCTGATTAAATCAAAGTAAACCAAATAATCATAAATCAATTTGACGGCCAATTTATTTTCCCAAAGTTTAATTAAGGGAATCGATTTAAATTCACAAAATTTTTTATCTGTCCGGGTGATTTTTTGATTGATTTCATCCAGTATTTGCCACGCCAGGGGATTTAATCGAAGCAAATTGACCCGGGATAATTCCTGGTCATAAGTGATCACCTTGATCATCCCAGGCCGGAAATTGTCGGAAGCTAAAAGAGTAACATGGTTTTGCCGACAGTAACGGGCAATAATTAACTTAAGTTTTAGGTTAAAAAGAATTTGATAAATTTTTGAGTAAGTTTTTCCCAACCGGCCGCTAAATGTCTGAATTTTAACTATGTCTTCGACAACAATGAGTAAATTAGCCATTAGGCTTTTTGACTTAAAACTGTCTTTTGATAAATATCAGCAAACGGTGTTTTTTTCTCGGCCACGATCAGAAAATTAAAACTGAATAGCGGCGGATAAAGTTTAGCCAAATAGGCAGAAACCTCATCCAACCATTTAAATATGCCCCGGTTACTGATTTCGTCGGCGATCGGCGGACCGAAACCGACCACTGATTTAACCACAAAACCATTGTCCGTTAATACCTTTTTAAAGGAATTAACCGTAAATAACCGCTGGTGGGTCATGTCTAAAATTCCCCGTTTACCGTAATTAAACCAGCCGATTAAGTGAGTTAGCCGCATCACCCAATAAGCGATATTGGCAGTGGAAGCATATAATCTCCCTCCGGTCGGCAACAGACGGTTGATTTTCGCGACCGTGGCTTCCGGATTGTTCAAGTGCTCAATCAGGTCCAGCGCCACTACCCGGTTAAAGGCTTTCTCTCCTAAAGTCAAGTCAAAATCGCCGTTCAGATCCAGGCAGAGCGAGTGTACTTTTCCCTTGGTTGTGGACGGTTGAATATCGACTGCCGTCACTTGCTTGACCTTACCGGACAATTTGCTGGCCAGCTGGCCGTCGTTCGCTCCCAGATCCACTACCCGATCGGATTTTTTCCAGGGCAAAGAATTGAATACGAAAGTATGTAGAGTGTTCCGATGTTTTTTAAAAGCGTAGATTCGCTGGTGCGGAGAGGGAATGTCAAAGTTAGGTTGGTACCACAGTCCGACTTTGTGCAAACGAAATTGAAAATTAGAAATCAGACAATCGATGGCATATTTCAGGCCGTTAACCCGGCAAATTTCATTACCATAATGGGTCGGCATGGGAATTTCTTGAATCTTTAAATTATTCGCTAAAAACTGAATAATGATATCGGTATCAAAATGAAACACATCACTATTACTTAAAAACGGCAGCTGTTTTAAAGCCTTTACGGCATAAGCCCGATAGCCGGAATGAAATTCCGACAAATGCGACTGCATGATAAAATTTTCGATCGCCGTTAATGCCTGATTACCCACCCATTTATATAACGGCATTCCCCCTTTTAAAGCTTCATAACGGTTAATCATTCTCGAACCAAAAACAGCCGCTACCTCCGGATCGGCAAAAGCGGCAATAATCTCTGGCAAAAATTCCGGCGGGTATTGCCCGTCGCCGTGAAGCATAATCACATAGTCAAAACCTTTGGCAATAGCATAGCGGTAACCGATTTTTTGGTTGCCGCCATATCCCTGATTAAAAGGTGTTCTCATGGCTTTAAAATTATTTATACCTAAGGCTTTGGCCGCGACGATTGACGCCGTGACGGTTTTGTCCTTAGAAGAATCGTCAATTAAGTATATCCGGGCAAACCGGTTAGCAATTCTTTTGGGGATCCGTTTCAGTACTTTAGCAATATGCGCTTCGGCCTCGTAAGCGATAATATAAAGGGCAACCCGTTTATCTTTTAGAACTTTGAGCGCTTGGTCCATTTAAGTAAATTTAAAAAATATTCGATGTCCGCCAGCGTAAACAATTTAACTGCCAGTAAGTATAACAAGTAAGCCACTACTGTCAAAACACTCCCGATTAATTTAACCCCCAGGGTATTAGCCAACCACACCAATAAAGCCGCCGGAATTAAAAAATGCCAGGTTTTGGGAAAAAAGGAGAGATTGAATTGCTTTTTTACCAAGAAAAAGTTCCAAGCACCGGTAATTAACCAAACAAATAAACACACCATAGCAGCGCCGACAGCCCCTAAAGGCAGAAAATAAAAGCTTAAAATTACGGTTAAGAGCAGTCCGACCAGATTTACTTTTATCATCAGTTTATGCTTATTAGCGGCATAAAGAATGCAGCTATAGGGATTTAAAAGCATCAGTACCAACATGCCTAAAAGCAATATGCCAAACGTGGAAACAGCCGGAAAGAATTCCCGGCCTAAAATAACCAGAATAATTTCCCGTCTTAATAAAAAAGCCAGCATAAAGACGGGAGTAAAGATTATCAATAAATATTTTAGACTTAAGTTGGCATAATTTTGAATCGATTTTAGGTCATGGTTTTGGAATAATGAAGAAATTTTTGGGAAAAAATATATCATTACCGCTCCGAAAAGATCTTTAATAAACCCGGCCAGGTTGGCTGAAGCGGCATAAAAACCGACTTCGGCAGCCGAGTGAAAAAATTTCAGTAAAATGGTGATCGAGTTTGTTTGCAGATAAGAAACAGGCACCATCACAAAAAAAGGTAAACTATAAATCAGGTATTTCTTAGCCAGTTTTGAGAAAAACCGGAAAGGATAAAAATGACGTATCAGCCAAAAAGCCAAGATTAATAGAGCCAAACCCTCAATTAAAAATGTCAGGCTGTAACCAAAAACATTTGTCAGTTTAAGGCCTAAAATTATTACGGCTGCCAGCCTAATCGCTTTGGCAATTAATCGGGCAACATTTTGAGGAATCGATTGCTGCAGTCCTTCAAAGGTAATAAAGATCGCTTCGGAAAATCGACTGATGGTTTCGTAAAGCAAAACGATAATAAAAACGCCTTTAAACTGACCGGCATTTAAGCGGGCGACCAATATGGCCATCGCTCCGGCAATCCCCAATAAAACAAGTTTTAACCTTAAAAAAGTCCCCAGGGTCTGTTTGGCAGAATTGAAAGCCGCGGTGAAGTGAATATGCGCCTGGGAAAAACCCAGATCAGAAAAAGCAAAAATGATCCCGGTTAGAGCCAAAGCATAGGCCAATTGGCCTAAAACGCCGGGTCCAAAAAATCTGGCCGAAAGAGACAGGCTTAGAAAACCGATCAACGACCCTAAAGCAGTAAGTATTATCTGAATTAAAACATTGCGGCCGATCATCCAGAGCATTATAATATATTTCTCTTATGAAAAAGGCTTTAATAACCGGAGTCACCGGACAAGATGGCTCCTATTTGTCTGAATTGCTGCTGAAAAAAGGTTACCGGGTTTACGGATTGCAACGGCGCACCAGTTGGCCTAACACCAACCGTATCGACCATATCTACGATAATCCGAAATTCCCCGATTTTACTACCCTCTACGGCGATTTATCCGAAAGCACCAACTTAAACCGGGTGATCAGCCAAATCCAGCCGGATGAGATTTACAATTTAGGCGCCCAAAGCCATGTCGGTGTTAGTTTCGATATCCCCGAATATACCGCCAATGTAACCGCTGTTGGGGCTCTAAGATTACTGGATACCATTAGGGCCTTAAAAATGGACTGCCGTTTCTATCAGGCTAGTTCCTCGGAAATGTTCGGCCGGGTCCTTGAGGTACCACAAACGGAAACCACTCCGGTTAATCCCCAATCTCCCTATGCTTTATCCAAAGTTTTTGCCTTCTATGCCACGAAAATCTATCGGAAAAGTTATGGTATTTTTGCCGCCAACGGGATTCTCTTTAATCACGAGTCGCCCCGCCGGGGAGTTAATTTCGTGACCAGGAAAATTACCCAAGGCTTAACCAGGATTAAAGTAGGCATTTTAGATAATTTAAGATTGGGTAACTTAAACGCTGTCCGTGATTGGGGTTATGCCAAAGACTACGTCGAAGCCATTTGGAAAATACTCCAGTATCCGACTCCGGAAGATTTTGTTATTGCTACCGGCCGGACTCATTCCGTTAGGGAATTTATTGAGGCGGCGGCTGACTGCTTGGGAATGAAACTGGTTTGGCAGGGCAAGGGTGTCAAAGAAAAAGGCATTGACCTAATCACTAAAAAAACCATTATTACTATCGATCCTTTCTATTTTCGAAAAAGCGAAGTCGAATTATTGCAGGGCAATACCGCCAAAGCCAAAAAACAACTGGGTTGGAAACCAAAAACATCATTTAAACAGTTGGTGGAAATCATGGTTAAGGCTGATTACGACCAGGCTAAAATCGAAGCCAAAACAGGAAAAATCATCAAAGTTCCCTATGCAAAAAATCATTCATAACCGGATACTGTTAGGGATAAAAATCGACAAGATTACTCCCGGTTCCCAACCACTGACCGCCGCGGAAGAATTTATTCAAATCGTCACCCTAAAACACCCCCAAGGCACCTATTTGCCTGCCCACCTGCATCAACCCCGGGTCCGCCGCACGGCCAAACTTCAAGAATGCATGATTGTTACCAAGGGCAAGGTAAAACTGAATTTATACACCTTGGACAAAAAACCGGCTAAACACATTATGCTTGACGCCGGCCAGGCATTTATTTGCTTAAATTGCGGCATCGGAATAACTTTTATTAAACCGTCAGAAATTATTGAAGTTAAAAACGGACCATTTAAAGTCGATAAAGTCCTCATCTAATATGGATAAATTTATCCCCCAAATGGAACCCAGCTTTGACCAAAAGGAAATTTTGGCTTTGACTGATTATTTTAAACAAACCGGCTGGGGCGGCGAATATATTAAAACCGAAAAAATGGAAAGATTAATCGCTAAGTTTACCGGAGCCAAATATTGTTCGATGAACTCTAACGGAACTGTCAGCCTAATAATGGCTTTGTTAGCATTAAACTTAAAGCGGGAGGAAGAAATATTGATACCGGACATGACCATGATCGCTTCACCAAACGCCGCCATCATTCTGGGAATTAAACCGGTTCTGGTCGATGTTGAAGCAGCCACGCTCTGTCTGGACCTAAAGCAGGCTGCTAAATTAATTACTCCCAAAACCAAGGCCTTAATGTATGTCGCCTTTAACGGCCGCAGCGGCAACATGCAGCAAGTAGTTGATTTCTGCCGACAACACCGTCTGCTGTTAATCGAGGACTCGGCCCAAGCCCTGGGCAGTTTCTGGCAAGGGAAACACTTAGGCACTTTCGGCCAAATCGGCAGTTTCTCTTTTTCGGTACCGAAAATAATTACGACCGGTCAAGGAGGAGCTTTAGTCACTAACAATAAAAAACTCTACCAAAAAATAGAGAAAATAAAAGATTTCGGCCGGATCAGCGGCGGCATTGATATTCATGACGACTGGGGCTGGAATTTCAAGTTCAGTGATTTCTTAGCGGTTATCGGCATTGCCCAAATGAAAAAATTACGCCAAAGAGTTAAACGGAAAAGAGAAATTTACCAACGATATTATTCTCACCTTCAGCCAGTGGAACAAATTCATTTTGTAGAAACAAACCTAAACCAAACCACACCCTGGTTTATTGATATTTATGTCAACCAACCCGGTCAACTGGCAGATTATCTTAAAAAAAATAGTATCGGCTCCCGATTGATTTATCCGGCAATTCACACTCAAAAAATTTATCAATCTGATTATAGGAAAGTTAACTTCCCCGTCAGCACCAAAGCCGGCCGCCAAGGCCTGTGGCTGCCGTCAGCTATTAATTTAACAGATGCGCAAATTAATCATATCTGCAAACTGATTATTCGCTTTTATAAATAATCATGATCACGACCTTAATTATTCCCACAAAAAACGAGGCAGGGGCAATCGGCAAGGTGCTGCAGGAAATCCCTAAAAAATCGGTCCAAGAAATTATTGTGGTTGACGGCCACTCGCAAGACAATACCCAAACAGAAATCCGGGCCAACTTAAGAAAAGGCAAAGATAAACTGATCATCCAAAAATCTACCGGCTATGGCGGGGCATTCCTTGAGGGATTCAAACAGGCCACGGGAGAAATAATTATCATGATGGACGCCGACGGTTCTCACAACCCGGAGGATATTCCTTTTTTAATTCAAAAAATAAAAGGGGGTTATGAATACGTCATGGCTTCCCGCTATACGACCGGGGCCAAAAGTTACGACGACACTTTTATCCGCTGGTTCGGCAACCAATTATTTACTTTGCTTACCAATATTGTCCATGGCACCCACGTGACCGACAGCCTGTATCTTTATACCGCCATTACCCGGGCGGGGTTAAAAAAATTGCAGCTGCACTCACCGGGATTTGAATTTTGCACGGAAATCCTGGTTAAAGCCCACAATGCCGGCTTAAGGTTTGCCGAAATCCCGGCAATCGAAAGAAAACGCTATCACGGCAATTCCAAAGTCAGCGCTTTAATCGATGGTTTAAAAATTATGAAAATGATTTTTAAGCAATACAATTAAATGTTTAACAAGCCGACCAACAGCCAATTCGCGGCCATTTTTGATCAAATAGCAGCGGACTACGATAAAAGCTTAAATCGCTACGCCACTACCCGCAGAGTGGAATTTATCCGCCGTTACGCCAAAGGCAAATGCTTAGAGGTGGGCGCCGGTACCGGGACGATATCCCAAGCCTTAAGTAAAAACCACCCGGTAGTGGCCACCGACATTGCCCCGCGAATGGTGCAGTTTATCAAAAAAACCAAAAAAATCAGCGCTTTTGTCAGTGATGCCGAAAAACTGCCTTTTAAACGGGCAGCCTTTGGCAGTGTTATCAGCAGTGAAATGATCTATTATCTGGACCATCCGGAAAAGTTTTTCCAAGAAGCCAACCGGGTGTTAAAATCCGACGGCCGGCTCCTGCTGACCAGCTCTGCCAAAATTACCGAAACTTACGACCGTCTCCGCACCGGCCTTAGATCAATCGGGGTCAAAGGCATGTATTTTGATGATCACAACCGCCGGTTTATGTCAGTCCAACGGCTTAAAATTTTACTTGAACAGTCGGGTTTTAAAATTATTATCCTGGAAAGAACCGTTCTCTTTCCCTGGGCTGCCCTGGACCCGCTCAACCGGCTGATCGAAACCACGCCGCTAAAACATTTATGCGTATTTATTTTTATCTATGCCCAAAAGTAAACTTATTTGGCTGGTTTTATTAACAGCGGCAGTGATTTTTTTTCATAACGTTATGGCTTACCCGCCTAAAGGCGGTTTTGATTACCTGCGCCGGACGACTTATTCCCGAATCACCAGTGAACAATTCCGCTTACCGACATATGCCGAAACCTCCGAAGTTTATGACGCTCCGGCTTTTTATTTTTTGTCCGGCCTGACCGCCAGAACCATTAGCGCCATGGGGCGTCTCCCATTTTTGGAAGCACTCGCTGATGTCCGCTATCTCACCGCCAGCCTGGGACTGGCCTCATTCTTCCTATGGTATAAAATTTTTAGCTACCTTAACCCTAAGAATAAACTGGCCGCGGTCTGGTTTATGCTGTTTTTAGCTTCGGTACCGGTGTTCTACCGGGCCGGGGCGATGATTGTTTCCGAACCGCTGACGGTTTTTAACGCTTCGTTATCTTTCTACTTCTTTATCACCAAATTTTTACCCAAACCGACTTTTAAAAAAGCGGTGATTTTGGGCCTGCTGCTGGGTTTTGGGTTATTGACCAGAATTACTTTTTTTGCCATTATTTTTGCTATTTCTATAGGAGTGATGCTGGTTTTTCTTCAGAAAAGGCAGTTCTTAACGGGGGTCAAATTTCTGACCATTATGTCGGTGATTATATTAGGCTTCTCCGGCTGGTTTTATTTAGGCAGGCAAGGAGGAAAATTGCTGGATTTCGGCACGGTTAAAGAACTATACGACCAAATGCCCAAACATGAATCGATCCGGCTGGATTTTTATTATTACGTTCCTTTTAAATTACTGATGAATTACCCCGTCAGGCCTTATTTATCCTACCCCAGTTATTTGCTGCCGATTTATTATGCCGATTTTTGGGGAGATTACTGGAATTATTTCGCCCAAAGCCGCTTCGGCCCCAATGAGTTTGCTGCTGCCAAAGCACATCGGGAGTCCATTTCCGCCGCCAGAAGACAATATCTAGCCTGGCAGATGCAAATCAACCTAATCCCCACCCTGGTCATGGTCGCAGCCTTTCTCTACTGCCTTACCACCAGAACTTTAGCCGTCTTTAAACGCCGGCCTGACCGCAAAATCATTGTCGAATTTATTTTTTGTGTTACCGTGATATTTATTTGGGGGAGTTTACTGGCAATTATCACCAAATATCCCGGCGGCGAGGGCGATTGGATTAAGGCCCAGTATAGCTTGTTAATTGTCCCCATTTATATTTACTGCATGACGGTATTTTTATTTTCGGTCCTTAAAAAAATAAAATTTATTTATTGGCCCACCCTAGTGGTATTATTCTTGGCGATAATCAATAACTTTATTTTCAGCTGGTTTTAAGCGGAAAAAACTTCAGTTCCAAAGCCGTCTTCAGATAATAGTAAACCATTCTTTTCAAGGAGCTTTTACTGACTCCGTATTGCCGCAAAGCATACATTACCGGCACCTCTTTAATCACGTGGCCGTTACGATACGTGTAGTACAACAGGCGAATGCAGTACTCGCCGTATCCCCGGAAAATATTTTCAAGCGGCAATTGAGTTACAACTTCCCGCCTGACGGCTAAAAATCCGCTCAAAGATTCCTCTACCGGTAATGCCAACAGACAGCGGTTAATAAAATAATTTCCCCACTTGCTCAACCAATATTGTAAATGGCTGGCTTCCGTCAGGTGCATCCCGCCGCCGGGAATATAACGGGAACCAATCACTAAATCGGCTTGGCGCCTGAAAATCGGTTCCGCTAACCGATTGATGTCTTCAGGCCGGTGGTTAAAATCGGTATCCATTAAAACAATCACCTCCCCCCGGCTTTGATTAATTCCGGCCAGGATCGCCGTCGCTAAACCAAATGTCTCTTGTCTATCAATCAACTGCAACGGCATTTTTTTGGCAATTAATTTTTTAACTTCAGCGGCAGTTCCGTCCGGTGAATTATCATCGACCACAACAAACTCTTTGGCAAAGCGCTTCAACTCTTCCTGCCGGTTGATAGACAAAATTAAATTTTTAATATTGCCGGCTTCATTATAGGTCGGTAGAATAATAGACAGTTTCATCATTATGATTATAACTGATAGGCAAGCGGCTAAGTTAGAATTTTCCCAAGAACCGATGGCCGATTACTACTGCCACCCGCTAATCGGCATTCCCTCACGCTTAAGGGTAAAACAAATTTTCCAAGAGCTGGGAAACATACGCGGTAAACAAATACTAGACGTTGGTTGCGAAGCCGGTTACCTTACCATAAAATTGGCTCAAAAAGGGGCCAGGGTAACCGCAATTGACCTGATTGAAGAACCAATCAACCAATTACGACAGCTCCTTAAAGACCAACCGCTAAAAATTAACCTACGCGTGGCCGATGCCACCAAACTGCCGTTCGCCGGCAACTCATTTGATATTATTTTAGCTACCGAAGTTATCGAACATATAACCAGGCTGGAAAAATTTGTTACCGGCGCTTTCCGGGTATTAAAACCCGGCGGTAAATTATTAGTTACTTTTCCCAATGAAAATCTGCGCCAAAAGCTCTACCCGATTGTCAGCCTTTTCGGCATCAAGGCCGAAGTGGAAAACCAAGTCACTTTAAAAAATTATCGGTCGGAAACCATCGTTAAGCTTTTTTCTAAACATTTCATTTTAATGAAACACTACTGCTTACCCTGGTTCCTGCCGATCACTAATTTGATGTTATTTAAGAAACCCGGGCCTGCTTAATCTGCTCAATAATATAATTCTGCTCTTTAACTGATAGGTTGGCAAAACTGGGCAGATTTATCCCCGCCGAGGCAATTTTATTAGTGACAGGGAATTGATTGTTCGGATTGTCCGGTTGATACGGCGGCAGCTGCGGCAAAGGGTAAAAAAAAGGCCGGGTCTCAATCCATTTTTTGGCTAAAAACCGCATCAGTTCATCGCGGGAGCGGCCAAATTGTTGCTGATCCACCAATAACGAAAACATCCACCAATTAGTCTGGGCGTAAACGGCTTCGGTTTGGAAACTCAAACCGGGAACTGTAGCCAAGCCAAACCGATACCGGTCAGCAATCTGCCGTTTTTGTTTGACAAAAGTTTTTAAACATCTTAACTGACCGATTCCCACTGCCGCCTGCAAATTGGTCATGGCATAGTTATAGCCGATCACCGGATGGTAATAATTGTGCACGGTAATATCTTTGGCCTGATCCCGGTAAAACTTAGCCGTACCGTAAATTTTTTTGGAATTGGTCACCAGCATCCCCCCTTCGCCGGTAGTGATGATTTTGTTGCCGAAAAAAGAAAAAGCGGTGACTTCGGCCAGGCCACCGAAGGGTTTATTTTTATAAAGCGAGCCCAAAGACTCGGCTGAATCAGAAATAAAATGAAGTCGGTATTTTTTAGCCAGAGCCCTAACTTTAGCGAAATCCACCGGCTGGCCATATAAATCCACACTCATTATTGCCCTAGTTCTATAAGTAATTTTTGCCTCGGCTTCTTTTAAATTTAAGTTAAAAGTGTCCGGCTCAATGTCCACAAACACCGGTTTGGCGCCGACGTAAGTAATCGAATTGGCCGAAGCCGCAAAAGTCAGCGCCGGCACCAACACTTCATCACCGGCTTTAATCCCCAGGGCGATTAAAGCCAAATGCAGGGCGGCCGTACCATTACCAACCGGCAGTGCCCAACGGGCATCAACAACACCGGCAAACTCCCGGCCGAACTGCTCAACAAAACTACCCAGCGAAGAAACCCACCCACTGTCTAGACAGTAATTAACCAGTTTTTTTTCTAAGCGTCCAAATTTTGGCCTAGCTAAGGGGATAAATTTTTGTTTTATCATATTTTATAGATTAAAAAGTCACGATTTTGATAGACGAGTGGAAAATTTAAGGCCGGATGGCTACCGGTAACAATTATATATTGAAAAGTATATTGCTGCTGAATTTTAAGGAAATCCTGTTCACGAAATTGAGCGTAGTTTTTCAAGGACCAGATTTTCTCCTGCCATAATTTAGTATAGTCCCAGGTATAAAAAATCACCGCTCCGTCTTTCAAATCGCCCACGATGCTCCTTTGGGAAAAACTGCGCCAACCATGAAGATCAGGCGGCGTTAAGAAAATGGCTTCCGGCGGCGTGTTTTGCTTAGCCCAAATTTGAGCCGCTAACCAACCGGGGAAATCGGCCACGCTGATAGAGACATTGGGATAATGGAGATAATACGGCCAAAAAACCTGCGGCTTGATAATTAATAATTTAATCACCAGACCAACCGATAGAACAAAAACAAGGAATAAATTAAGGTAAGAAAATCTACGGGTTTTAAACCGCGTCAGCGCTGGGGAAAAAACCAGCAAAGCCGGTACTGAACAAATCGCCAAAAAATGCCAACCGGTAAGATGGTCTCCCCAAAAAAAGACCGCCGTCACCGCCAGTAAACCAACCAGCTTAATTATCCAATGGCCATAGCTAATTACCTCGTAGGCAGCAGCAGCAAAAGCAATCAAAGAAATTATAAAAACAAAGTTTACCGTTCTGACCAATTGAAGTTGGATCAAACTAATGACCGGAACAATTGCTGTAATCAAAAAGTTAAATATGAACAAACCGGCGCAAATTTTTAAAAACATCTTCAGTGAATCATTATATTGACCAAAAAGCTTATCTTTTAAAACCAACCAGGCCGTGCCCAATAATGATAAAAATAAACCCGCATTTCCCCAACTGGTCCAGCGCCAAAGATGGGGAAAACTGTAAGTACCGCGGTCTCGTAAAATCTGCAGCCAAGCTTGGTTCATATTTTCCGCCTTCTTAGCCAGAGCCAGGCCCACAAGAGACCCACCGGAACCGGAATCGACGGATTAGTAAACATCGCTGCCAGAAGGAAAACGAAACTGAAAACGAATTGCCGCCGTAAAATAAAAGTTAAAGCTAAAAGAGATAAAGCCAGAGATAAATCCCGGCTGACAAAATAAACCTGATGGGTCATGTGGCCGATTTGCGCTGCCCATTTAGGCACAATTAGTAAAAATACCGCCAAAAAAGCGATCGCGCTTTTCTTATAGATAGTTTTAGTAAGCCAATAAACGCCTAAATACAATAACCACAAGGTG
>Ga0210057_1005664_pt1 | contig 15950 bp, 18 predicted proteins | sample CryGeyCG2114_010_2_FD_183968 | JGI IMG/M metagenome (GOLD analysis project Ga0210057, IMG submission 183968) | Groundwater microbial communities from aquifer - Crystal Geyser CG10_big_fil_rev_8/21/14_0.10 (SPAdes) (version 2) | ecosystem: Environmental > Aquatic > Deep subsurface > Groundwater ...
GGCAACATACCAAAGCCGATTCTTAAGGAACCGAGGAAGTTAAAGCCCGAAAAAAGAGCTGGCAAACCACAGCCGACAATCTTGCCTATAATAGCAAAAACCGTAATCACCAAGCCAAAAACCAAGCCGGCCAGCATAGCCTTGAAATCAACCAGCATGCCCATCACAGCAAAGAAAACCGGCACAATTACATGAGCTGTCCAAACCAATTTTTCTTCAATCTCATGACCGATTTTGGTAACTGAAAAAATAATACCGGTAAGATAAGCACCGATAATCATAGCTAAGCCGAACATTTCCGCCAAAGCAGCAATCAAAAAGCAGAGGGCAGCCGCTACGGCTACGTAAGTCTTGCCCTGAAATTTGAGCAAAAAATTGGACAGTTTTTTGATAAACAAAAAACCCAAAAAAACCAAAATACCGATAAAGCCGACAGCTTTAAGGCCAATCATACCCAGTTCACCAAGAGAAATATCTCCGCCATGGCCCATGGAAATCACCAAAGCCAAAACCAAGATGCCCAGAATGTCATCAATTACAGCTGCGGCCAGAATTGAAACTCCTTCTGAAGTGTCCAGTTTGTAGATATCAGACAGAACTCTGGCGGTAATGCCGACTGAAGTGGCCACCATAATCGCGCCCATAAACATAGCGGTCGGTTCAAACAGACTGTTTGCAAAACCGAACATCATCGTAGCCCAAGCGCCGAGGAAAAAAGGCAGAACAACGCCGCCAATAGCAATGCCCAAGGCTTTAAGGCCGTATTTCATAAACATTTTAGCGTCTGTTTCTAAACCAACCAAAAAGAGCAGAATTACCGCGCCGATCTGGGCAAAAACATAAAGCTCCGGCGAAACCGGTAAAGTAGCAGCATGTTCGCCAACCTGTTCGGCAATCGGAAAAAGTTTACCAAAGAAAGGCAGATTAACCGAACCCAAAGCATATGGTCCGATCACCATACCGGCAATCAGCTCCCCCAAGACTGACGACTGGCCCATTCTTTCAAACAGTTCTCCAAAAATCTTGGCTACCAAGAGAATGATAGCAATCTGGAGAGTAAACTCCACAAGTAAATGTGTCATAAATTAATGATTAATTATTGATAAAGTTAATTATTTAATTAAAAAGGTTAGTCTTCTTCCCGTCTAATTTCAGTCTTTGGTTTAAGATTTTTATATTTTCTGGCTACTTTCAGCCTAGCCAGCTCCCTTTCCATTCTGGCCGCCAGAGCGGTGTAATCAACATCGGACTGATCTTTCTTTTCTTCAATTAGCTTAGCCACCCTCTGTCTGGCTTCTTCAGCTCTTATCTCATCAATTTCTTCAGCCCGTTCCGCATTATCAGCCAGTATCACCAACTGGTTGTGATTGAGCTCAATAAAGCCGCCAGCAACAGCCAGAGGAACTTCCTGACCGTCTTTTTTAATCAAAATCTCTCCGGCTTTAAGCGAGCTGACAATTGGCAGATGTCCCGGTAAAACCGTAATCTCGCCCATTTTGGTAGGCAAGGTTACTTGATCAATCTGATCTTCGTAAACAATCTTTTCCGGGGTGGTAATTTTAAAATTAATCTTGTTCATTTTAGTCGTTTAATACTTCCTCAATTTTACCCTTCATATAGAAGGCCTGCTCGGGCTTGTCATCATGCTGGCCTTCCAGAATCTCCTTGAAGCCTCTGATAGTTTCCTGAAGCGGCACATACTGTCCCGGGGTACCGGTGAAAGCTTCAGCCACAAAGAAAGGCTGAGACAGGTATCTCTGGACTTTTCTGGCTCTGGAAACGATCTGCTTGTCCTCATCGGACAGTTCTTCCATGCCCAAAATGGCAATAATATCCTGCAAGTCTTTATACCTCTGCAAAACTTTCTGAACTTCTCTGGCTACCTGGTAGTGCTCCTGGCCGACAATCTTGGGATCCAAAATGGTTGAGCTGGAATCAAGAGGATCAACAGCCGGATAGATACCAAGTTCAGACAAGGATCTGGCCAAAACCACCGTGGAATCCAAATGGCCGAAAGTTGTAGCCGGAGCCGGGTCAGTCAGGTCGTCAGCCGGCACATAAACCGCCTGAACTGAAGTAATGGAGCCGTCTTTGGTAGAAGTAATTCTTTCCTGCAGTTCACCCATATCGGTTGCCAAAGTTGGCTGGTAGCCAACGGCTGAAGGTACTCTGCCTAAAAGAGCGGAAACTTCACTGCCGGCCTGGGTAAACCTAAAGATATTATCCACGAAAAACAGAACGTCCTTATGCTCTTCGTCTCTGAAGTATTCGGCAAAAGCAAGGCCGGTCAGACCGACTCTGGCTCTGACTCCGGGCGGTTCGTTCATCTGGCCGAAAACTAAAGTGGTTTTAGATAAAACGCCTGATTCTTTCATTTCGTAATAGAGGTCATTGCCTTCCCTGCTTCTTTCGCCCACACCGGCAAAGACTGAGTAACCGCCGTGCTCCTGGGCAATGTTTCTGATCAGCTCCTGAATGATAACCGTCTTGCCGACACCGGCGCCGCCGAACATGCCTACTTTGCCGCCTTTAACGATTGGACAAATCAGGTCAATCACCTTAATGCCAGTCTCTAAAATCTCGGTCTGAGTGGACTGTTCGATAAACTTAGGTGCCTGACGATGAATCGGATTCTGCTTGTCAGTGATTACTTCAGACTGTCCGTCTAAGGGCTTGCCTAAAGCGTCAAACATTCTGCCTAAAGTCTTGTCGCCAACCGGAATCTTAATCGGAGCGGCGGTCGCCAAAACTTCCGCTGAACGGGCTAGGCCGTCAGTCGAGCCCATGGCAATGGTTCTGACTAAATTAGAGCCCAAATGCTGCTGAACTTCCAGGATCAATTTGCCGTCTGCCATCTTAACTTCCAGAGCGTCATAAATCTTAGGCAAGTCATCAGCAAACTCAACGTCTACCACAGCACCAATAATTTGCTTAATTTTTCCTTTATTTTTATCCATACTTGACAAAATTATTTAATTATTATATAATCTTAAAAATTGTAATTATTAAAATCAGAAATAAACCTATTTTAGGAGACCTCATGAACCATCACGTAACCAGAGCTGGTCAATCGGATGAATTCATCTCGCCAACATTTCCAGGCAGTCTAGGCGGAGACACTCACCAACGTGGCGAGGAGCACGTTCCACTGCCCGAAGGATTTAATCCAAACAAAGCTCATACTCCAACGATGCCCAAGAGGATAAACTTTAGCCCAAACAAAAAATACCTGATCGATCGCCGCGGAGGAGACGGCTTCTAAAAATTTCATATCAACGGGAGGAAAAAGACTCATCAAAATACTTTGGTGAGTTTTTCCTTTTATAAAAGAACTTTTACTCTACAGCCGCCCTGCCGCCGACAATATCTGCCAGTTCGGAAGTAATGGCTGACTGCCTGGCCTTATTAAAAATCAAAGTCAGATCTTCAATCATTTCTGAGGCCGCCTCGGAAGCGTTTTTCATAGCCACCATCCGAGCTGAATGCTCGGAAGCATTGGATTCCAGAATGGCCTGATAGATCTGCGTTTCCAGAACTCTTGGAAGCAAATCCGCCAAAACTTCTGACGGGGTAGGCTCAAAAATATATTCAAAGTCATTATCTATTTTATTTTCTTCTGGTCCTTCTTGACCGACCGTACCTAAATCCTGATCCAACTGATCACTATCAAGAGGCAGAATCTCAATCACTCTGGGTTTTTGAACCAGGGTGGAAACAAAGTCGGTGTAGGCTAAAGCTACTTTGTCGAATTTACCTGACAGATAATCGTCAATTAAAAGTTTGGATAGAGGCCTGATTTCCGAAAGATCAACTGTCGCATCAGCCTTGTCAAAATTAGCGGAGATACTATAGTCTCTCTTGACCAGATGATCAGCGCCTTTCTTGCCCATGGTAATCACCTCAACAGCTACTTCTTCGGCAGACTGTTTTTTGATATAGCTTAAGGCTTTGGCAATAATGTGGGAGTTAAAGCCGCCGCATAAGCCTTTATTGGAAGTGATTAAAACCAAACCGATTTTCTTAACCCTGTCTCTTTTAGTCAGTAAAGGATGCAAAGAAGAGTCGGTTTTACCTGCCAGCTGCCTGACTAAAGACCAGGCCAACGAAGCATAAGTGCGGGAATTCAAAACCGTCTGCGTGGCTTTACGCATCTTGGCGGCTGAAACCATTTCCATAGCTCTGGTAACCTTCTTGGTATTTTTAACCGATTTGATTCTTCTATTAATGTCGCTGGTAGCTTGTGGCATTTAATTACAGTTATCTGCTCTTTTTAAAGTCTTCAATAGCCTGCTTTAGCTTAGTCTCGGTGGCTTCTTCCAATTTACCGCTCTCCTTAATTTCCTTTAAAACTGCCTGTCCGGCATTATCCAAATAATTATGGAAGTCAGCTTCCCAAATTCTGACGTTTTCCACCTCGACATCGTCAAGATAGCCATTGTTAACGGCATAGATAATGGCAACCTGATGTTCTACAGCCATTGGTTCGTACTGACCCTGCTTTAAAATCTCGTTCAAACGCTTGCCTAAGTTAATCTGCTTCTTGGTAGCTTCGTCAAGATCTGAGCCAAACTGGGCAAAAGCTTCCAGTTCCCTGAACTGGGCCATAGACAGCTTCATCTTGCCGGCCACTTTTTTCATGGCTTTAATCTGGGCAGCCGAGCCGACACGGGAAACCGAAATACCGGTATTTAAAGCCGGACGAATGCCTTTGTAGAAAAGGTCTGATTCCAGAAAAATCTGACCGTCGGTAATGGAAATAACGTTGGTAGGAATGTAAGCGGAAACATCGCCGGCCTGGGTTTCAATAATCGGCAAAGCCGTTAATGAACCGCCGCCTTTTTCCTCGGACATTCTGGCGGCTCTTTCCAATAAACGGGAGTGGAGGTAAAAAATGTCGCCAGGGTAAGCTTCACGTCCAGGGGGTCTCTTCAAAAGCAAAGAGATTTCACGGTAAGAAACGGCGTGCTTAGACAAATCATCGTAAATAATCAAAACATCCTCGCCCTGATCCATAAAGTACTCGCCAATAGCACAGCCGGCGTAAGGAGCAATAAAGGAAAGAGAGGCTGGATCGGAAGCACCGGCCAAAACTACCGTGGTATATTTCAGAGCGCCGGCTTCTTCCAGCTTAGCCACAATCTTAGCCACTTTAGATTCTTTCTGGCCGATAGCTACGTAAATACATTTCACGTTTTGTCCGGCTTGATTAATAATGGCGTCAATGGCTACGGCTGTCTTGCCGGTCTGACGGTCGCCGATAATCAGTTCTCTTTGGCCCCGGCCAATCGGAATCATGGCATCAATCGCCTTAATGCCAGTCTGTAAAGGAGTATCCACTGACTTTCTTTCAATAACTCTGGGTGCAATCTTTTCTACCGGATAAAACTTTCCACCTTCAATCTCGCCTTTGCCGTCAACAGCCTGGCCTAAAGGGTTAACCACCCGGCCGACTAATTTTTCGCCTACCGGCACTTCCAAAATTCTGCCGGTCAGCTTAACCTGGTCGCCTGCCTTAATTTCCAGATAGTCGCCTAAAATCATGGCGCCGACAGTATCTTCTTCCAAGTTCAAAGCTACACCCAGCTGTCCACCCTCAAACTGAATCATTTCCTGAGACATGCACTCGGACAGTCCGGAAATTCTGGCAATACCGTCGCCAATTTCCACTACCGTACCAACCTTTTCCACGGAAATCTTGCCCTTGAAATTTTCAATTTGGCTTTTTAGCTGATTAATAATTTGATCTTTATTGCTCATACTATAATATGATTATTTATTTAACTGAGTTTGTAAATTATTTAGTTGGGTTTTTAAACTGGCATCCAAAACCAGATCTTCATACTTAATCTTGATGCCGCTGATCAAAGACTGGTCAACTGTAGCCTGCAAGTTAACGGATCTGCTGCTGATTGATTCCAGCCAGTTTATAACATCTCTTCTTATATTGTCACCTAAAGGCCTGGCTGAAATAACTTCAGCGTCCAGAAGCTTTTCTTCGTTCTGAAAAACTTTGTCAAAATAATCAACGATTTTATTTAATTTTTTAGAATCCTTGTTCTGCCAGACCAAATTCAAAAAGTTCTCAAAAATACCCTTGAGCTCGTCGCTGGTTTTGCCCTTGATGGCCTGATACAGGCCTTCGGCATATTGTTTGGGGGTAATCTTTCTCATACTTAATCAAGGTCCCGTAAAACTTTGTTAATTGTCTGCTGATCAAGCTTGGCATCAGCCACTTCTACAAGAACCTTCTCAGTAGCCTTAACTATCAGCTGGCTGACTTCGCCTTTGACCTCCTCCAGCATCTTAGTTTTTTCTCTGGTCATCTGCTCTTTAGCAGCCGCGACAATGGTCTGAACCTCGCCTTTGGCACTGTCAATCAGGTTTTGACCCTGATCTTTAGCCTGCTCCCTGGCTTCAGTTAAAATTCTGACTGCTGACTGCTTGGCCTCTATAATTTTTTCTTCCCTTGCCCTTTCCGACATCATCAGGTTGGTCTCAATCTTTTTGGCATCATCAAGGCTCTTTTCAATCTCCCTTGTCCTCTTGTCCATAATCTTCATTAAAGGCTTTAGGGCAAAACGCCAAAGTACGAACAGAACAATGCCAAAGTTAACAATCTGGGCAACCAGGAGTTTCCAGTCAATATGAAATGTTTTAATAAGCTCATCCATAATTTTTTAAATAATTGTCTTAGGGCGGAAGACCAGTAAGTGATCTTCCGGATCTAAAATCATTATTTGATTGAGAAAGCGATAACCAAAGCGTAAATGGCAATAGCTTCCGCAAAAGCGGCAGCTAGTAGCATTGGCACCAAAATCTTACCGGCAGCTTCCGGATTTCGGCCAATAGATTCCATGGCCTTGGAACCGATCTTGCCGATAGCTAAGGCCGGGGCAATAGAACCGATGCCGATAGCTAAGGCCTTGGCAACCATAGTCAGGTCCAAAGCCTGTTTGACGATTTCTTCCATATATTTTTTCCTTTCTTGAAAGCCGAGGTTACGACTTTTATTATTTTTTATTTAACGTCGCCCCGACTGTTCAAATTATTAAATTATTAAAATTAATGCTCTTCGGCAGTACTGGCAATGGTGAAATAGACCAAAGTCAGCATGGCAAAAATCAGAGCCTGAATAATACCTACCACTACCTCCAAAAACATGAAGGGAATGGGGATGCCAAAGGCCAAAATAGCCGCCATGGCGGAAAGTAAAACCTCGCCGGCAAAAACATTGCCAAACAGCCTGAAGGACAAAGAAGCCACTTTGGCCGCCTCGCCGACAATTTCAATCAAACCCACAAACGCCTTTATGGGGTTAACAAAAATTATCATCGGATCCTTTGTAATCTTACCGGGAATCTCGGCAAAAGCCTTGAGATTAATAAACTTATTAAAGTGCTTCCAAAAACCGACAATAAAAATACCAAAAATGTTAGAACCGATCACGGAAAAAATAGCCAAAGCTAAGGTGGTATTAAGATCGGCGGTTGCGCCCCTTAGCCACGGCACAAAAACCTGATGGCCGTCATGAGTTTCAATAAAGCCAATCGAACCGATGCCGGGTATAAGGCCCAGCCAGTTATTTAACAAAATAAAGATAAAAATAGTGAAGACAATCGGAAAAACCTTCAAGCTTTTTTTTCTGTCGCCGGTTACCGAATCGGCCATTTTTAAAGCGCCTTCCACAATCACTTCCATAAAGCCTTGGAGTTTCTTGGGAATTGTCCTTAACTTCTTTCTAATTACCAAAGATAGAACTACCAAAATAATCACCACCAGCCAGGAGTTAATCAGAGAATTGGTAACTGTCAAACTGCCCAAATTAAAAATGGGTTCAGCAAACAAAGTTATCTCATGGGAAATCTCTTCATGAGCTTCGCCATAGCTAACTTCTGCCGATCCCAATGCCTGATATTCACCAGTTTCTTGATGATCTAGATTATTCAGTTGTTCCGTTGCTTGACTCATTATTGTCTGTTTTATTTTCTTTGGCTTCTTTTTCTATTTTTTTAATATATTTCAAAGTGATAATAACTATGCCGGCTGAAGATACCGCAAAAGCCACGGCCATGCATAAAAGAAACAGCCAAGGCTCGCTTTGATACTTAATATCCAGCCATTTGCCCAAATAAAGGGCAACGATAATCGGTCCGGCAATCAGACCGGTCACCTGTGAAAAAATCACTAAAGCTGGCTGCCAAAAGGGCGGTTTTGATTCCTTAAGCTCAGTCATAAAATAAAATCATTCAAAATAAAAAAAGCATTTTTTCGCGATTATTATACAGTGATTAGCCAAAAAAATCAATAGATTTTTTGAATTAAAAGCTCTTTAAAATAAAAATTTAGCTAATCTTAGCTAAAATAATTATACTTCATGTTGACAAAATATTCATCTCTTAGCTCTCAAAGCGACTTCTTTAGAAACTTTCCTGACTTTAATAGTTTTTTGCCCAAGCCAAACAGCTTTAGTAAAGCGATGAACTCCGTCCAGAATAATCCATTGTCCTTGATTATTATAAATTTCAATCGGATATTTTAAATCAACTCCCCTGACTCTCTGGGCATGAGAAACCTCCTTTGCCAAGTTATCAATCAACCTTCTGGGCGTTAAATTCCAGTCATCCGTGCCTTCCTGCTCAAGGTATGGAATATCAAGATTATGATCTAGTTCGGAAATAGTAATCTCTTCAATAGGTAAATCAACTTGCCATAGTTTAGGCTCGTCTATCTTAAAACCAATGTTTAAAATATCAGGTAAAGGCATAAAACTTACTCTCCTTTAGGCCTGTCTATTTCCAAAGCCTCAATCTGAGACTCTCCGCCAGCAATTCTAACCACGTCCTTATCTATCTTCTTAAACTCCTTGTAGGAAGTATTATAGGCATTTACGGTCGTACTTAAATTATTGCCCAACTTCTGCATATAAACGTCAAAATTCAAAATATGCCTGCCTAGCTTCTCTACTCTGTCTCTAATCTCTTTGGCTGACTCTTCAATCTGCAAAGCCCTGAGGCCCTGAAGAACGGTCTGCAAGTAGGCAAAGAAGGAAGTCGGCGAAACAATAATCACCTTTTTCTCCTTAAAGGCGTATTCAATCAAATCACGAGTGTTAACCTGCACCGCTCCGACTTTATTAACCAGCAGGTCATAATAAATGGCTTCGGCGGGAATAAACATGAAGGCAAAGTCCATGGTATTTTCCGCCGGCCTGATATATTTGGCAGTCTCATCAATCCGGTTCTTTAAATCCTGCTTAAAAATCTTTTCCAATTTTTCCTTTTCCGCTTCATCATTTTCATTCAAAATCTTGTTGTAATTTTCCAAACTAAATTTGGAGTCAATCGGCACAATCTTGTCTTTAAGAAAAATAACGGCATCAACAATCTCTCCATTCTTAAACTTATACTGCATTTGATAGGCTTTGGGCGGCAGAACGTTCTTTAAAACGGTTTCCAGATAATATTCGCCCAAAACACCCCTTTGTTTGGGGTTCTTTAGAATATCCTGGAGGGATTTTAATTGATCGGCAAAACTCACCACCTGACGGTTAGTCTCATCCAGCTTGGTCAATTTTTCCGTGACGTCCCTGACAATTTTAGCCGATTCAGCTAGCTGTCCCTGCAGCATCTTGTTGGAATCCCCCAGCTTACTATCCAAAGTCTTGGAGATTTCATTGATCTGATTCTGCAGCATCAACATAGACTGATCCTGGCCCTGATCTTTGTTCTTTTTAGCCTGAGCCCAAAACAAAGCCACAAAACCCAGAACAATAACAATCAAGATGATGATTAAGAGAATTTCCATATATCACAGTTTAAACAAATTAACAGCGTTTTGCCAAGTCTGCTCTATCACCTCCTCTTTGCTCAAATTTTTGAGCTCGGCAATCTTTTCGGCAACATGTTCAACGTAGATGGGCTCATTCCTTTCGCCCCGATGAGGTTCAGGAGTGAGGTACGGACAGTCCGTTTCAATTAAAATCCTTTCTAAAGGCAGATTGGTGATCATGGCCTGCAGATCTTCAGCTTTCTTTTTAAAGGTTAAGGGCCCGTCAGTACCGATGTAATAGCCGGCTTTAATAATTTCCTCTGCCACTGACTGATCGCCGCCAAAGCAATGAAAAACCGCTCTCTCTACTTTTTGCTCTTTCAAAATTTCCAACATTTCCCGGTAAACATCCCTGCCTTCCAGGCCGTTGCGGCCATGGAGCATCAAGGGCAGATCATTTTCTCCCGCGAGCTGAATGTGCTTTAAAAAAACTTCCTGCTGTTTGGCAATAACTTCTTCGAGGCTTCTTGCCTCAGCTCCGGCCCGCTCAAAAGTCGGATGATAAAAATCCAAGCCGGTTTCCCCAATGGCCACCACTTTGTCATTAATTAAAGCCTGATAGTCTTCTGCTTTAAAATCTTCATCAAAAACATGAATCGGATGCAGACCGACGGCGGCATAAAAATAATCTTCTTTAGTAAGTACTACTCCCAGCTGGCTGGTTGCTAACTGTGAGCCAATATTAATCACGGCCATCTCTTTGTCATGGCATCTTTTAATCACCTCCGGCCTGTCCTGGCTATAGGCTTCAAAATTAAGATGGGCGTGAGTGTCAATCAGCATAAATTAGCTAGGGTCTTCAATTAGGGGAATATCAATGTCGGCAGTAGTCCGGCTGGCCCAGCTGATTAAGGAATCAGGCATGAAAGGCTCAATAATATTTTCCACGGTCATAATCAGACCGCCAAATCTGGACTGATCAATTTTGTCTTTAAAATTGCCGACTAAAGGCAGGTAAGATAGGAACAGGGAAATAACGCTGATGAAGATAACAGCTTCCACCAAACCCAACAGTCCGCCTAAGAGAGAGTTGAGGCCTTTAAGACCGGGAATAATGGCTACAATATGAAAAACCTTGTCAATAATCCAAAACAAGAGGGCAATGGCTCTATTGACCACGATATAAACCAAAAGGAAAGCGATAATTTTTGAAAGAAGCTCTGAGTTAAAAAGTAAGCCTTGAAGGCTTTCGGCAAAAACCGGAGCGTATTTAGCGGCCATAAACAGACCGACAAAAATACCTAAGATGCCGCCCACAGCTTCAATCAAGCCCAACTTAATGCCTTTCCAGACAAAAATAGCCAGGATGATTAAGATAATAATGTCAACGGAACTCATAAAAATATGGATTAATTGTTAATTAATTCTAGGAAATAAGGATTCGCCTTTAACTATCTTGCCAGCCGTAAACTGATCTATCAACTGCCCTGCCGTCTGAGGCATAAAAGGTCTGAGCCTAAGCGCTAACCTAACAATCCTACCGGCTACTTCAGTTAAAACTTTAGTGGCCTGCTCTATATCAGACTTAACTAATTCCCAAGGCTTGGTCTGGTCAATCAGCTGATCAGCCTCAGTCATCATTTCTCTGATCTCTTTCAGGGCTTCATTGAAATTATAATTCTCAATCAAAGAGTTTTCAACTTTTTCCTCCATAAGCTCAACCTTAACCGGCAAGTCATTCTTTTCAATCAAGTTAGCGGTCCGGCTGGCTAAATTGCCTAGGCCGTTAGCTAGATCAGAATTATACCTCTCATCAAACAGTTCCACCTTGATATCCGACTCAAAGCCAAAAGAAAACTGCGACAGCAAAAGATACCTGGTGCCGTCAGCTCCGTACTTTTTGACCAGATCATCGGGCTTAATCACATTACCGACCGTCTTGGACATTTTCCGGCCATCAATGGTAAAGAAGCCGTGAATAAACTCGGTCTTAGGTAGAGGCAAATCTAAAGCCATCAGCAGAGCCGGCCAGTAAAAAGCGTGGAACTTTAAAATATCCTGAGCCATTAAATGGAGATCAGCTGGCCACCAGGCTTTGAACTTGACCTGATCGTCAGGATAGCCGATAGCTGTAATATAGTTGGACAGGGCGTCTACCCAGACATATGACTTTTGCGACCGGTCAAAGGGAATCTCTACTCCCCACTTGACGCTTTCGCGGGAAATGGAAAAATCAGAAACCCCCTGTTTGATAAGACCTAAAGTTTCATTCTTTCGACCTTCGGGCAAAATTAAAATTTCATCTTTGATAATTTTTTCCTCTAAAATCTGGGTGTAGTCACTTAAACGGAAAAACCAATTTTTTTCGGAAAGCTCTTCCGGCTCCCGGTTATGATCGGGACACTTGCCGTCTACCAAATCCTTGTCTGTCATAAACTTTTCACAGCCTGTGCAGTAAAGACCCTGGTAATCGGCCTGATAAATAGCCGGATTGCCTTTAGGGGTTTTAGCCTCTTTGAGCTCATTAAAAATCTTCTGAACCGCCCCGACATGATCCTGATCGGTTGTCCTGATGAAATAATTATAATTGATATTTAAATTCTGCCAGGCCTGTTTATATAACTCGGCAATCTGATCGGTAAAGGCCTGAGGCTCAAGACCGGCCTCCTTAGCTGACCTGGCAACCTTGTCGCCATGCTCATCAGTGCCGGTTAAGAAAAAAACCTTGTCCTCGCCAAGTTTCAAACTATAATAGCGGGCCAAAACATCAGCCACCAAAGTCGTATAGGCATGACCGATGTGCGGCCGGTCATTAACGTAATAAATCGGCGTAGTAATATAATACTTATTTTTATTACTTGACATTCTTGTTAAAATAATTAAATATTATTAATAGGTAGATTTTCTATAATCACATCTGGAGGGATAGGGATAATGATAACTGTCTCTTATTGTAATCAGACTGGAAATTGCTCTAATTTCACCCCTCACGGCTCCAAATACCTAAAGATCCTTAGGGAAAAAGATCCAAGCTTGAAATTATGTGCTCACGCACGAGTAGTATCTCTACCAACAGGTGAAACTGTTGAGTATAGTTGTCAAATACTACAAGCGCCGATTGAAATGAGCCAACAAAGCTTTGATCTTAACACATCTGATCTAATTCAAGGAGCAGAAGCGGCTTAATTACAATGTGCAATCCAGACTTATAGCAGCCACAGCGTCAAACCTGTGGCTGTTTTATTAATATAATTATCGGGATTCAATGATAATAACAAACTCCCCCTTGACTTTATCGCTCTTTAATTGCCCTAGAACTTCCTTAGCTGCTCCTCGGTAGACGGTCTCAAACTTCTTGGTGAGCTCCCGTCCGACAATCACCCGATCGTCTTCTTTGAGTTCTCCCAAGAGCTTTTCAATCCGATGAACTGATTCATAAACTATCACTGGATACCGGCTGTTTTCAATTTCTTTAAGTAAAGTCTGCCGGCCTTTCTTATGGGGCAAAAAGCCTAGAAACAAAAACTTGTCCAAATTAATCCCTGCAAGAGCAACTATAGCCGTCAAAGCCGAGGCTCCGGGCACGGAAACCACTTCATGGCCGGCTTCAATTACTTCCCGAACCAGCTTGCCGCCCGGATCGGAAACGCCGGGCGTGCCGGCATCAGTCACCAAAGCAATCATCTCTCCCTTAGCTAAAGCCTCTAAAATCTTATCCGTCTTTAAGCTGCCGGAATGCTGGTGGTATGACCAAGTCGGCGTTTTGACTTCATAGTGATCTAAAAGCTTTCTGGTAACCCTGGTATCTTCACAAAGAACCAGATCGGCTTCCTTGAGAATCCTTAAGGCTCTGAAAGTCAGATCTTCCAGATTACCGATCGGCGTAGCTACCAAATACAGTTTTGCCATACTACTGAACCAGCTTAGTTTCGGCCTCGACTTTCTTTTCAATAATGTCCCTTAAAAAGACAGAAATGGCGGTAACTACCGGTACGGCAAATAAGGCACCAAAAACACCGCCGATCTTAGCACCGATCAAAACGGAAATAATGACGATCAAAGGATTAAGGCCGACTGACTTGCTCATAATTTTAGGTACAATCAAATGATTTTCCAATTCCTGAATAATGATGTAAAGAATAATCACCGAAACGCCCATAACCGGCGACTGCAAGAAGGCGAAAAAAGCGGCCGGAATGGCGGCTATCAGCGGTCCAATAGTCGGAATGATTTCCAAAATGCCGGCAATAAAGGCCAGAACCAAAGCATAAGGCACGCCCAGAATAGTCAAGCCAATAAAAGTCAGAGCAAAGATAACTAAAGACAGAATCAGCTGGCCTCTGAGCCAGGAGCCAAGTTTTTTTTGAATCCTGGTATGCAGACTGTTAATGTAAGGATGGATGTTGGATGGAGCAAAGGTATAGATAAAGCCTCTGGTCGCCTCTTCATTAATGGTAAAATAGAAAGTTAAAACCAACACTAAAAGTACGGAAAAGAGGCCGCCAAAAATACTAAAGATAGCTCCGGCAACATTAGAAACCGTAGCAGAGAGATTCTCTCCCAAAGAATTAAGGCCTTGCTGAACCTGCTCGGTATTTTCCGGACTTTCCAGATTGCTCTTAAAGGCGTTGAAACCGTTGACTATCTTCTCATAATACAAAGGGAAGTTCTCACTGATCTGGGTAACTTCTTTAGAAATCGGGGGAATAATTAAAATTACAGCCAAAGAAACAAAGGCAAACAAAAGAATATAGATAATTACAATACCCAAGCCTCTGGGAATCTTCCTTTTCTGCAGCCAGTCAACCAAAGGATCAAGAGCCGAAGCTAAAACAAAAGACAGGAAGATAATCACCACGATTTCCTTGATTAAAAAGATAAAGCCGATAATCAGAAAAAAAATCACCAGCTTAATAATCGTATTGGTGGAGATATTAACGTTGACAGTTTTATTTTCCATAAATTTATTTAATTAACTTTTCAAAATATTTTTTATCTTCAAAAGGACCGATTAAAGCCAGGTTGAATTTTTTAAAATCAATAATCTGTCTGGCTATCTTTTTGACGGCCTTAAGATCAACCTGATCAACTTTGTTCTTTTTAATCTGCCGGTCTTCAATCCGGCCGGTCAAAAGCTTCTGCTCAATCAGCCAGGAAATAACTTCGGTACTATCCTCAAACTGCAAAGCCATTTTGCCCTTGATAAACTCCTTGGCCATTTTAAGTTCAGCCTGGCTAATGCCTTTATCCCTGACCTTCTTAAGTTCGCTTAAAATGGTCTTTAAAGCCAGCTCCATCTTGGTCTTATCAAGCCCGGCTCTGACTACAAAGGCTCCGGTATCCTGAAAAGTTTCCAAGGCCGCTTTAACAAAGTAAGCCAGGCCTCTTTTTTCCCTGATCTGGCTAAAAAGGCGCGAGCTCATATTGCCACCCAAAACGGCGGCCAAAACCGCCAAAGGATATTTGTCAGGACTGGTCTTTTTGACGGCCGGAAAGCCCAAAGCCAGCTGGACCTGCTCAGTCTCACGATATAGCAAATTAATTCTCTTAGACCTCTGTCTTGATTTAAAATTATCAATCTTCAAACTGCTCTGGCCTAATTTCTTCTGGCCAAAATAACCGTTAACCTTGTCCTTAATACTGACCTGTTCAAAATTACCAGCCACGCCGACAATAATCTTGCCCCGCAAATAATGCTGCTTATAATATTTCAAAATTTGATTACGGCTGATTTTCTGGATATTTTCCTTAGGGCCGATAATTCTTCTGCCCAAAGCGTGGCCGTCAAACAAAGTCTCTTCAAAAACATCGCCCATCAGCATCAAGGGATTGTCATTGTACATGTTAATCTCCTCAATGATTACTCCCCTCTCTTTGTTGATTTCTTTTTCCGGGAACAAAGGATTAAAAAGCATGTCTGACAAAATATCCAAAGCCAAATTAAGATGCTCGCTACTCACCTTGACGTAATAGCCGGTATACTCCTTACCGGTAAAGGCATTGAACTCGGCTCCAACTCCGTCCAACTTTTTAGTAATCATCAGGCTGCTGGGCCTTTTCTTGGTGCCCTTGAACATTAGATGTTCAATAAAGTGGGAAATGCCGTTTAAACTGGCGCTTTCATGGCGTGAGCCGACCTTGACCATAACCAAAACGGTTACAGTCTGACTGTCTGTCAAAGG
>Ga0210057_1005665_pt1 | contig 15949 bp, 19 predicted proteins | sample CryGeyCG2114_010_2_FD_183968 | JGI IMG/M metagenome (GOLD analysis project Ga0210057, IMG submission 183968) | Groundwater microbial communities from aquifer - Crystal Geyser CG10_big_fil_rev_8/21/14_0.10 (SPAdes) (version 2) | ecosystem: Environmental > Aquatic > Deep subsurface > Groundwater ...
TCCCATCTTAAGGCTTATTTTGACATCTTCTTGAGAATGAACTCCAGCGCCAACAATAACAGGAATACCGGTCATTTCCACTATCTTTTTAATGGTTTCTGGCTTTTCTGAAGCAACTGATTTCTCTTGACTGCCAATTAGTTCTGGCGGTTCGTAAGAGAGAAAATCGGGCTCAAGTTTAGCCAATCTCTCCGCCTGCCCCAAGGTTCGGCAACAAACCATCACTCGAAAATTTCCAATTCTTTTAATTACTTGATTTATCGTTCCTGGGGGAATTTGATGTTCACTGTGATTGAGTAAAGAGCCTGAAGCCCCAGCCTCAATTACTGCCTCAAGATTAATCCAGCCGGTGTATTGTCCTTGGGGAAACCAATCTATATGCTGAACCCAAAGGGGAATCTTAACTTCTTTAGAAATTCGATACAAGTCAACCACCTGGACTACTGGGATAATCTCAACTCCAGATTTTTCAGAAACCTCCTGGCAAAAATTTGCCAATTTTACCGCCTCTTCCCCAGTTCCCTCTTTATAAGTCTTAAAATTAACAAAAATCATTCCTGTTTACTATTCTAATGAAATCGCTTTGATTTTGCTATAGACTGGTCCTTCAGGTGTGAGTTCACTTGTAAAAACAGCCACCGAACCTACTCTAAATTTCCCTTGTATTTCCTTTCCCAGTTCAATCCTCTTACTCTTCCTCTTACTCCTTCCAATTGTTATATGAGCACTGAACGGCCTTGTTTCAAGTTCAAAATTCCTAGTTTCTAATTCTTTTTTAATCTGCTGATAAAGTTTTTCCAAAACCTCAACCTGCCCTCCAACCTCAAGCCATAATCCATGAGTAAAAAATTCTGGCTTTCCTAAAAAAAGATAAAATGGCTTAATTCCTCCCGCTCTCTTTTTAACTGAATCAACCACCTCTGGAATTCTAGTTTCTGGTATCTCTCCTAAGAAAAATAAAGTTAAATGAAGATTTTTGGGAGCAACAAAACGAAGAGGAACAATTTTTTCAATTTCCTTTTCAAACAGACCAATCTTTTCTTTTAAATCCCCTGGTAATTCAATAGCAACAAATGTCCGCACTAAATAAAATTATATAATAAACTTGTGATTAAAAAATTAATTTTTCTTTTGGTTATCTTTTCTATATTTTTACTTTTAAAACCTACTTCCCCGCTCCCCATCCCAATCTCACAACTCACCACCCACTTCTCAACTTCACCCCAACCAATCACCCTAATTGCCGTGGGCGATATCATGCTTGGAAGAAGCGTTAATTCGAAAATGAGAAGACTTGGAGATTTCTCCTATCCTTTTTTAGAAACTTGGAAGTTTTTAGCCTCTTCTGATTTAACTTTTGGAAATTTGGAATCGCCGCTTGTCTCTGGCTGTCCAACAACTAATACCGGAATGACTTTTTGTGCTGACCCAAAAGCAATCGAAGGGCTGACCAAATCTGGTTTTGATATCTTAAGCTTGGCTAACAATCATGTCCTAAATTATGGACAGGGGGGTTTAAGTCAAACAATAGAAATTCTCCAAAATAACAATATTTACCCGCTTCTTCAAGGTAAAGAGCAAATTATTGAAATTAAAAAAACTAGGTTTGGTTTCTTGGGATTTGATTTAACTAGTTCTTATAATCAAAAACAGATTTTAGAAAAAATAAAAGAAGAAAAAACAAGGGTTGATATTTTAATTGTTTCTTTTCATTGGGGAGAAGAATACGTCCAAAAACCATCCCAAAGACAAATCAATCTGGCCCATCAGGCAGTTGACTCTGGAACAGATTTAATCTTAGGTCACCATCCTCATGTAATTCAGCCAACTGAAGAATACAAAGGAAAACTAATTATCTATTCTTTGGGAAATTTTATTTTTGACCAACCTTGGAGCGAGGAAACAAAAAGAGGTTTAGTTGGAAAATTTATTTTCTTAGACAAAAAATTAGTCAAGAAAGAGTTTTTAGAAATCTATATTAAAGACTTTTGCCAGCCAGAATTTGTTAGTTTTCAACCAGAAGGTCTTGGAGAGTAAATTCTTTTATCTCTTTTGCTTCTCCTAAAATAACTTCGCCTGGTCTTTGAGGAAGAACTCGAAGTAGTAAGTCCTGCCAAACCTTCCCGAATCCCTTTTCTGGAGAGTGAATAATTTTTGCTTTCTCCGCTTCCTTTGTGGCTTTAACTTCGTATCTTCCCTGTAAACTTTCTCGTCTTAAAGAGCGGATGCTTCGCCAAAGTTTCTCCCTTTTTTCTCCAGGAGGAAAACCAGTAAAAACCAAAATATCGCTTATACCATCAGAATACGACAAAATTCTTCCCTCTATTCCTTCGTAAGAAAGGCTTCTTTCTGTCAATTCCCAAATTCTTCTTTTTTCCAGACTAGGCCGGCCATCAAAAGGAAGCCGACGATAAATCTCTACTCTTTTTCTCTCACTCATCTCAATTTAAATTAATTTTTAAAATTTAAGAAGATTAATTATCGGAAGGTTCTACCCCTGCTTACCATTTTAAACCAAAAGCCAAACACTCATTAAAACAAGCAAAATCCCAAGCGAAAGCTTCATCCAGCGCTTCGCTTTATGTTCCCAATCTTTCAAAGAGACCATTTCTCGACCTCTCCAGACTAAAAAAAGAATAACTAAAAGAGGCAAAATAAATAAAAAGTTATAGTAAAGAAAATAGCCTAAAATAACTGGCAAAGAAAAATGGGAGTAGTTCAAAATTGTGGCTGTGCCAACATAAATCGGCAATGAGCAAGGAGTTTCCAGAAAAGTCACCAAAATTGCCAAAATCACAGTAGTTGGCAGGGAAAGTTTCTCAACCAGCTTAAAAAGTCCTGGTCTTGTTCTTTGGGGAATTTCCAAAGAAATTCCTTTTCCGGGAAGAAAAAAATCTTTAATATTAATGACCCCAGCCAGGAAAAGAACAGTGCCTAGAATTCGGTCAAATAGAATTCGATAAGGAGACAGATTTAAAGTTTCAACTGAACGATAAAATAAAAGACCGATAGCCAGATAAGTTAGGTAAACTGTCAAAATATAAACTCCGCCAAGGCGAAGAATTTTTTCAGGCTGGCGGGCAAAAACAATAATATAGCCCAAAAGAAGGAGAATCATCCCAATAGCACAAGGATTAATACCATCAACCAATCCAGCCACCGTAATTAGGGGAAAAGTAACTTTTCCTCCATTTTGGGCAAGAAAACAGGCGACTGAAGTACAGACTTGTTCCATGGATGTCTATTTTACCTTTTTCTTCTGATAATCTTCAATGGCTTTTTTTAAGGCATCGGCGGCTAGAACTGAACAATGAAGTTTGTTTTTCGGCAAACCTCCTAAAGCTTCAGCGACGGCTTTATTAGTAATTTTTAAAGCCTCAGAAATTGGTTTGCCTTTAACCATGGTCGTAATCATACTAGAAGTGCTTATGGCTGCACCACAACCTAAAGTCTGAAACTTCACATCCTCAACATATTCTTCACCATTTCTCTTGCCAACTTTAATAAACATCCGCATAATATCTCCACAGTTATGTAGCGCGGCCGCTTCAACCAAATAGGAATGTGTTTTTTCAACCCCCAAATTCAAAACTGGCCCAGTGTAATCTAATTTCTCGTTTTTCCAAATAGGTGCATAGTAAAATCCGCCAGCGAACCAAGTTTTGCGCGGATTTTTTATTTTGCCGGCGAAACTTAATTTTTGACCGATTATTTTCCCAATTTTTATCAGCGAGTCTTCATTTTTAATGTAAAAACAATAATGTTTTTTATGAATCCCTTTGGCCGAAAAAACCAAAAAAGAAGAGATAATTTTTTGTCTTAGCAAAAGAAGTTTAACTTGGTAAGCAAGTTTTGGTGAAATTGTTACAAATTTAGAAACCTTTTTAGCGGGATTTATATAACCATCTCCTCGCCACAAACCACAGAGAATCTCTTTTTGTTTTTCCAAAGGAAGAAGCATCATCCAATGAGGAAGCTGTTTTTCCAAAGCCCCCTTGCCGAAAAGGCCGCTAAAAAATCTCGCCAATCGTGCGCTGTAAAAGAGTAAACCTAAAGAATTTCTTCTTGCGACAATCTTGGCCGACTTTAAACCAAAAACCTCTTCCATTAAAAGATTAACTTCTTTTACATAGCCTCCTTCTTGGGCGCCAAAAACAAAACCGACTGTTCCTTGAGAGGGACTAGTTCGACAATAGCCTTCGGCCAGATAATAGCCAACCAGCCTTAAGAGATTTTTATCAATCTTGATTTTTAGGGGTAGTTTCTTGCTTTTAAAATCCCATTTAGGAACAGGAACTAAAAAATCAATCAGCTCAATATCTTTGATCTCTTTTGGAATTGGATAAGCAATAAAATCTCCCTTCTCTAATTCATCAATTCTGTTCCAATCCAGAATAAATTTATTTTGCTTAAAAGCAACAAATTTGTGCGTATGGCCAGAAGTTTTAGCGGAAAGAAGATGATGCTCTGGGGTAACCAAAACCTCTCCTAAATTATGAACCCTAAGCCGATAAATTTTCCCTTGATATAGTCTTTGATAGGTTTTACTAACCTTATGAAAACAACCATCATGACCAAGTACTTTTCTGCCAGTTTTAATCTCCTCGATGGGGACAGCTTCGCTGTTGGCCATTACCAAAGTTTGAGGTGGAACACAAACAGGATTTCCAACGGTCGCCACCCCATCAGCGTCCTTAATTTCTCCCATATTGCGGGGGTTTTTGAAATGCTCCAAAACTTTTTCTGAATAAAGTTCGTCTATATTCATTTCGGTGCCATTTTTCTTAATTTTTCCACTATTTTAGGCAAAACTTTTATAACATAATCAATCTCTTCTTCAGTCGTATCTTTTCCTAAGGAAAACCGTAAAGAACCATGAGAGTCCTCGGGCTTAAAACCCATGGCGGTTAAAACATGAGAAGGCTCTAAGGAACCAGTGGTACAGGCTGAACCAGAGGAAGCGGCCACACCATATTCATCCAAAAGAAGTAACATCGCCTCACCTTCAGCTCCAGGAATGATAAACGAGGCGATGTGAGGAGACCGTTTTTGCGGATGACCAGTCAGTTTTACCCCAGGAATCTTCAAAACCCCTTCAATTAATTTATTTCTCAGTTTTTCTATGCGCTTTGCACTATGCACTTTGTTCTGCTCAACGAGCTCGACGGCTTTGCCGAGAGCGACTATATAAGGCACATTTTCAGTTCCTGAACGAAGACCAAATTCTTGCCCGCCACCATCTTGTTGCCTTACAATCGGCGTTCCTCGACGAATATATAAAGCGCCGATTCCTTTTGGAGCATAGAATTTATGACCAGTTAAAGAAAGTAAATCAACCCCTAATTTTTCAACATTACAGTCTAAATACTGAAACGCCTGAACTGCATCAGTGTGGAAATAGATTTTAGATTTTTGATTTTTGACCCTAGATTGGTTTATTCTCTTAATCAGTTGACCAATTTCTTCAATTGGCTCGATTGTTCCCACTTCATTGTTAACATACATAACGCTCACTAAAACTGTTTCTGGCCTAATGGCCTTTTCAACATCAGAAACTTTTACCATTCCATACTTATCAACCGGAAGAAAAGTCACCTGGGCCATTCCCAATTTCTCCAGATGTTTGCAAGTCTCAAACACCGCTTTATGTTCCACCGAAGAAGTGATGACATGCGGCTTTTCTATGCACTTTGCGCTATGCACTATGCCCTCTATTAGCCCTTTATGGGCTAAATTAATTGATTCAGTCGCGCAAGAGGTAAAAATTATCTCCTTATCTTTGGCACCAATTGTTTTAGCAATTTTTTCTCTAGTCTCCTCGATTGCCATTTTTGCCTTTCGGCCCCATTGATGAATTTCTGAAGCATTGCCAAAGCCTTGAAGAAAATAGGGTTTCATCGCCTCAAAAACCCGGCTGTCTACCGGGGTGGTCGCCGCATAATCTAGGTAAATCTTTTTCATCATATAAAAATCCCGCACTCTCCTTTTTTACATTTTTCAGTAATAAAATAAAAAACTTTTCTGCCTTTTTTCTTTGAAGCCAAAACTCCAGCCTCTTTTAGATATTTTAAATGGTGAGTAATTGTTGGCTGTTTAAGCTTAAAATGCTTAGCAATTTCTAAAACCGACATTTCCCTTTTTTCTTGCAAAAGGTTGATGATTCCAATTCGGGCTTGGCAAGAAAGCCCGGAAAAACAGGACACACAAGCAGAACTAAGTTTCATCGTATAGATAATAATCTATATGTTGAAGTTTGTCAAGAAGCCTTTTTATAACCCCAGGGCATTCGGCCAAAACCGTGCCCGCCAAAATCAATCCGGTGAACAATACCAGAACCACATTTCGGGCATTTCATTTCAATTCCTCTTTTCCCTGTTCCAAAAGGCACTTCCCAAATATTTCCACATTCTTCACATTTAAATTGTCTCACTGGTTCTTTTATTATTCTAAAAACACCCCCTTCAATTCTAATCGCTTTACTGCAAACTAGGGCTTCACTTATTTTTTTGCGAGCAGAGGTTAAAATCCGCTGAAAAGTGCTTTGAGAGACTTTCATCTGGCTTGCGGCTTTTATCTGGTCTAAACCTTCAAGATCTGCCAACCTTATCGCCTCAAACTCATCCATGGCCAAACCAACCTCTTCAAGCATTCCCAAAGGAATGCCTCGAGGTTTAAAATAGGTAACGCCTGGCATGAAGCCAATGCATCTTAACCTCTTCGGCCTTGGCATATATTTTTGCTAAAATAATTTATTCCTCTTTACCGAGTTCTTCCTCCTCTTTATTAACATCCTCAATCTCTTCTTCCAAAGCCTTTTTATACTCGGTAAGGGCTTTTCTCTGGTCCTCGCGGGTTTGAGGCCAGCTCCAGCCAAAGTAACGACCCAAGCCTCTTCCCATACCATATCTTCTTCTCCAACCCAAACCTAGGCCGCAAGGGCCGAAACCTCGACCAGTTGCTGGTCCCATTCCCATCGGACCTGTTTTATCAAATCCTGGCATTTTACTTTCACCCCCTTTCTAAGTTCAGATAATGAATATATATTCATTATAAATTAGACGGGGGGGCTTTGTCAAGAAGTATCAACAAGGAGTGAGCAGAGAATTAGGAGCAATAGAGTCAAATTCTTTATTCGTGCTTTTCTGCCTGCATTGCCTCTTCCTTGGTTTTATGAATCGTTCCGTCGGGATGATTGGGAGGAGAATAAATGGTGTAGAGCTTAAGCTCTTCTGTAGTTGAGGTATTTATAATATTATGCTTGGCTCCGGCAGGAACAACCACCGCCGTACCATTAGAAACTACGCTTTCTTCGCCATTAATAATCACCTTTCCCTCTCCTTGTTCAAACCGGAAAAACTGGTCAACGTTTGGATGAGTCTCCATGCCAATTTCTTCACCCGGTTTTAAACTCATTAAGACCAACTGACTATGTTTTCCAGTAAAAAGAACTTGACGAAAGAAAGAATTGGCCAGAGTTTTTTCTTCAATATTTCCAACAAAACCAGTCATTTTCTCACTCCCCTGCAACACAGAATCACAGAATCTTGCAACACAGAATCACAGAAATATTTGGAACTGCAGAAAATCCCTGTGGTTCTGCGTATTCCTCTGTGTCCTCTGTGTTGCAAGTTTAGATTATAACTCTTTTAATTTCGAGTTTGCTTTTGGCGAAATTTAAAATTAACCCGACATTTTTATTTGTTCCCTTGAGATAAGAAACAACTTGGGCTATCTGAATATTTGTTATCTCAGAAATTGCTTTTATCTCAACTACTACTGCATTTTCAATTAAAAAATCAACGAACTCGTAACCGATATTTTTACCCATAAATTTAATGTAAAATTTCTTTTCTTGGATAAACTTTAATTCAGTCTTTTTAAGGGCTAAGGCAAGCGCTCTCTGGTAAACTTTCTCTGGAAAACCTGGACCAAGTTTTTTATGAACACCTATCGCTTCTCCAATTATCTTTTTCGTTATCTCTTTATATTTATAATTCTCCATCTAAATTCCGTGCTTTTGCTCTGTGCCTCTGCGCACTTCTCTGTGTCCTCAGTGTTGCAGTTCTCTGTGTTTCTGCGCACTTCTCTGTGTTCTCCGTGTTGCAAGCTCAAGATTCCATTCTAAAATAAATTCCAAAAATAGCCAAGACGGCGGCTACCAAAAGCCATTGGGTTGAAGCCAACCACAAATCAACTCCGGTTGCTCCAAATCCGGCTAGAACAACGGATAAAACCGAGGCAACCATACAAAGTTGGGAAACCTGCTTGACCTGCTTTTTCTTCATTTTTCTCACCTCCTTTTTATTTTATCTTATCACAAATAAAAAGCCCAATAAACTGGGCTTTTAAACCGCTCGCTCCCCATCGTGGAGGAAGTCAGAACCAGTCTTTACCTCAAAACATCCTAGACTTTCTCCTTTTCTTTAACAACCCTAGGAACATCAATATACTCTCTAAAAAAAGCTTCCGTTGCAGGCCAAATGTTTAACTCCCTCATCTCTTCTCTCAAAAACCATCCAGCATTGTCTAATTCTTCCGATTTTTTGAGCTCGCCAGAAATAACCCTACACTCCCACCAATATGTTATTTGACCCTCAACATCACCTGGAGTTTCTGCTATCTCTCTAATTGGTTCAATCTCTAAGTCTAACTCTTCTCTTAGTTCTCTCCTAAGAGCATCTTGTTTTGTTTCTCCTTCTTCAATTTCTCCACCAGGAGGATACAAGAACCCTGTAAATTCACCATAAGCACTAGTTGAACTTACCAATAAAAATCTACCGTTTTCGGGGTGCTGTATTACTGCTACCGCAACTCTTTTCATAGAGAACATTATACCAAACCAAAAAAGCCCAAGAAATCAGGCTTTCTGAAGCTAGTTTACACTGAGCTTGTTTACACTGAGTTCACCGAATGTGCCGAGGTGCTCTCCGCAGTGGAAGAAGTCAAAACCTGTTTGCAGGAAATAACTACTCCAAAAACTTAAAAGTAGAAAGTATCAAAATCGTCTTTTATCCTCTTGGTCCTCTACCTATTCCTCCCTTTCTCTGTTCCATGTAGCAATCTCGGCAATAAACTGGTCTATCTCCGGATGGTTTAAAAGGAACTTGAGTCTGCTTACCACACTTAGCGCATTTTACATCATAAAGCTGGCGACCAAGCTGGTCAGTGCCTGCTGGTGTAGTTGTATCGTCTGTTGGCGCAGTCGGACTACTAGTAGGCTCTTCAACTTTAGGTTCTTCAGTCTTAACTTCTTCAGCCTTGGTTTCTTTAACCGGTTTATCAGTTACTTGTTTATCTTTATCTGGCATTAATAATCACCCCCTTTCTCTTTTATCTTATTTATCTTACCACAAATTAAAAAAGCCCATGAAATCAGGCTTTTTGAAGCTGGTTTACACTGAATGAAACCGAAGTGCTTCCCCTAAAGGACTTATTCATCAACCGAAAAATAGAGTTTTCGTTTACTTTTCCAGAAATACAAACAAGTCTTGGCTTATTTGGATTTAAATATTAAGATTTCCTGTTCCCCCTCGTGGACGATGTTAGAACCAGTTTAGTTGAATAATGCCTTTAATTTGAAAATCACTTTTTAAAACAAGTTTGTAAAGGTTTAATTGCCAAGACTAAAGCAATTATTAAAAACCAAGCCCAATGAATACTCATTACCCAATTTGCAAATCCAGCCCAAGCAGAAACCAAAAACAAAGTAGCAAATACAACCGACCATTTAATTAGGGCTATATCCCAAAGTCCAAAATGCTTAAAATTCATTCTCCACCTCCTTTCTGTTTATAATAATATTATATCAGAAGTGATTTTGAAGCTAAAATCGTGAGCTCCCCGTCGTGGACGACGTTAGACCTATTTCTTCCAGTTTGTAACTCGTTGATTTATCTTAAAGATTACTAACGATACAATAAAATAGATTATTAAAGAAAAAACTAGCATTAGGAAAAACAAACCAATGGTATTAGTCTCTCTCAAAGAATAAAATAACACTTCTATTGGCTTATACCATGTCACGTATTGTCCTCCGTTATATTGCTCTCTAAATAATGGAAGACAGAGAATAATAACTGTAATTAGAACATTAAATATTCTAGGTTTTAAAAAGCTAAAATTAACTCGCATTTGCCATTATTATACACCAGAGGTTCTGTATGTCCTACTCGGGGCGAGGCTAGCTCCGGCGGCTGGATTCGAACCAGCAAACCATCCGCTTAACAGGCGGCTGCGCTACCGTTGCGCCACGCCGGAATATGCTAATTATACCAATTTTTCCTTCAAGATTCTAGGTTTACTGATTTTATTCCTCAAGAGGAATCCTAAACTTGCACTCAGGGACTTCGCCGAGGGGAGTTTTTTCAAGTCGGTGAAGGTCTAAAGGAGAACCGCCTAACTGACATCTCAATTTAACTCCCCCAGGCCTACCCTTCTCTTCAATCTCAATCTTCAGACCTTGACATCCCCCACAAGTTTCGCTATTTTCTAAAGCCCTTAGACGGGCAACCCTCTCGGCCATCGTTTCGTCATGTATTCTTGCTCCTTTTTTGGAAATTCTAGCTTGCTGTTTTCTGAGTGCGGAGACTGCCTGGCGGATTTCTGCTTCTCTTTCTTTCCAACTCATTCTTTTATTCCAAATAATCTTGAAGTTTTTTTCGGCGAGAAGGATGTTTTAATTTGCGAAGGGCTTTGGCTTCAATTTGCCTAATTCTTTCTCGGGTTACTCCAAACTCCCGGCCAACTTCCTCTAAAGTCATTGGTCTTTGACTATCTAAACCAAACCTCATCTTTAAAACCCTGGCTTCGCGGTCTGATAAAGTATGCAAAACTTCCTCAATATTTTCTTTAAGAAGTTGTTTTGAGGCTTGGTCATAAGGTTGAGGTTGGGAAGTATCTTCAATAAAATCTCCTAAAAGAGAGTCCTCCTCATCTCCAACCGGCGTGGCCAAAGAAGTGGTATCTTGGGCAATTTTAAAAATCTCCCTAACTCTTGAGGCCGGCAAATCCATTTCTCGGCCAATCTCCGCCGGTGTCGGTTCCCTTCCTAAATCTTGCATTAATCTTCGACTGGTTCTTATTAACTTATTAATCGTCTCAACCATGTGAACCGGAATCCGAATTGTCCGGGCTTGGTCAGCAATGGCCCGAGTGATGGCTTGCCTAATCCACCAAGTAGCATAGGTTGAAAACTTATAACCTCTTCGCCAATCATATTTTTCAACCGCCCGAATTAAGCCCTGATTTCCTTCTTGAATAAGATCAAGAAGAGTTAATCCCCGACCAACATATTTTTTGGCAATAGAAACCACTAAACGAAGATTTGACACCGTTAACTTTTTCTTAGCCGCCTTTGAACCTTTCTCAATTCTTTGGGCTAAATCTACTTCTTCTTTGGCTACCAAAAGGGAGATTCGACCAATTTCCCGAAGATACATCCGGACCGGATCGGTTATGGTTTTATCCTGAAGAGTGGACAAAACTTCAAGTTCTTTGGCTAATTCTGAAACTGCTTTCTCGTCTTCTTTTATTTCTTCCTCAGTGACGGTCTCAAAAACATCAACACCTAGGCTCAAGAGTCGGTCATATAAATCATCAAGTTCTTCTAATCTTTTTTCGGCGTCAGGAAAAATCCCCAAAATTTCCTCTTGAGTTAGAAAACCCTGTTTTCTGCCTTTTTCAATTAATTTTTTGACCTCGGAGCGAAGTTTAACCATACTCTTTAATTATACCACGAATTAGGCTTCTAATTCTGTTAATTTTTGGGCGATTTTCTTAAATTCCTCGTTGAGTTTTTTAAGTCTTTTGGGTTTTTTCTCTTTCTCGCAAAGCCTCATCTCTCCAGAAAGTTTTTTAAGTTCTTCCTTAAATTCCAGTTTTTCAAGTTCAAGAAGAGTTTTTTTAATTTCTCGCTCAAACCAAGCCTCATCAGTAATATTTTTGCCTAAATCCTGAAGATAAAAACCATTAAAGATTTCCAAAAGTTCAGAAGGCAGGTTTTTGGCAAAATCTTTACTCTTAAATTTCTTTTTTTTCTTTTTCAAAAATTTTTCCAAAGCTTCCTTGATTCGCGCCAAAGAAGGAGTTTTAATCAATTTTTTGGTTTTTCCTTCAAGCAAAATTTCTGGTTTTTCTCCTTGAAATGAAAGAGCAAAAAAGTATTCTTCCAAAACTTCTCTTCTTGTTCTAGTTTCGGCCTTTTTAGTCTCTTCTTCTAATCTTTTGGCAAACTCTGGTTTCTCTTCAATTTTTGCTATTTGGGCTAAAATTGCCTCCTCAGAAACTCCAAGCCTTTCAGCCAGAATCCTAATATAATGATCCTTAACAATCTCATCCGAAATTTTTGAAAAGATTGGCAAAAGTTCCTCGCCAATTTTTCTTTTTCCTTCTGAAGTTTTTTCGTCGAATCTTTGGAAGGCAGATTGGATATAGAAATCATAAACCGGAATTGCTTCCTCAACAACCTCTTTTAAAAGTTCAGGATTCTTTTGGGCTAGTTCATCTGGATCTTTACTTTCAGGGATTTTAACTACCCGAATTAAAAGACCGTATGAATCAGCAATCTCAATTCCACGCCTGGCAGCCATATCTCCGGCCACATCCTGATCCATGGCAAGAGAGATATTTTCCCCAAATCGTTTAAGAAGTTTTACCTGGGGCTCGGTTAAGGCGCTTCCTTTAATCGCGACCACGTTTTCAACTCCGGCCTGATAAGAGGAGATTAAATCAAGTTCTCCCTCAACCACGACTGTCCGATTTTTCTTTTTAATAGCGCTTTTAGTTGTCTCCAAACCAAAAAGAAGCTCGCCTTTATGGTAAATTGGAGTCTCGGGAATATTGATATATTTCGGTCCAATTTTTTCTGCCTCCTCTTCTTTCCAGGAGCCAACTACTCTTCCGGAAAAACCAACTATGTTTCCCCGATGGTCGCGTAAAGGAAAAATAAGCCGGTCATGGAAAAAATCAACAAATCTCCCCTTTTGGCTTGTCACAAGTCCTGCCTTAAGCAAATCTTCAACCTTATACCCCTTTTTACCTACCAAAAATTTTTGAAGACCCCAAGGCATGGCCGGAGCAAATCCCAGTTTAAATAATTGAACTGATTCTTTTTTTATTCCCCGACCCAAAATATAGTTTAAGGCAGGCTTACCAACCGGATGAGAAACTAGAAGATAATGATAAAATTCGCTGGTTAAATGATTTATTTGAAAAAGTTTTTCTTTTTCTTCTTCTTGAGGACCGGGACGGTAAGGCGCAAGTTTAATTCCGGCTCTTTTGGCCAAAGTTCGAAGAGCCTCGCCAAACTCCATTCCTTCCATCTTCATCAAAAACCCAAAAATATCTCCGCCTTCGCCACAGTTAGCAACAAGAAAATTCTGAGCTATATAAGAATGATCTGCCTCAAGTGTCAAATTGTAAACCTTACCCTTAAATGACTCTTTTTCTAGTTTTCTCACAGGGAGCATCCAATACTCTGCCCCATCGGACCCTCTATAAACTAACCCATATCGAGATTTTGCTTGAGTGGACCAACCAATTCTATAAGACTGTCTATGAGAGACACTTTTGATATCAACTTTTTTCTCTTCGACAGTCTCGGTTGGAAAATAACCTAACCTGAGAATAATATCACGTAATTGCTCAGCTAAAACAGCAGAGACCGTAGTAATGACACAATGATAGTGTTTCGATTTACTTCCCTTAAAGGTCCAACCGTCACCCCGCAAAATTGCTTTAAGAATAATTCCTTGTTTTTTAGGAGGTAAATGTTGAAAAATAAAAGGAGTGTGTTTGTTTTCGGCACCCTTACCACACAGGTTTTCAAAAATATTAGCTAAAAATGAGTGACAGCAGGTAACTTCAATACCAGTTCTACCTCTCCTCTTTCGATAATGGATGCTTGATTGCAACCCAAATATTTTCCTTATCAGTCTTGCTATTTCTTTTGCAAAATTTTTCTCGTTGTTCCCCAAACTAAAACGGATATAGGCACGATTATTACTTCCTTCAGCAATATAGAATCCTAAAAGTTTTAAAAAATCCTTATCAACTGGAATTTTATAGGTTATCTTCCTAGGTTTTGTTCCGTGGGGTGATAAGGTTTTAGTAATAAATTTCTGAAGGTCAATTTCCTTGAGATCATTTACCTTTTTATCAATTGGATAAATTAAGCGATCTCCAACTCTAAGATCGCCAGCGGAAATCTTTTTAATTGGAAAATATTTTTGTAACTTCTGATGATATTTCTCTTTGTCTAATTTCTCATACCTACGAAAGCGCTTGGAGAAATTTTTATATTGTCTGGTGTAGGAAGCGCCGTCTATGATGAAAACTTTGTGGTCTTCAGTTAGGGTAACTGCTCCTCCAAGTTTCCAAAGGAAAACTTTAACCATTTTCCCTCGATAGCCTCTCTTGTGAGTAAAAGCAACTCGCCTTGGTTCTCCTTTACCAGAGACAACCAAATCGTGCCTTTTTATTTGATCAATCAAATGGAGTCCTTCAGGGGTCTTTATCTTAGTTCCAACTGGAAAACAACCAAAACACTTAAAAATCTGCCTTTCCGGTGAAACCATAAAAGAAGGGGTTTTTTCCGAATGAAAAGGACAAAGGCTCTTGAAATTTCGGCCTGATTTTTTCAGAGGCAGATATTCAGAAATTAATTGAACAATATCAATTTTGGAGCGAACCTCATCAAGTTGATCCATTTACCCCCACACCAAATCGGTGTGTTTATCCCTCCTTTCTATCATATATTTTAGTTTAGTGTGCCTCCATCAGATTTAATGCTATATATTATCCTTTTTTTAAGTTGTGTAAATGCCTTGCTTCTTAGTTTCAAGTTAGACTCTCGTTTCCTTGCGTCTTTTTCTATTTTGTATGCTTCATAATAAATAAGTTCAAATGGGGTTCTAAATTTCGTAGAAAATACCTTTCCTTCATTATGCTCTTTTAATCTCCTCCTTAAATCATTTGTCGATCCAATATAGAGCTGGCCATCCTTTTTGCTCCTTAAAATGTAAATATAAAACATCTTTGGTGTGGGGGTGTACCTTTCCTCAATTTTAGCCTAAAACGAAGCAGATTTCAATTCGAAAGAAGTTCGGACGATTTTCCGCCTCCGTTAAAACTTCGGCGGACAGGCAAGTTTTTCTTTGCCTGCCCCGTTAATTTACTTCAGCAAGTTTTATCTTTTTTTCCAAAACAACAAACAAAAAAGCTGAGATCACTGCCATGATACTTCCAAAGATAAATGGCGCGCTAACGCCAATATAAGTCCAAAGCAAACCGGCAATTAAAGAAGCGAAAAGAGTACAAAGGCCAATGGTGGTTTGATAAACACCAAAGGCCGTACCGGTTTTTTCTTGTGGAACTAAATTAGAAATGTAGGCCTTGCCTACTCCTTCGGTGAAGGCCATATATATTCCGTAAACCGGGAAAAGGAACCAAAGGAAAAGACTGGAATGTGCCAGACCAAAAAAAAGATACACAGCGGAAAAAAGCAAAAAGCCAGCCAAAAGCACTTTTTTAGGCCCGATTTTATCAGAAATAATTCCGGCAGGCATTGAAAATATGGCATAGGTAAAATTGAAAAAAACATAGGCCAGTACAACTAAAGTCAATGACAAACCCAAATTCTGCGCTCGTAAAATTAAAAAGGCGTCTGAACTATTGCCCAAGGCAAAAATGAAACTAATCCATAAAAAAATCTTAAAAGATGAATCAAGGTTACGCCAATTAAAAAGAAAGGTAGGGAAAGAATTTGCTTCTTTCTTCCTTTCTTTCACAAAAAAGAGCAACAAGAGAATTCCAATAAAAGCAGGAATAAAGGCGAGAAAGAAGATTAAGCGAAATTTATTATCTAAAAAATGAATTGCCAAAAGAGCTATGAGCGGCCCGACCACCGCTCCAAAAGTATCAAGAGAGCGATGAAAGCCAAATGACCTGCCGC
>Ga0210057_1005666_pt1 | contig 15947 bp, 19 predicted proteins | sample CryGeyCG2114_010_2_FD_183968 | JGI IMG/M metagenome (GOLD analysis project Ga0210057, IMG submission 183968) | Groundwater microbial communities from aquifer - Crystal Geyser CG10_big_fil_rev_8/21/14_0.10 (SPAdes) (version 2) | ecosystem: Environmental > Aquatic > Deep subsurface > Groundwater ...
TCAACTTTGCTAAACCATTCGTCAGACAAATTTAATGTACGAAAATTTTCTATTTGAACTTCATTCTTTCTGCGAATTTATCATCTGATTTTCGTCAAAGTTGGCGGCCAACTAAATACGTACGGATTAACACTGCAAACATCCGTAAGTTATATTAACTGACTTGTTTTTAGTTGTCTTATGGATAACCGTAAATTAGGCGCAATCCTCTTGCTCATTGGCATTATCTTAGCTTCTGCCACCTTAATCATCAAGATTCAGGAAGACTCTTTCATCAAAAAATTTGAAGCAGAGAATGGAACTTGCTATCTTGATGATGTCACTTGCCTGCATGAACAGCAGCAGATTGCTTTTTATGGTATTGCTTGGGTTTTCTCGGCTATCCTCATTGCTCTAGGTGCTTACTTGATGTTTTTTGAGAAATCACAGCAAGAGATCATTACCACTTTAGAACGGCAGAAACATCTGCAATCAGAAGATGAAAAATTCAACATCTTATTGAAAGGACTGAATGAGGAAGAGCAGAAAGTCCTTAAGGCTGTCAAGGAGCAGGATGGCATCACACAGCAGACTCTGAGGTTGAGAACCGATCTCCATAAATCAAAATTGTCCATCCTTCTTGAACAGTTAGAAAAAAAGGATCTCATTACCCGACAAGATAAAGGCAAGACTAAGGAAGTTTTCTTGAAAATCAATCTATAAACGGTGTTGTACAAAAATATTTGTATTTCAGCCCTTCTCGGACTTTCAGTTTCAGGGCTAACATATATGTTATCTAACGTTTTTATAGTCCAAGAGGTGTAAGAAATATGAAAAAATTTGACTTAAAAGTAACAGGCATGACTTGTGCAAGTTGTGAGGTAATTCTTGAACGATTATTGAAAAAAGTACCTGGAGTTCGTAATGCACAAGTTAGTAGGTCAAAAGAGAAAGCTTATCTTCATTGTGAAGATAATGTTCAATTAGAAGATTTACAGGCTATAGTTATGGAGAAAGGTTATAATCTTCTTTCTACTGATCCTATTGAGACTCCAGTACGTCAACCATTTATTGTAAAAAACAAGAAATATTATGCGGAGATTGGAGCAGTTTTGCTATTCATTATTGGTTCATATTTTATTTTAAATCAGTTAAATCTTCTCCCCGAGGGAATTGGTGTTACTGATAACATGAGTTATGGATTTGTGTTTGTGATTGGATTAGTTGCTGCAACATCAACTTGTTTAGCAGTTGCTGGCGGTCTATTACTGGCTGTTGCAAATAAATACAATGTAGCCCACCCTGGTCTTACTGGCATACAGAAATTTAAACCCCATATTTGGTTTAATGTTGGGAGAGTTGTTTCTTATGTTTTACTTGGAGGAGCAATTGGAGCATTAGGTTCTATACTGAGTATTTCTACTAAAGTAACTGGAATTATTACCATTGTTGCAAGTTTTTTCATGATTGTCATGGGGATACAACTGTTACAAATCTTTCCTTGGATGAATAAGATACAACTTAAAATGCCCAAGTTTATTGCTCATAAAATTTATGATTCATCTTATCAAGAAAGAAAAAAATCCCCTGGGAAAATATCTTCATTCTTCTTTGGAGGAGCAACATTCTTTTTGCCTTGTGGATTTACACAAGCACTTCAATTATATGTGCTAGGCAAGGGTGATTTTGTTACTGGAGCTTTGGTAATGTTAGCATTCTCTTTGGGAACTCTTCCTGCACTTGCTGGAATTGGTGCATTTACTAGTTTTGCAAAAGGAAAAACTCAACGGCACTTTACAACTTTTTCTGCAGTATTGGTAATTATATTGGGTTTGTTTGCCATGCCATCTGGGCTAACTCTTATTGAACTAGGTTCTGTTCCAACTATTGTTGATAATCAACCTTTTATGAGTGTTGATTCTAACTTGCCACCAGAACAGATTAATCAGATACAGGAGATTAATATGGAAGTGAGAGGACTTGATTATTATCCTACTGATTTTACGATCAAGAAAGGGGTTCCTGTCAAATGGAATATTGATGGCAGAAATGCTATTGGATGTGCTCAGGTAATTAGTGTACCTGCTTTAGGTATTACTGAACGTCTTCCTGGAAATACTATTAAAACAATAACCTTTACTCCTTCCCAAACTGGAAAAATTAAGTTTAGTTGTACAATGGGGATGGCTGGTCCAGGTTCATTTGAGGTAATTTAAAATGAAAACAATAAATTTGAAGATTAAGGGTATGCATTGCCATAGTTGCAGTATGTTGATCAGTGACGCCTTGGAAGATATCGGTGTTAAAAAAAGTGAAATTGATGATAAGAAAGGTACGGCAATCATCGAATTTGATGAAGCTAAACTGACAGTAGAGCAGATTAAATCAGCCATAAAAAAAGAGGGGTATGATGTCATATGAGTATTGTAAAGAAACAGCTTAAAACAAAAGGCATGACCTGCAACAGCTGTGAGAAGATTATCGCTAAGCAAGTCTTTAAGCTGCCTGGAGTAGAAAAAATCCATATTAACTACAGCACTGAGAAAGCCGAAGTGGAATTCGATGACAGCAAAACAACTCTCCATGAAATAAAGAAAGTGATTGAAGAAAAAGGTTACATCTGTGAAGAAGAAAACAATCTCTCCGAAATAAAATCTAATAAGACTAATTGGTTGGGCTGGGCTTTTGCCGGGATCGGCCTGCTTCTCGTGGCTTATTTTGCTTACACTTTTTATGGTAAGATTCAGTTGCCAGAAATTTCCGCCAACATGGGTTACGGATTATTATTCGTTGTCGGTCTGTTAACAGGCTTTCATTGTATCGGCATGTGTGGTGGCTTTGTAGTATCTTATACAGCTAAAGGAGTTAAGGATGGCAAGAAACCATACCAACTACATCTTTCCTATGCCGTTGGTAAAACTCTATCTTATACTCTCATTGGCGCTGGTTTTGGTCTCTTAGGCAGTATCATCGCTTTCACCCCCGCAATAAGGGGTATGGCAGGCATCTTAGCTGGTGCTTTTCTCATCTTGTTCGGCTTGAAGATGCTCAACATCATTCCTGGAATCAGAAAAATAGGCTTAAAGACACCGAAATTTATCAGCAGATTTGTTGGTACAGAAACCAAGAAACATTCCAGTCCGTTAATTATCGGCCTTCTTAATGGCTTGATGATTGCCTGCGGTCCTTTACAAGCGATATACATTATGGCCGCCGGAACTGGTAGCATACTGGAAGGCGCCAAACTCCTGCTGATTTTTGGTTTAGGAACCTTGCCGGTCATGCTCGGTTTTGGTTACCTGACCAGTATCGTCAGCAGGAAAGCCACACATAAGATCCTCAAGGCTTCTGGTGTAATTGTCATCATCTTGGGTATTATCATGGTCAATCGTGGCTTGGCTCTCACTGGCACAGGTTATGACCTTAACTCTCTTACCTCTGGTTTCGCTGTCAACACGAACTCCGGCAGCAGTGGTGGAGAAATTATTATAAAAGATGGCTACCAGGAGATTAGGATGGATGTTAACAGCGCCGGCTGGAGTCCCGATAGATTCGTGCTGAAAAAAGGTGTTCCGGTTAGATGGATCATCAACGGCAAAGAAATTAATGGTTGCAACAATGGTATCCAAGTGCCAAAATTAAATCTAAATTTTAGGATCCAACCGGGAGAGCAGGTTATCGAGTTCACACCGACAGAATCTGGAACCATCTCATGGAGTTGCTTGATGGGTATGATTCCGGGTGTTTTTATCGTTGAAGATGATCCTGCCTTAGCGCAGGAAAAATTAAATGAGGTTACTCTACCTTCCGGGGGCAGCTGCGGTGTTGGCGGTGGCGGCTGTGGTTGTGGAGGAGCCTGATTAACAACTTAACATGAGGTGGAAAAAATGAAGAAAATAAAAAAAATAACAAGGGTATCAATAATTATTTTGGTCATTATCAGCTTATTGATCGTTGGTTGCACTAATAGTCCTAGCTTATATGATAGTTTCGCACAATGCTTAACTGAAAAAGGCGTTACTATGTATGGCACGGAATGGTGTCCGCATTGCAAGAATCAGAAAGCAGAATTTGGCGGATCTTTCCAGTATGTGAATTACGTTGATTGTGACAGAAGCAGAGAAGTTTGCGATAACGCTGGCGTGCAAGGTTATCCTACTTGGGAAATTGAAGGACAGAGCTATGCTGGCGAACAAAGTTTGGGTAGGCTAGCTTCCTTATCTGGCTGTCAATTGGAATAAACTGGAGTATTAGGGTTATCAGAGCAATCAATTATGTAAAAATGGCTAGAAAACCCCTGGCTTTAGCCTGGGGATGTCCACAGAAAAAAAATATTTTTCTGGGACGCTAGAAAAGTCGTTGCTTTTCTACGCGAATAGCATAGATTTACTAGCCATTTTGCATCCTAAAAATGCGTTGTCAAGAAAACCATCTTTTTTCAAACCCAGTCTTTTAAGACTGGGTAAGATAGTTTTACGCATTTTTATGATTTTTTTATTTTATTTAGGCTTTTCTTTACAGAATTCTTACGTTTCAACAATGAACTGCCAAGAACTACAATAAACAATATTATCAAGATTATACCAACAAGATTTGCCTGTTCCCAGCCAATTAATTTATCTTGGATGGAATAAAAATATTGTTTTGTCCCCAGAATATCCCAATTATTGACCACAGAAGTTCCTTTATAGATTATCATCACTAAACCGAGAATAACAAACATGCTTCCCGAAAGAAGGTTTGTGGAATGGATCTCCCGCTTCTTGCCGCCGATCCAGAAGGTGAAGATTTTTCCCTTGATAAACTTACTTTTAGAAAGATTAAATCTGTCATAAAAAATAGACAGGATAAAAAGCGGAACCAGATTCCCTAAAGAATAAAAGAATAACAAGATGGCAGAGTATCCAATATTTCCCATGATTGCACCGATTCCCAGTATTCCCGCTAGGATAGGTCCCAAGCAGGCAGTCCATCCAGCAGCAAAAAATATTCCTAATAAGAACGTCCCCGAAACATCATTATTTACCTTACTGTTTAACCTGATGAAAGAAGAGAAACCTTTGCCCAACAAAGATATAATTCCTAAAAATATGATCAAAAGTCCGGCAATCGTAACCAGCCAGCCACTCTGTATGATTGATAAGACCTGCGAACCGATGTACCCTGCAATTATCCCCATCGTAACGAAAACTAAAGAAAATCCCAGGAAAAATACCCCTGTCATCTTAGTAATATTTTTTTTCTCTTTGAAGGTGTAAGAGAAATAGGCTGGCAAGAAAGGCAAGATACAAGGAGATAAAATTCCCAGAATACCAGCAATAAAAGCAATCAGGAAAGAAACTTTTACTGCAAAATCTGCAGTACTTTCATTATTGTAATCGATAATTTTCTGTAATCCTATCGGTAGATTAGATTCAGCAGATACAGAAGTGGTAGAGATAAAAGTAAGAACTATAAAAAATAAAAAAAATAAAACAAATAAACCCTGCTTTTTTGTTTTCATTTTGGAATCATCTGAGGATTTTTGTATTCATCGGTTGCCTTTTTCCTAACCTGAAAGCTCTGCAGTCTTACCAACAATCTCTCCACTATTTAGATTATGGTAGATGATGCCTTCACCTAAAGCTTCAATGTTTCTAAATATGTAAGTTCCATCATCAATTGTCCCTACCTGCTCCCACAATTTATCAAAATCAACGTATGCACCAATGTCTCCAGTTAGCATGACGGTCGGTACTTTTTCCAGTGCATACCTGTTTTTTAATTTGATTCCTTCGCCGGAGTTGATATCGATTGTCTTTACGTCAGCGATTGCAAAACCTATCTGTGAAAAAAGATTCTTATGCAAGTTCACATCATAGCATTCAGCGCATGCCGAGTCAGAGATCATCGTCAAATCAACCAGCCCGCGAAGATCTCCAGTTTTCACATCAAGGTAAGGCGCTGGACTTTCAAAGACATAATACTCATTTTTTTTAGTGACGCCTGCTTGTTTTATCTGCTCCACGAAAGGGTAAGCTTCAACATCTTCCGAGATAAGGAATACCGGCAATTTTTCAAGATTTAATTTTTTGATCAATTCCTGTGCTTCATTTTCTGAACTATTGATTATTTTTTGTTTAGTGGTTATACCAGACTGAGTGAGAGTATTGGTTATTGAACTGAGATCTCTGCAAGTTGTACACGAAGAGTCGTGTAACAAGATTGTCGAGACCAAACCAAGAACTTCACCTGTTTCTGCTTCAGTATAAGGCAGTTCAGGGTCATTAAAGATTAACAGACCATCTCTTTTTTCCATATTTATAATATCAATCTTATCAATCTCTCCAGAAATCAGCATAGCAGGTATTTTTTTAAGATCATACTTTTGTATGATCTCTCTTGCCGCGGGGGAATCAAATTCCAACTCTTTTTCATCGGTTATTTTGACATTATTTTTTTTTAGCGAATCAATGAGGGGAGAGATAGAAAAACAATCCTCACATTGAGCATTGTTGATAGTTATCAGCTGTATATTTGCTGGTATGGCTGCTTCTTTTGCTTCAGCTACCTTTCCGTCGATAATGCTGCTTAAAGATGCAGTCTGGACAATATTGAAAGTTACGATCAATATAGAAATTATCCCCAAGGCAAGGAAAAGATAGTCATAATTTTTGATTAAAGAACTACTTTTTTTCTCAGGGCTTGAGGGATGAATAATGTGATGTCTATGATCCTGTTTTGGTTCATGCTTCGCGGCATGGTCCCACTCATGTTTATCTATATAATGATTAGCGATTTTATTTTCTTTCATTTTTGCTTCCTCCTAATTTCAAAAAATAACTTGAATCAATAAATTGAATAAATTGAATTGTGCATATTATAACTTGTGAGCACGGCACTTATTATCAGTTCCCGTTTGGTTACTCATCCCCTATTGGTGGTGCTCGCCAACTTAACTTAATATGCACTTAAATAAAAAAAACTCAGCATCCACCTACCATCTGCGGTAAATTTTGAATACTTTTTGGTACTGTCTCTGTTGTTTTTGTGGTACTGTCCGCAGAAGTTGTTGATGCAGATGAAGCAGCTGATTTCATTACTTTCCCACCATCAGAGATGGTATCTTTTAATCCATTCAATTGCACTGCCTGCACCATCGAAACTAAAATCAGTATCCCTAATACTACAGCTAAAATTGTTGTATTTTTCATTTTTCACCTCCATAAATTGTTGAATCTCAATCCTATTTTTATGATCTTGTTGTCCGGTTAATTTTAACAACCTCCTACCATCCCTGGCAGTTCTTTTAGCGAAGAAACATCTCCTCCAGCTAAGCTAGCCCCTAACTCAATCATGTTCTTTGGGAAAAACAACGTCTTCCATCTCATCACTTCCCTTAAAATCTCCGCATCACTATAATCCGTGTAAGCTGAGAGATACATCGCAATTGAAAGCAATGCTGGATTGTGCTGGCATCCGCAAGCCGAATTTCCCTTGCTGTCGATACCGACTGCCTGTAAACCGCAGCAGTATTCACATGATATTCCCACCGGTCTGGAAGCCAGATTCATGAATCTTTTGAAGCCTTCCGGATTATTTTGCTCAACTTCTGCTTTTAATCCTCGGTACATCCTAGAAAGTGTCGCTAAACTATTGACTGGATCATCAAAACTGACCCCCAATTGTTCTCCATAATCAGGTGTTCCCGTGGGAAACATTATGGCCATGGCATCTTCAGCAGTCTTGATCTGATCTACTGGAAATACCGCTGCGATAGTGTGAGCGGTAGATTTTATAGATGCCAGGTCGATGTTGCCCAGCGACCCGTCGGTCAATCTTATCTCTGCAGAACCGGAATTCAAGTTGGCCCCCACCGCTGCGGAAACACCGCTAATCTGAACTTGATTAAACAAGATTATCATTACTGTAATGAGCAATAGCACCCAAAGAGATTTACTGACACGATAATCTTTTGAATCCTTATCAGATTTTGGATGATGCATTTTCTCAGGTGCATCCGCGAGTTTATTACCCTGTCCTGTACTTTCCATTATTTTTTCCATTTTTTACCTCCTTTTCCTAATCACAACAATGCTCCAATTTTTCTTCTATCTTCTTTATCTCCTCACTATACTTACCAAACCTATTTTTCTCATCTTCCATTCCTGATCCCTCTCCTGACCCCTCTCTGCTACTAAGAGATGCAATGCTGTATACAAACAACCCTATACCTGCAAGCAAAGACAACCAAAATGTCCAGTTATATATCTCAGACAACAGCAAGTATGTTAGGGCAATCCCTAAGATCACGATGAATATCTTTAGCCAGAGCAGCCTGTTTTTTCCGGCTTCCTTGATTTTTTTCTCAAACAGATACATCACTCCGACAACACTCCCTCCCATCAATATACCCATCAGAAGATCATCAACCAGCACGCCAGCAAATTTTAAACTCAGCAACGTGATCCAAGTAAAACTTACAGCCGAGCAGATAGCGCATATTTTTAACTTGAATTTTTTTTTGATCAGTTCTTTCAGAAAAAAAGTAAGAACTAAAAAAATGATCATGATTTCCAGTAATGCCCAAAATATTGTTGTTTCCATCTTAAATATACCAAAATAGTATTATCAATCCCAGCAGAATCATGACAATCCCCAAAAATAGCCTCAACAATTTACTTTTTGATTGCTCCCACTCAGTTATTTTTTGAGTTGTTCTTTTATTGGAGGCCAGCGCAAGAATGATTATCAACGGCAGCACAAACATGATATTGTAGATTATCAAGTAGATCATACCCTGCATGTAGGTTGTTTTTACTGCCAGCAGTCCGATAACTGCAACATAAATCCCTCCCGAGCAAGGAAAAGTGCATAACCCCACCAAGAAACCCAAAACCAAGGCGGCAGGGATTGTAGATTTATACATCCACTTTTTTAGATATTCCTTTGAGAAAGAAGGGATACCTAGCTTAATGCTCCGTTTTGGGAAGATATAACCAAAAATACTGATTACACCTAAAGCAATCATCAAATAAGCGCTAATCTGGGCCATGAGGTGAGGATAACCGGTGAAAATGATTGCTTTGACCAAGCCGATACCAATTAATATATAGGCCGAAAATATTGCAGAAATATAAGCAACACCCATCTTCAATATATTTTCTTTAGTTCTTTTGATGGCGTACAGGAAAGAGATGAATAATAATAAGACTGCAAAAGCGCAGGGGTTAAATCCATCCAAAAAACCGGAAGTGGCAATTAACGGAAACATTTTGCCAAAATTCCAAGAACTCTTATAATCATTTACCGGCTCTTTCAAATTAGCTTCATTTTCCTTGAACCAATCAAGATATGTATTTATCGGTGTGTCAATTGGATATTCTTGTGGTTCTCCCTTAAATCCCCAGGCAAAATAAGATTTGGCATCTTTCATCTCATCCTGCAATACCAACAATTTGTCATACTGCAAATCCTCGGTCAACAGATCAAGGACCACCTGTTTAGGAACATGACCACCCAGTACAAGTTTGTTGTCGATGAAAACGATAAAATGGCCTTGAAGCTTTGGTGGGATTTTCCATCTCTTGTTTAACTCGTTAAGAACGATACGGTTGTTTTTTTCATTGACATAATCTTTCTTGATGATCTCTTTGACACCACCTTCTTTCAAGATTGGTACCATTTCTTCCATCACATACATAGCGCACATTGTACAGGCTTCATTGTAATAGATGACAGCACTTTGGAACCCTTCAGCTTGAAACTCTTCAGCTTGGAAACTCGATTGTTCTTGTGCTAATACTCCGGGAATAAGATTAAAAAATAATATGACTGTGAAAAATAATGTTACAAACAATGTTACTACCCGCTGAAATTTTCCTGAATCCATTATGGTTGCCTCTTTTCCACTAATTTTAGTAATCATGTTGTGTTTCCATCTCCGTATCAAATCCTTCCTCAACCCAATGAGTTATTCCACCATTCATGATCTTGATATTAGTGTAACCCATTCTGCCCATCATCTCGTAAACCTGAGTGCTCTCTTTCCCAGAAAGATCATAAATGATAATTTGTTCTTCCTTAGCAAAATTCAATTTGTTTAGTGCTTCTTCAGCAATATCTTCCGGATGTAGGTTTACCGCCCTATCAATATGTCCTTCATCAAATTCAAAATTTTCCCGGACATCAAGTAGTTTGACCATTTCATCATCTGACAGCAGCTGGTTGACTTCAAAAGGAGAGATTTCAAAATTTCTCAGGTTGTTATCATGCGGTCGTGTTCCCTTTTCCACATCGACATGGGATGAAGGCAAAGAATTTCCCACCAAAGTCAGGTCAACTTCCTCATGTTTAGGATCATTGCTCTTGATGTAGACAACCCGTTCCATCTTACCAACAAGTCCGGGGTGAACAGAAGGGTCATAGGTTACTGTAAGTGTTGTTGTTTCTCCCGGAGCGATGAGCTTGGAATCAACTTCTGCATCTGTGCAGCCACAGGAAGTGCTTACGGAATAGATCTCTAAATTATCTAAACCAGTATTTTTGACCAAAAATTTTTCGACTTTTGAACCAAGATCAGGATTTACATCACCCCAATCAAAGAAGGCCTCACTTAATTCAATACTTGGACCTTCAACTTGACCAGCGCAGCCGACCAAAAATAAAAGGATTATAATTAGTGAAAATAATAAACATTTATTTCTAATCAACCTGGTTAACATTTATCCTCACCTCCTCCCTTGAATTTCGCGGATCGTTTGAGGTGATATAGACAGACCTTGTTACTGCACCACGCATGGTCTTGTGGACATTCGGGTCGTAACGAATCTTCAGCTGCGCAGTATTTCCCGGAGGAATTGTAAGTTGAAAATTATCTGGATTAGTTCCGTGGTTAGCCATGCCAAATCGGGGACTTTCTTTTCCTTCGTAGACTAAAGTGGCAGAGGTGCAGCCGCAGGAAGTTTCCATACCGTCGATAACCAGATCACTATTCCCCTCGTTTGCGAGAATAACCTCTTTAATCACTGCGCCGCGTGATTGGCTTACAGCACCAAAATCAAGTGAAGCAGGATTTAAGTTAATCAGCGGGGCATCTTCGGGAGGAATCAATCTCCAAGAGATAAGAAATATAAGGATTGCCAGTATGGCGAAAGTTAAAATATACTTGGTAATATTTTTTTTCTGAGCTAAACTAAGCCTTCTTTTTAGATTCTCTGAATGTTTAGACCTATTATGCATCTCTAAAGCTTCTTTGCTGTTAAAATCTCTTTCACAAATTCCGCATCTGACCATCTTATCTCTTTCCTAACGTGTCTGTGTCAACCTGAACCTCACTTTTTTCTGAGGATTGACAGGGTCATTAGACACGACAGTTACCTCCCTGATTATTTCTTGCTCCGGCTGTTTCTGGATACCATGAGCTAAAGGATCATAAATAACTTCTAATTGGGCTGATTCACCAGGAGGGATGATAACTTCATAATTTTGGGGATTGTTCCCATGCATGCTCATGCCAAAAATAGGTCCTTCTTCATCTCGGTAGATTATTCTTGCTGAAGTGCACATGCAGGAAGTATCCATATATTCAATGATAAGATTATTTTCACCACTATTAGTAAGATCAAAAATAGTTGAAATTTTACCATCCTTTTGGCTGACTGAACCTAGATCTATAATTTCAGGGTTGATCTCAATGACAGGTGCGGATTCCAGATTTACCATATTTCCTGTAATTATCCTCTGGTTGTCTACGTCTAGAATGGTTTTGTGTAAAAACAGATTGTTAAGGGAAATGAATGTTGCAGATAATAGTACTGCCACTAACAAAACTATAAGGGTCAACGCATATCGTTCAAATCCAGAACGATTCTGGTTAGGTGCTCCCCTAGGGAAAAGTTTACACAGTCTGTTTTTCATAGCTATTCTCAAGAGAACCCAATATTTAAACAAGGAGAAATGATAGGGAAAAAATAGGGAAAATTTATAAAACTCCTCGCTCGTTTTAAGATAAATGGCAATTAACAGGAAGATAATACTGAAAGATAACAAACTTATCTTGATGGTCTTGATTTCTCTAGTGATTGTGGGATTCATAATCTCTACCAACATCATTTCATTCGTAAAGATTGAAAACCTCATCATCAACCAACTGAAAGATAATCAGATGACCAAGACGGAATCCGCCGCCATCCAGATTGAAACCCATGTCTTGCAGGTCAAAGATGAATTGGTAACGTTAAGCAAATTTCCCGCTATGGAAAACATAAATATCAATGACTGCACCGGCGATATGAAAATAATCCATCAGGATATTGAAGGGAAGATCAATTCATTATTAAGAGTAGATAAATATGGCAAGATTATTGAATGTTCCGCTGAGCGGTATGAGGATTACCTTGGTTTGAATATTAGGGATAAGGATTATTTCACTGTCCCTAAAGAGACCAATGCACCTTTTATTGCCGGGACGATCCAGCAAGGAGAACACCAGCAGATTATTATCTCTACCCCCCTCTATGAAACCTCCGCTTATACGCCTTATCCAAATTATCAGAATAAATTTGATGGTGTTCTCTTAAGCATCATCGAGGTTAATTATCTCAACAATCTCTATCTCCACCCTGTGCTGGATGAAGGGCAGAATTATTTCATCCTAATCAATTCAGACACAGGTAATATTTTACACCAAAGTGAAGGTGTGGGCAACCTTTCTAAAATATCTCCTTACTTACAAGAAACTAAAGAAAGATTGAACACAATTACAGAATTTAATGGATTTGGAGAAACCATCATCACTTCTTCGGAGATCATCCTAGGGAAAGAAAGATGGAGACTGTTCATCCTTACTCCGTTAAAAAATGTTGGTCAGGAGATAGAATCGGTTCAGAAAAGACATCTTTTCAGCCTTATTTTTGTAGTACTGGTGGTTATAGCAGTATTATTTTTCATCTTTTTATTATATAAGTCTAAAGAACAGGTCCAATCAAAATTAGATAAAGCCAAAGTTACCTTAGATAAATTAGGGATAAATATTGAAGTTGAGGAGGGAAAATATGACCAAAGCGATATCAAGCTTGATTCTAAGCAGATTTATCTGATTAAAGAAGATGAAGAAAATCAAGCTTATGAGTTGTTCATTGGATCGTTAAACCGCGGATTTGCCGGTTTGGGAATAGTTCGTGAAAACCCTCAGGATGTCAAGAAAAAGTATAATCTGGAAAAAACTTCCTTCATCTGGCTAAATAAAAATAAGGTTGAATCACAGCCTTGCGAGACCAACATCGATAATCTGGTGAAATTGATCAAGGAATTCATCTCGAAAAGCGAAAAAAGTGTCATTTTAATTGATCGGTTAGATTATATCATCAGTGAAAATGAATTCAGTGAAGTCATAAAAAAAATCCACGAGATAAAAGATCTGATTTCATCTAACAATGCGATTGTTATCTTATCTATCAATCCGGAAGTGATTGGTGAAGTTCAGATCAAGGCAATCGAGGCAGAAACCATTGATCTCTATGGAAAGCATTTAAGGAAAAAAGTTGAACTGACCAATTTAGAATTAGAGATCCTTAAACTGATCAATGAAGGCAACATCTCCAACAGGTTGATTTCTTACAAAGAAATAACCAGCAAATTTAAGATAACAAAACCGACTACCCGGGTAAAAATCAATAAATTGCAAAGTCTGGGTCTAGTGCAGATTGAACCAAGAGGGAGATTTAAATCTCTGAAGATAACTTCTGTTGGCAGGAAGATATTGGGTTAAATCAAATAAGCAGAAATCTCCATGATTTATCATCGGAGATGAATGCTATTGTATGAGAAGAGATTTCGCTATATTTGATTTTCTTTAATTTTGTGGTCATGTTTTTATTCTCCACCACAAAGCACCGCCGATCAATGCAATGCTGACAAAACCTAAAACTGGTCGATAAGGTTCAAGATAAGTCGTCAACGCTGTTGCACCAAATAAAATCACTAACAGCTTGTTACATATAGGGCAGCTAAAGGCAAAAAATCCACCTATGCCCCCAGTCGTTGAGATCCTATTACAGGTTTTATTGCAGGCTTTATTACTTTTTTTCTTATATAAGTGAACACCAATATAAGCTCCAAGCAAAAGAGAGCTAAGGACCAAAAAAATATAATCACCTATTGTTGAAGGAATCATCCTAACATAAAAAGAATTAGGAAGAAGGGCAGTGGGGATACTAAACAACAAAAATAATCCAACACTGAAAGCAAGTCCAAGCAAGGTATATTTTATCTTATCTCTCATCTATCCTCCATCATCAAGGAAAATTTATCTAACACATTAGATCTGCATGGTACACTAATGTCCATATGCCCAGCTCCGGTTGTATCATCCACATTATTACTGCCGCTGAGCTTCCCAAGCGAGATTTAATTGGTTGAAACACCACTCGTAAACACACGAGCTGAAAGCTCAGCTTTTAACCGCATGAACTTTAACGGATTACATTAAATAACCAGAAAGCCATGTCCTTTAGGACATGGATGTCCACAGAAAAACAATCATTTTTCTGGGACGCTAGAAAAGTCGTTGCTTTTCCACGCGAATGGCTCTGGTTATTTATGACTTAATCCTGTAATTGCCTAGACTTTCTATCTCTTTTTTGAATTTGCTAACCTCAAAATATTCTTCGCACTCCATGGTAACTTTTCCAGTTTTAAGATCAACACGGCAAGATTTTATTTCAGGAAAATCATCTGCAGTATCTTCAACCAACATTTTACAGGATTTGCAGTGAAATCCTTCTACTTTAAATTCTGTTTTCATTTTTGTCACCTTACAAAATTATCAATGAACTCTTCATTGTATTCTTCCAACACTTCCTGTCTATTTATTTTAGTTAAGACAATCTTTGCACCCATATTTTTAAACGGAGCTACATAAACATATTGTGGATATTTGATGGCAAACTCTTCTAATTGTTCAACTAATCCTTCTTCACACTCAAAATCTTCACAATTATAGTTGATGACAACTCCGCCTATTCCGCCTTCAACACCATCAGCATGTTCTAGCATGTGTTTAAGTACGACTAATTCCATTGGTTCTTTCATTATATGAGAGGGTGGATTTATTTCCGCATGTCCTTGTATAGTGGTTGGAGGTAGTGTAGTGATATTTGAGGTTATGAGATAGATTATCCCCATAATCACTCCGAGAACAAGAACAACATACGTCCAGTTTCTCATTTTCTTCTTTTGACGAGATGAAAGAAGCGGTGTTTTTACAATCTCCCGATGCTTGCTTTGGCTATGCATCTGCAATGCTTCCTTTGATCCAAATTCTTTGTTGCATTTCTCACATAATATAGTCATTTTATTACTTCACCTTACATATTTTTGTTGTGATTTTGTTTGATAAATAAATAATTGAAACCATTAAAAGTATTACACCAAGAACTCCTAATTCTAATCCTTTAAATGGGAGAAATGCCAGAAATCCACCTAATCCTAAAACGCTAAGCAACCCAATAGCACACGATGGACATGCTGGAGCAATAAGACTAACAAAAATTCCTGATGCACTCGCTCCAATTCCTCCTGTCACTTGACGATGCACAAGAAAAACAGTCATGGCAATTACTATTCCAGCAAGAAGGGACATTATAGTGAGCAATATGAGGGAAGATGTTGCAATGGATGAGAGTGTCCCGGAAAGTAAAGAAAAAAATAATGTAAATGAAAAATCAGAAAATAAGATTTTATAATTAATAATTAGAGCATTAAACAGAAAAAGAGCAAGAGCTATACTTAGCGATATCAAATAATACTTCTTTGAAGTATAAACCTCTCTCAGAGCCGCTTGAATATTTTTCAGATGCTTCATTTTAAAAAAATAAAAAATTAATTGAGTTCAGCCTCAATGACCTGCTGGAAAACACTGAACGGTTGCGCGCCACTAACCAATTTACCATTAATGATAAATCCTGGTGTTCCTGAAACTCCAGCTG
>Ga0210057_1005667_pt1 | contig 15946 bp, 14 predicted proteins | sample CryGeyCG2114_010_2_FD_183968 | JGI IMG/M metagenome (GOLD analysis project Ga0210057, IMG submission 183968) | Groundwater microbial communities from aquifer - Crystal Geyser CG10_big_fil_rev_8/21/14_0.10 (SPAdes) (version 2) | ecosystem: Environmental > Aquatic > Deep subsurface > Groundwater ...
AATATGATCGCCTCATCGTAAGCTAACCCTAAACATTGAGCAAAAATTTCGGCGGTAATTGCTTCTCCTGTTTGGTATTCTCCTGTTGCTGGACTTGAATCCTTGTCCATCCGTGATTCTTCATAGATCACCAATGCCGTAACCCTATCAGCAACCGGCGGTCGGCCTCTCTCCTGATGAGTTAAAGCATTACCAATCATTAGCATCTCAAAAATGCTTTCTGATAAAGGAGGACGGATCCACAAAGGAACTATTGCTTGCTTAAATGTTTTACTTTCGGTAATTACTCTTAAATAATCGCTTCCGTCTCCAAAACGCAACCCATCAACCAATAATCTATCTCCCCCTAAACCTGCTTTAATTTCTCTTAAAAAACGATCATGAAAACTAAAATCATCAGGGTGAACAACTCTAACAAATTGTTGTGACTGTTCTAAATCAGACATTATTTTAAAAAAACTGCCCGAAAGGCAGTTTCTCTAAAGCTAGTATTACAAAAATACATTCAGTTAATAATAAGTGTTTATTTTTTATTTGTCACTACGTAAAAACACTCACTTTTCCATCAATCTTTCAAAATCTTCCTGTTCAAGTGTTTCTTTTTCTAAAAGACCGGCAGCAATTTTATCCAAGCTCTTTTTATTCTTTTTTAAAATTTCTTGGGCTTTTTTATAACCTTCATCAACAATTCTTTTAACTTCTCCGTCTACCTTAGCGCTCATTTCATCGGAGATCCTTGAAGGCTCAACCCAACTTCTGCCCCATTCTGTCTCATCGATAATTGGCCCAAGATTAACTGGTCCCAAATCGCTCATTCCATATTCAATCACCATTTTTCTGGCAATTTGAGTAGCTTTAATTATGTCTGACGAGGCTCCACTAGTAAATTCTTTGAAAACCATCTCTTCCGCCGCTCGGCCACCAAGAAGTGAACCAATCATCTCCAAAAGATGAGAGCGGGTTTCGTGAATTCTATCTCTTCTGGGGGGAATAACCGTATATCCCAAAGCCATTCCTCTGGAAACAATAGAAATTCTGTGAACTGGATCCATATGGGGTAATTTAAAGGTAACTACGGCATGGCCAGCTTCATGATAAGCAGTCATTTTCCGGTCAAGTTTTGTCTGTAATCGTTTTTTTTCTGGTCCTAATTTAACCTTCATGGCCGCTTCTTCAATATCAGCCATAGAAATTTCTCTCCTATCATTACGAGCGGCCCAAATAGCCGCTTCGTTTAACATGTTTTCCAAGTCGGCACCAGAAAAACCAACTGTCCTTTTAGCCACCTTTTCCCAATTAACTCCTTTGACAAAAGGCTTCCCTTTTTTATGAATACTTAAGACCCTTTTTCTTCCCTCAATATCGGGTAAGTCTAAAACAACCCTCCTATCAAATCTCCCTGGTCTCATTAGGGCTGGATCAAGCAAGTCTGCTCTATTAGTAGCCGCAATCACAATTACATGATCATTCGGGGTAAAGCCATCCATTTCCACCAAAATTTGATTTAAAGTCTGCTCTCGTTCGTCATGGCCACCGGCCGCACCAAGTCCCCGAACTCGACCAATGGCATCAATTTCATCAATAAAAATAATTGAAGATCCGGCTTTTTTGGCCGTGTTAAACAGGTCACGAACACGACTGGCACCAACACCAACCAGCATTTCCATAAACTCTGAGCCAGCCATTGAGAAAAAAGGCACTCCGGCTTCGCCGGCAACCGCTTTGGCTAATAAAGTTTTGCCTGTTCCGCTGGGCCCAACCAAGAGTACGCCTTTTGGGGTTCTCGCTCCAAGTAAATGATATTTTTTTGGGTGTTTTAAAAAATCAACAATTTCTTCCAGCTCTTTTTTGGCTTCATCAACTCCACCAACATCTTCAAAAGTAACGCTCTGTTTGCCTTTGAAAAAAAGTTTGGCTCTTGATTTGCCAAAAGAAAAAATAGAATCCTGACTGCCTCTGGCTTGTTTAAAAATAAATAAGAAAATCGCGCCGGTTAAAACCACTGGCAATAAAATTTCTAAAATCCCAAACCAAACTTTGGCGGCCGATTGATCTTTAATCTTAAAATTCACATCGGCCGGATTGATTTCGGCATTATGTAAAATTTCCACAAATGATTCTTGGGGCTCTTTTCTGGAAACATATAAACCATCATCTTTATAATTAATATAAAGATTTTCCCCTTCCACCTCTATTTTCTCAATTTTGTCTTCTTTAATGTCTTTTAAAACCGTTGGCAAATCCTTGTCGCCTTCAGGAATTGGACCTTTTAAGGCAAAAATAAAGTTTAATGCCATAAAGGCAATGAACAACCAAAGGATAATTTTTTTAAAGCTTATTTTTATTTCAAATTTCTTCATTATTTTTTGATTTTTGGGGTCAAATTTTAGAAACTGGTTTTGAGTGGGTTTAGTAGTTTTTTTCATGTTCCAATCTTATCAAAAAAACCACCTAAAAACAAACTTTCAGATGGTATCAAAATAACTAATTCTATTTAAGAAGCGGATATATCTTTTCTTTAAAATCAGAAAAATTTTTATAGATATAGGTCTTAAAGCCAAATTTTTTGGCTCCAAGGATATTTTTCTCCCGATCATCCCAGAATAAAATCTCTTGTTTTTTTATCCCCTTCAATTCTTTCATAATAGCTTGGAAAAACTCTTTGTCAGGTTTTTTAAAACCAACTTCAGCTGACGAGAAAATATTGTCGAAGATTTTATTAAAACCCATCTGTTTTCTCATATAGTTAGTCCGATATTTTTCTTGATTAGTGGCCAAAATACATTTTATACCCTTATCGCGTAACTCTTTTATCATCTGTATCATTTTTTTATCAGTCTTATCTTCATTTTTGAACCATAACCGTAAAAGTTCATTGACTGATTTTTTCCAACCCCAAGATTTAAAATATCTTTTGACTTCTTTTTTAAGATCGGCCTTTCCCATTAAACACAACATAAATTCATTTCGAAAAAAAGGTTCTGTTTTTTGTAAACTAATACCGTGGTCGCGGGCCAAGCCAATACTAAACATTTCTCTGTTAATCACCACTCCGTCGGCATCAAAAATAATTGCTTTTGGTTTATATTTTTTCATCATTTGTTATCTAATTACCTCACCCGGTTGTAAATCTTTATCTGGAACTAAAACAACCGCTTCTTCATCGCCAGCGGCGATTAACATTCCTTGGCTTTCTGTGTCTTTAAAGATTTTAGGCTCTAAATTAGCCAAATAAACTACTTTTTTCCCAATTAAATCTTCCGGCTTGTACCAAGGTCTTATTCCGGAAATAATTACTCGCTTTCCTAGTTTTCCGACATCTAAAGTTATTTTAAAAAGTTTATCTGCTCCTTCTGCGTCTTTGACTTCCAAAACCTCAGCTATTCGCAAATCCAGCTTTGAAAAATCTTCAAAACCAATTGTCGGCTTCATAATCCTCCTGTTAATCCCATTTTCTGTTTCACTTCTTTTAAGGTTTGACTGGCAATTTCTCTGGCTTTTTTTGCTCCTTCACGAATTACTTTTTCTACATATTCTGGATTTTTTATCAATTTTTTTCTTTCTTCTTGAATTGGCTTTAATACTTTATAAATACAGTCCGTCAAATCAACTTTTAAGGCATAATATCTAATTCCATCACCCAGGTATTGTTTTTCATACTCTTTTCTTTTTTTCTCTCCTTGAAATAACTCTACCAGTTTTAATAAACTTGCCACGTTCCCCTTTTCAGGAACCTTTTCTCCCTTACCAGAGTCTGTAGGAACTTTTGCCAATTTTTGATGAACCATTTGCTTGCTATCATCTAAATTAATATAGCTTCCTTCAATACTTTTGCTCATTTTCCCTTCTCCTAACAAACTTGGAACATATTCGCCTTTTGTAGCAAATCTTTTTGGTTCAGGAAAATTTGTCCCATATTCATTGTTCATTTTCCGGGCTACTTCCCGGGCTACTTCCAAGTGTGGTTCTTGATCAAGTCCGACTGGCACTAAGCTGGCTTTATAAATTAAAATGTCGGCCGCCATTAAAACCGGATAATTAAGTAGAGCCATGGTCACATTATTGGGATATTGTTTAACCTTATCTTTAAAAGTTGGTAAATGCTGCATTCTGGCAATACTTACGGCCGAGGATAATAAAAAAGCCAATTCTGTATGTTCGGGGATTAAAGATTGGGCGGTAATTATTGCTTTTTTAGGATCAATACCATCAACTTTGAAAGCAGCTAAATAGTCAATAATGATATTTCTGGTGGCCTCAGAAAGATTTTTATGATCATATGGTGTAGTAATGGTATGTAAATCCATAACCATATAAATACATTCGTATTCTGGTTTATTTTGCAAGGCAATATAACCTTTTACCGCTCCCAAATAATTTCCTAAATGTAGCCGGCCGGTTGCTCTGGTACCGGAAAAAACTCGTTTTTTCATATTTTTATCTCGTCGCTTCTGACGAATCCTCCTTTTTATATTAAAATTTAATACTAAAAAACCCTTGTTAACCTCGACAATATCGAGACTAACAAGGGCTCTTTATCTACTTAATAAAGGGCGGTGCCACCTTTAATTATACTTATTACTGCTATTACGGGCTTACCCGATTCGGTTTTAACCGGATAGCTTCCGAGTCCCAACCATACTCGGTTTTAGCGCTTTTACAATTTTCTAAATTATATCATAAATTAACTTGTTTTTTTATTTTTCTTTGTTCGCTTTTCCTTCTTTCTCTGTTTCTGCTTGATCTTCATTTGCCTCTTTTTTGCTCGTTGTCGTCCCATTAGTCACCTCCTTAACTTATTAAAATTTTAGTGACAGGGGTGGGAGTCGAACCCACGACCGCCGGTTTATGAATCCGGTGCTCTACCAACTGAGCTACCCTGCCTTAAAACAATTCTATTCTAGCAAAAGCCGCCTGGAAAATGAAGACTTGGAACGTTTTTCTAATTGCTCTTAATCAAAACTTTTTCTACAATAGAATATTGTGACACCGGTAACACCAGATTTATCTTTTAATATCAGCCATGCAATTTATGCTATGTTTATTCATAACTATATTCTGGCCGCTTATCTTTTGGGCTTGTTTATCTCTATTATTTTAGCAATCAAAAAACCAACCCGGTTTAATATTTTTCTTATCTTAGGCTTTGCTATCCTTGCTTTCTCTTTCGAATATGATAAACATATTGCTGAAGGCCTAAGAAAACAAACTCTTCAATCGATGATCACCGTCCAGCCTCATTATCAGATGCAAAAATGGATCAATATTGTTGTTGGTGATGTTATGCCGGTTTTTCTTTATATTCTTGGCTGGTTTCTAATCTATACGGCAATTATTGTTGCCAGTCTGAGGAACAAGAAAATTAGTAAAAAGAAGTGTAGCGGGTCCTAGGTAACGCTCCTAGATTAAGTGAGGTTATGAGCCTCACGGGATACTTACCCCCCACCCGCTGTGTTACTCGCCTATCTTACCAAATCCCCCTCTTAAAAGCAAACTAAGCCATTTTTCCCAATTGGCCAATTCCTGTTTACTTTTTTGCTTTTCCTCCTCTGTAGTAATAGCTAATTCTTCAGGAAGAATTACTATAATTTCCTCGGGTTTTGCCATTCCTAATCGATTTCTTATTTGTTCCTCCAAAAAAAATTCGTCTTGACTAACCCTCTTCTCCTCAAGTTCTTTGTTTTTTGCTCTCTCCTCTTCCAATTTCTGCCTTGCTCTTTTAATCGTTTCGTCCGCATGCCAAAGTTTCCAAACATCTCTAGAAAGGTTAATTAGCAAGATAAAAATTAGGCCCAGAATAATATAATTGAAGATTTTTTTCAAAATTGACATTTATCCCCTCTAGTGTTATTATAAGACATTATTTTCTTATAAATTTCTGCCTTAAAACAAAATTATGGTAGCTGATTTTATTGGTCTTAATTCGGCCTATAAAAATTTTTTACAAGAGTTAAAAGTTGAAGGTCGCAGTCCTTCTACTATTTTAGCATATGGTTGTGATCTTAAACAATTTATAAAGTTTTTGGCTGATAGAGGCAAAGTTAACCCAGATCAAGTTTCTCTTGAAGATCTAAAAGACTTTAAAGAATCTTTAAAAAAGGATGGTTATACTTTAAAATCTGTTTCTAGAAAAATAAATTCTTTACGAACATTTTTCCGTTTTTTATCCTCTAAAGAACTTATTAAAGAAAACTTAGCCTTAAGACTTTCACATCCTAAGGTTCAAGTTAAACCCCCTCGGATTTTAAGCAAAACTGAATATCGGGCTTTGCGCGATGCTTGTCGTGGGGATCTAAGAATCTCGGCCATCGTGGAACTGCTTTTACAAACGGGGCTTCGAGTCAGTGAATTAGCTAATCTCAATACTAGTGATCTTGATCATAATTTCTTAAATGTTTCTGTTTCCGGAAAAAATTCCTCCAGAGAAATACCATTAAATCGAGCGGCCAAAATTGCTGTCGAAAATTATTTGAAGGTTCGACCAGAAACAAAAAACAAAGCTCTTTTTGTAACTAAAAAGGGAACTTCTTTTTTGATTAGAAATATCCGTACCTCAATCGATCGTTACTTTAAGGAAGCGGGAATCAAAGACGCGAAGCTCAATGATTTGCGTCATACTTTTATTGTCCAACAGTTGCGGGCAGGTATTCCATTAACTACTGTTTCCGAACTTGTTGGTCATAAAAGAATTACTACAACAGAAAAATATCTCCAATTCACAAAGCTTTTGAATACTAACACTAAAATAAGACTTAAAGAGCTTTAAATTCATAATCTGGCTCGTTTGTTTATCTCCGCCTCGATAATGTCTTTATCCCTACCGTATTTTAACCTTGAAAGCTGTCTAATCATTTCCGCCACCTTTTGATTACGAAGGTTTTCTATCTCCTCCATGCTTTTTGTTAAATCCATTGAAAAAGAAGTCATCGGTTCATTATTAACAATGGTTTTAATGAAAGCATGGTATTTCTCAACATTTATAAGGTCGGTTTCAGAAAAAGTGGGCTGAAATTCATGTTGAAGGTAATTGGCATCGGTAACCCCAACCCGAAAAGCCATTAAGGTCCCAACGTTACCAAAAACAGCATTCTTCACCTCTTCTTCAATTTGACCGATAAATTGGTTAGCCACACATAAGTTTAATCTATATTTTCTGGCTTCTGATAAAATTTGGGCAAAATCGGGTGTCGCAAAATTTTGAAATTCGTCAACATATAAATAAAAGTCTTTTCTTTGTTTTTCTGGGATATCTTGGCGGCTCATAGCGGCAATCAAAATCCTGGGCACCAAAATCAAACCAAGAAAGTTGCTATTCTCTTCTCCAATTTTCCCCTTAGCCAAACTAATCAATAATATTTTTCCTTCATCCATCACTTTCCGAAAATCAAAAGAAGACTGGCTTTGGCCAATAATATTGCGCATCATTTTATTGGTGACGAACCGTCCAAATTTAGAAACAATATAGTCTAAAACTTCTGATTTATGAAAATCTGAGGTTTGGGCAATTTGGTCGGTCCAATATCGCCTAACCATTGGGTCTTTTACTTTAGGCAAAAGCTCTTGAACAAATTTAGGGTCGGTTAAACAACGAACTACTTCTATAAACGTAGTTCCCGGCTCGCTCATAACGGTCAACATCGCATTACGAATGGCGTGTTCAAACCGAGGGCCAATAATACCGGTTTTATGGGGATCATAAAGTTTATACATTAGCCCGATAATAGAAGTGACAACATAGTGTTGCTGCTGCTCTGTCTCCGCTTCCAACATATTTAAACCCATTGGTCTTTCGGTATCCGAAGGGTCAAAGAAAATAACATCTTCTGCTCTCTCTGGCGGAATGAGCTCCATTATTTGTTCAACCGTGTCATGAGGGTCAATAAAACAAACCCCTTTTCCTGCCCGAATATCTTGTAAGACCATATCCTTCATTAATTCTGATTTACCAACGCCGGTTTTCCCGATAATATAAATGTGGCGACGGCGATCTTCATCAGAGATACAAACCGGCTTGGTAATTCCACGATAAACACTTTTCCCTAAAAAAAGACCGGTTTTGGGTACCTGGGCCGGCGCGGGCGCGGTTTTAGCTGATAACCAATAAATATGAGGAGTCTCCACTGATTTATTAGGCAAATGGTAAACCGTCGCTAATTCATCAACTGACAAAATGCTTCTTTGGTCAAAAATAGGCAAATAACGATAAATAAAATCAATCATGAAAAACTTTTTAAACCAAATTTTACCCTTGGTAAAACCATTTAAAGAAGAAGTAAATTGACTGAAGCTGGCAATAATATTGTCTAGGTGGCTTTTTGCTTGCGCTTTTGTTTCTGACGAAACAACAATTCTAATTGTTGTTTCAAAACCCACCCGGCTACATTTGTTTTCAATCATCTCTAATTGTTTGGGGTCAACATTATACTTTGCTTGTTCTGGGTCGGATTCTGATTTTTTAGTTTTCGAGATATAGGAACGGCCGGCGCTTTGCCAACCAGATGTTGCCGGTGAAATAATAACCTGAATCGCTACTCCTTCTCCCTCCTGCATTTTGGTTAAAGCCGAAGTTATCCCTGATAATGGATCGGTTGGTAAATCTTTATATTGCTTTATCGGGTAATAAGAACTGCCTTTTAGGGCCAAATTAGCGAAAACAACTTGCCCTTCTTTCGAAAAAATATTGTATTCATCTACTTCTTTTACTTCTGCTCCCGGATAAGCACCGTGAATTTGTTTTTCCGCTAAGTCACGAATAACATTGGGAACAGAAATATAAAAACGAATGTCCTCCTTTTCGGCAACTATTTCAAAAGAAAGATGACTCTGGGCTTTAAAGCGTGACCAAAAACCGCTTTTTTTTATGGAATATAATGAAGCAAACATTTGTTCGGCCGCATCAATTTTTATTTCATTGTCTCTTGGAAGAGCTACCTGAAGTAAAACTGAATCTAAAGATTCTTCTTCGCGGTCGCGAAATTTCATCCATAAAATTAAAAGGTAACAAATGCCGATTACTCCCAAAACCATTATCCCAGCAATAAAAAATAAAACCATGAAATAGCCCAAAAAACCAACCATTTGATTTACAATGTCCATTTTACTTATCTCCTTCATTTGCAGATAATGGTTCTACTTGAGCCGATGATTGATTATAAGTAACTCTATCGGGAATCATTTTAATTAACCGTAAACACCATTCGGCCATCCAACGAATTGAATCAACTATTTTGTGTTGCAGACCTGATTTTAAACCTTTATCGTCTAGGGGCAAGGTAAGTTTTGGTTTTGTAATCCTGGCGGCCTCCATTAAAATCTGGCCAAAATCGTCTTTAATTGGTCCAGGAAAAGAAATTTCCTCTCCTTCTTCAATCTGCTGCATCCAATCTTTTACTTCTGGAGGAATTTCAAACTCTTTCTTCTCAGAAGATGCTGGTTGTACTTCCTGAAAAGTAGGAGCAGCAAAGGCTTCTTTTTGTTCTTTGCCCCCACTAGAAGTTCTTCCTTCGTCACTTCCGCCTAGTACCGATGTTGTTTGCTCATTTATATCAACCGGTAAATCAGTACTAACTATTGGCCTTGCTTGAGTTGGTTGATTATTATAATTCGGGTCTTGATTACTGGTATCGTCAGAGACACCAGTTGTTATTTGATTATCAGACAACAAACTCCCATCATTCATATTTTCATGATAGCATAAGCTCTGTAAATTATTAACTATTAAGAAGAATTAAGCTCAAAAAGTTAAACTTCTAAAACCCGCAACATATTGGTTCTTCCGGGAATTCCCCAATCATTTCCACAAATCAAAATTAATTTTTCTCCTTTTTTGACTATCCCTTCCTTGTTTAAAAAAACTGTCATTTTTCTTATCTGTTCCTCGCTCAGTCTCTGATAGTTAAAAAGGTAAGGCATAACTCCCCATACCAAATGTAATTTATCTCTTGTTGATTTTTTGTGGGTAAAAACATAAATTGGTGTCTTAGATCGGAAACGAGACAACATTTTTGCGGTGTAACCGCTTTCCGTAAGGACAACAAAACCCTTTATTCCTTCAATATTCTTTTCTAACTCGCAGGCTGCCTCGGTAATCGCCGCTGTCTGATCAGGATAAATAAATTCATTATCATTGCTACCAAGATTCCTATTGTCTTCTAGGAAAAAAGCTGAACGAGTCATCCATTCGACTGCCTCAACAGGATGTTTACCACTGGCTGTTTCCCCGGACAACATTATTACGTCTGTCTTGTCTAGAATAGCATTACCAACATCAGAAATTTCTGCCCTGGTCGGCACAGGATTATTGATCATACTCTCCAACATATGAGTAGCGGTAATCACTGGTTTTCCAACGATTAAGCACTTCTTGATTATTGTTTTTTGCCAAAGGGGTATCTGTTCCATTGGTATTTCTATTCCCAAATCACCCCTTGCCACCATTATTCCTTCGGAAGCATCTATGATTTCATCAATGTTATCCAAAGCTTGCTGTGTTTCAATTTTAGCAATCACATCGGCATTCATTTTTCTCTTCTTAAGCTCGTTTTTAAGATCCAAAATATCTTTCTTATCGCGGACAAAAGATAAAGCCACATAGTCAATGTCCAATCTATTTCCTAAACTCAAACAGCCAAAATCTCTTTCTGCCAATGATTTGATTCCTAAATTCACCCCTGGAAGATTAACGCTTTTTCTGCCTCCCAAAGAACCACCCTCAATAACTCGAAGTTTTATCTGCTTGCCGGTTTTGCCTAAGACTTTAAACTTTAAACGGCCATCATCAATAAATAAATCGTCTCCCTCTTTTACATCTCTTATTACCTCTTCTTTATCAATTAAAATATCTACTTTGCCCTTAATGGCCATTGTTATTGTTTCACCATCTTTAAAAACATCTTTCGTCCCGACAGCTCTAATTTCCGGACCTTGCAAGTCCATCACAATACAAACGCTTACTCCCATCTCCTCGGCAATTTGTCTTAGAAATTTCATTTTTTGTTCATGCCAAGCAGTATCGCTATGCTTCATATTAAAGCGAAAAGCTCTAACACCTAAATGAAGAAATTTTTTAATTTTAACAGTGGAGTCACACGCCGGTCCGAAAGTAACTAAGATTTTTGTTTTTGGTCTAGCGATCATCACTTTGAATAATTTTAATATATATTAAGTATATAATTCTAAAGTTATTATACCTTAAATAAGAAGTAAGTCAATTCATAAATAATATGAATCTTTCTTATTTCAAACTCTTTCCTCCATGCTGGTTTTAATCCCTAATTTATGCAAATATCTCATAATTTTTTCTATTGGCAGTCCTAAAATATTTGAGTAGCTTCCCTCATATTTTTTAATAAAATCACATTTTTTATCTTGAATCCCATAGGCTCCTGCTCTATCAAGATAAGTATTAGTATCTAAATAATCTTCTAGTTCTTTACTGGAAAAGTTTTTAAAAAATACTTTGCTTTCTTCCAAAAATTTTCCCTGGATACCGGTTTTGTTAATAAATACTACGCCAGTTAAAATCCTATGCATTCTGTTCCTCAATAATATAAGCATTTGGCTTGCTTCTTTTCTATTCTTTGGCTTGCCTAGAATTTGTGTTCCTTGGCTATTTTTAAAAACAGCAATCGTATCGGCACTGATAATTAAAAAATCTTTAGCTTTAATCCGATTTTTAATTTCCAATCCTTTAGCCAAAGCAATTTCTTGAACAATTTCTTGGGGTTTCTTGCCCGGTTTTAAAAATTCAGTTTCGTTTATTTCACTTGCCACCACACTAAAAGGTATTCCTAGGGAATCCAGTAGGTCTTTTCTTCTTTGGGAAGCTGAAGCAAGAATAATTTTCACTATAATCTCAAGTCTCTATAGTCAATTTGCTTTAATAACCATGTCTTGGCTATCTTATCATACCAACCTTGTTTTTTTTCATCCTATACTGTATTGAGCACTAGTTTGTTTAACTTAATCAACTCCCCGAAGTCCTGTATTTGGTAAAATTTTAACAACTGATCTTAAAATATTTTTAATCTGCTTTTCCGAAAACGGCTCCACTCTAAGGAATTTTTTACTTAAACAATTTTGCGGCCGGAATTGTTGAAGAAAATAATTAATTTTATTGATTGGTTGATTCAGTTTTAAGCTGAAATTGGCTAATTCTCGAGCTAATTTTAAGATACTTTCCTCATTATGAATCCCTGGGACAACCGTCGTTCTTAATTCATTTGGTAAACCAGACTGCCAAATTAGTTTTAATGATTGCTTAACTTTATTGATTGGAAAGTTAACTCCTATTGCCTTTTTATAATCGTTAAAGACTGTTTTAACATCCATCGCCACAAAATCAATTAATTTTTTAGTAATTAGTTCGTTAAGTATTTCTAGATTGGTTCCATTAGTATCCAGTTTAACTTCCAAACCCAATAATTTGATCTGCCCACAAAAATTAACTAAATCTGTTTGAAGGGTTGGTTCTCCTCCGGTAATACAAACTCCATCTAAAATCTTTTTTCTTTTTTCCAAAAATGTAAAAAAATCATCTTCTTTTAATAGCTGAAGTTTGCTTTTTTTAAAAAGTTCCCGGCTAAGAAGGTCTTTATTGTGGCAAAACGGACATCGAAAATTACAGCCGACCGTAAATACCGTACAGGCTAACCGGCCGGGGAAGTCAATAACCGTTGTTTTCTGTAATCCCCCAATAATCATTATTTAAGGGTTTTAATTGGATAAACTTGTTTTATATAGCTTGCGCTTATAAAATTCTGCTTCTTTGCCTGGATTCCATTGAGAAACCGGCCTTAAATAACCAACAATCCGTGAATAAACTTCACATTTTGTTCTTTTCCCAGAAGTATTTTTCTTCATTGCTTCTCCTTTTTAATTTTTTGTATAACCTATGTCTCTATCGCACTTGGGACAATATTCCCATTTGCCCTTCAAATATCCATGAATCGGACAAATCGAAAATGTTGGCGTTAAAGAAAAATAAGGTAAATGATAATTCTCAGCAATCTTTTTTACTAACTTTTTAACAATTTTAGTATTAGGAGGGCTTTCACCAAGAAAACCATGAAAAACCGTTCCTCCCGTATATTTACATTGCAACTCATCTTGATGATCAAACGCCTCAAAAATATCATCAGTATAATCAACTGGTAAATGAGTTGAATTAGTATAAAAAGGGGCGGCATTTTCTTCCAATACATTTTTGTTATTGGCACAAATAATTTTGTTTTTAAATTGCTCCTTGTCTAGTTTGGCAAAACGATAAGAAGTTCCTTCTGCCGGGGTGGCTTCTAAGTTAAACATTTCTCCGCTTTCTAGTTGGTATTCTAAAAGTTTCGTTCTCATAAAATCCATTATTTCCAGGGCAAAATCTTTTGCTCTGGGATCAGAAATCGGTTTACCCATGAAATTAATTAAAGCTTCGTTCATTCCATTTATCCCAATCGTATTAAAATGGTTGCGCCAATACTCGCCTGTTCTTTTTTTTATATCGGATAAATAGTAACGACAATAAGGATAAAGACCTCTGGCTGTAAATTCTTCTACTTTTTTTCTTTTAGTTAATAATGATTCTTTTGCCAATTTCATTAATCGTTGAAGCCTAAAAAAAAAGTCTTTTTTTGTTTTTGATAAAAAACCGATGCGTGGCAGATTAATGGTTACTACTCCAATTGAACCAGTTAAGGGATTAGCGGCAAATAACCCACCTCTTTTTCGTAAAACTCGATTGTCCAATCGCAAGCGACAACACATACTCCGGGCATCTTCCGGTTTTATGTCGGAATTAATAAAGTTTGAAAAATAAGGGATTCCATATTTTCTAGTCATTTCCCACATTGGTTCCAAAATTGGATTATTCCAATCAAAATCTTTGGTGATGGAATAAGTGGGAATTGGGAAAGTAAAGACTCTTCCCTGAGAATCACCTTCCATCATCACTTCGGCAAAAACCTGGTTAAAAAGATCAACTTCTTTTTGAAAATCCCCATATTTTTCTTTTTTAATCTCTCCACCAATGATTACATTCTCTTTCGCGATAATGCCTGGAACAACTAAGTCTAAAGAAACATTTGTAAAAGGAGTCTGAAAACCAACCCTAGTTGGAACATTCATGTTAAAGATAAATTCCTGCATTGCTTGTTTCGCTTCTTTGTAAGATAGTTTGTCAAAAGCAATAAAAGGAGCCAGATAACTATCAAAATTAGCAACGGCAATTGCTCCGGCTACCTCTCCTTGCAGCGTATAAAAGAAATTGACTAGTTGTCCTAAGGCCGTTCGAAAATGTTTTGGCGGGACTGAATGAATTTTTCCTGGAACGCCGCCGAAACCGTGCATTAATAAATCTTTTAACTCCCAACCAGTACAATAAGCGGAAATCAAAGCTAAATCATGAATGTGTAACTCTCCACTATTATGGGCTTTGCGAATATCTCTGGGGTATATTTTATTAAGCCAAAAACTAGAAGAAATAATTGAAGCAACATGATTGTTTAGTCCTTGAAGGGAATAAGTCATATTGGCATTTTCTTTAACCAGCCAATCAGCTTTTTCTAAATACTGATCTATCAATTCATTAGAATCAACTAGGCTGGATATGTCACGCAACTTGCTGTGAAGGTCGCGATAAAGAGTAAAGGCTTTATAAGTTCGGCCATGGCCTTTTTTAAGTAAAATCTTCTCAACAATATCTTGTACTTGCTCTACCTCGGGAATCAGGGTAGCATTAAATCTTTTCTCCAATTCTTTAATAGCAAGAACTGCTAAAAAATGGGCCCTTGCTCTATCTCCACCCCCAGCGGCCTTAGCGGCCTGCCAAATTGTTCTTTCAATCTTGGCGGGTTGAAAAGCAACAACCTTGCCACTCCTCTTTTTGATGTTCTTAATGATAGAATAAATTTTATTTTTTTTAATTTCCATTCTCTAACAAAGCTCCCTTATTTGTTCTTTAAATTCATCAATGCTTTTAAAATCTAGGAAAACCGAGGCAAACCTTAAATAAGCAACTTTATCAACTTTCTTTAATCTAGTTAAAACCATCCTGCCAATATCACTTGAAGAAATTTCTGTTGATTTCCTGTTTAAAAGTCTTAATTCTATATCATCAACAATCCTTTCTATTTCTTCTCCGTCTACCCCTCTTTTCTCACATGCCTTTTGGATTCCTTGTTTTATTTTTTCACGATCAAAATCTTCTTTTTCCCCATCTTTTTTCACCACTTTTAAATCAATTATTTCTACTCTTTCATAGGTGGTAAATCTTTTTCCACAACTCTGGCATTCCCGGCGGCGGCGAGTAACCTCACCATCTTCGCTTTCGCGCGATTCCAAAACTGATGTATTATTGCTTTTACAATAAGGACAAAGCATAAAAGTGTTTAAGTTGAATTTTTTAATTTAACACTATTCCTAGTGTACAAAAAGAATTTAATCCCCTAACCCTAGCTTGTCAACTAGAAAATAATACATCAAAAAAGATCAAAAAAAATTATCGCCTGAAATTAACTTTCACCACTGGCCTCTCTGAATAAAATGTTATTTTTGCTCTTTTGACAGATCTGAAATAGGTCAACCTGCTTTATCGCGAAACGAAAACCAAGGGCTTTTCATCTCATCCTCGCCAGAGACAGTCTTTTTGCAACCATAGAGAAAATTTTATATAAGTAAGGTTAAAATTACGAAGCTAAATTTTGGACAAGAAAGATAAAAAACTCAAACCGATTACATTAAAATATAAATTACTCTTAAGGTGTATTTTTGTTTGGAAAATCAGGGTTTTTTTCTTTGTTTAAATTTTGTGAAAATCCCCAATTAAAAAAATTTTAGATGAACTAGAAGTTCACTAGTAAAACAAAACGACGAACATACTCTTTAAATATTAACAAAAACTATAAAGGTTTTTAGCTTTTGTTTTTATTCTAATAAGTTTCCAAATTCTGAAAGCTTA
>Ga0210057_1005668_pt1 | contig 15944 bp, 13 predicted proteins | sample CryGeyCG2114_010_2_FD_183968 | JGI IMG/M metagenome (GOLD analysis project Ga0210057, IMG submission 183968) | Groundwater microbial communities from aquifer - Crystal Geyser CG10_big_fil_rev_8/21/14_0.10 (SPAdes) (version 2) | ecosystem: Environmental > Aquatic > Deep subsurface > Groundwater ...
CCGCCTCGCCAAACGCGACAAGCATCATGCACCGACTGGTATCCATCCAGAGAAACGTCCACCTCGATGTTGTGCTTTGCGCAGAAAGCGGCAATTTCTCGAGTTATCAAAGAACCATTGGTGTTGATGTTCATCGCCAGATTTTTCGGCAACGCACCCGATTCCTTGAGAGCTGCCACTTCCTCGACGGCGGCAAAAAATATGTCGACGTTAATGAAAGGCTCGCCACCGTAAAAAACGATGCTCGGCTCATACGGATAGAAGTCGCTGTACTCACAGGCCTTTTTGAAAAAACCTGCGAACTGCCTTACTGAGGCGATAGCCATCTCTTTCGTCATGTTCATTGTCTTTTCTTTTGGACCACTGTATGATCCTTCAAAAAAACAATAGGTACAAGCGAAATTGCAGCTATTCGTCAAAAGCAAATACAGCGTGTCAATGCACGGATGCTGAAGGATTGATTTCTGGAGTACTTCCAGATTTTCCTTCTCATCAGCATCACCAGACACCACAAGCTTCTTCTGAATCAAGCAGTCCATCGTTTCATCGTTGATATCAGCAAAAGATGCGTGAGATAAACGATTACGAATATTTGCAAGATCTGCCTCATTCACAAAGACAACTTCCCGCGACAAGGCATGAAAAATTGCAGTAACCCCATCTTCTTCAAAAAAGTGCACAAAATCAGAAAATCTCATCGCATCTTTCATCTCGATTCTCCCTTTATATAAGTTGAGGGGAATACGACTTGGTCGCATCCCCCTCGGGTTACTACGGTTTCTTGGTTACTCTGCCAACGCCAGTGCATTTGCATGCCTGGCCTCCGCCTCCGCCGGTGCAGGGTGCACAAGCGCCACACTTAAGGTTCATTGCAACCTTTAATTCAAGATTGCCAAGCACTTTGCGATAGTGCTCGTCTTTCGGGATAAGCAGCATTTTCATCACCTCCTTTCGGTTTTTAATGTACGACCATCAGTTATCACTATGATAACTTTAATCCACCTTATCAAGCCCCCCCCCATTTTGTCAAGCGATTATCCGTTTATTTTTAAAATATAAATCGTTTTTTACTGCCCCTTTGTGGGCAGAAAAAACACCTTATTACCCCTATATAAATAGATAAAAAAACTTATTTTTCCTTATTATAAAAAAGCAAATTTAAAAAAGAAAAAGAATTTTATTTCACATAACTCGTTATTATGCAAACTTCTTGTTTGATAATAGCGAAAATTTGTATGTTATGCAAACTTGTGCTATTGTTTGAGTAAAGCAAGAAACTAGATAATAACTGCTTTTTATTATAGCAAATATTAATTATATGGACAAACAAAATGTTACTGGTGACTTACTCAAAAAAACCGAAGAAATGTTGAAGCTAAGAAATTATAGCTTAAAGACTATTAAAAGTTATTTATTTTACATTAAAGATTATTTGGTATTTTCCAAGCAAAATAAAATTTCCGCAAAAGACGAAGCCGTAAAATGTTATTTACTAAACAGACAAGATAAGGGCAATTCTCCGCAAACTATTAACTTGGCGCTTAATGCGATTAAGTTTTTTTATCGCGAAATCATAAAATCGCCAGACAAAATTGACTTGAAATTCGCGAAAACTAACAAAAGATTGCCTGCCGTTTTGTCGCGAGCTGAGATTGGAAAAATCATATCCAATATAAGCAACAACAAGCATCGCCTTATGGTGTCTTTGGCGTATGGAGCTGGTCTGCGAGTGAGCGAAGTTGTAAACATGCGAATAAAAAACATAAACGCCGTTGACTTGACCATCCATATCAAAGAAGCAAAGGGAAAGAAAGATCGTCTTACCGTGTTCCCCGCAAAAATTGCAACGGATATACAAAACTTAACAGCAGGAAAACAAGCCAATGATTTTGTCTTTGAAAGTAACAGGGGCGGAAAATTAACAACGACTACGGCACAAAAAGTTTTTGGAAACGCGTTGAAAAAATCCGGCATTCAAAAAGACGCTACATTTCACTCGCTCCGCCATAGTTTTGCCACTCACCTACTAGAAAATGGTGTAGACGTGCGATATGTGCAGGAATTATTGGGGCATCAAAACATCAGAACAACACAGATTTACACGCACGTTATGAATCCTGCGATTAAAAACATTAAAAGTCCGCTATAAAAAACAAACAAAACATAATAGCCCAGAAAACTATTATTTATAAAAATGAAAAAACAAAAAGAGAAACAAAAAATCATCGTCATCTTAGGGCCTACCGCTTCGGGAAAAAGTGATTTGGCTGTTGAAATTGCACTTCGCCATAATGGCGAGGTGATTTCTGCTGATTCTAGGCAGATTTACAAGGATTTAGATATAGGAAGTGGAAAAATCACTGAAGAAGAGACAAAAGGTGTTCCTCACCACCTTTTGAGCTTTGTTGAACCCCAAAACACATATTCAGTCGCGGAATACCAAAAAGATGCCGAAAAGGCCATTCAGGGCGTTCTAGATAGGGGTAATTTACCTATTCTGTGTGGTGGAACAGGGTTTTACATCCAATCTATTGTTGACGGATTTGTCCCCCCAAAAGTTGAGGCAGATTGGAGTTTGAGAAAATATCTTGGCAAAAAACCAGTGGAAGAACTTTTTGGAATGTTAAAAGAGCTAGACCCTGAAAGAGCAGAAAATATTGATGTAAAAAATCCCCACCGGCTTATCCGTGCAATCGAAATTGCAAAAAAACTCGGCAAAGTCCCAAACATGAATTATAAATCACGAATTATAAATTATGAAATTTTGCAGATTGGGATCAAGTTGCCAGATGAAGTTTTGAAAGAAAAGATTGCGAAGAGAGTTAAGGGCATGATTGATGAAGGTTTGCTTGATGAAGTCAAAGGGCTTTATGCTTCAGAATTGAGTTGGGACAAAATCGAAGAATTTGGTTTTGAATATAAATATCCAGCAATGTTTTTACGAGGAGAAATTAATGGCAAAGAAATGCTAGAGCGAATGATTCTTAAAAATCAACAATATGCAAAACGCCAAATGACTTGGTTTAAGAGGGATGAAAGAATTAAGTGGCTTGCCCCGAGTAACGTCGAAGGGATTGAATCTAATAAAATTGAGGATGCCGAAAAATTAATTTCCGAATTTACCAAAAAAGAAATTTTCTGATGGATCTTTGCGGGTACGGGCTTGAGTTACTTTTTCTCTGATTTTGTTAGAAAGTTTATCTAAGATATTTTTAATACTGCCTTCATAACCAAGAGCACAAACTACAATCACTTTTTGATCTTCTGGGATATCGACGGCTTCTTTGACTTTATTGGAATTGAAACCTGCCATGTGGTGTACTCGCAAACCTTGATGTTCTGCCTCAATATGCAAACTCATCACACTCAAGCCCGTATCATATAAAGCATAAGATACCATTCAGCTGACAGTCGTCTTCCATTGCAGAACTAACGACGATTAAATACGGTGCATTTGATGCCCAGCCGTTTGTTATAGAAAGAGTTTTTGTCAAAGCTTCTCTCGTCTCATCTCCTCTGCCAACAAAAATGTAATTCCAGGGCTGTTTATTAAAACAAGAAGGAGCCCATCGAGCCGCCTCAATGATAGCATCTAATTTTTCCTTTTCTACATCATCTTCTTTAAAGACAACTGGGCTTTTTCTATTCTTTATCGCATCTAATATATCCATTTTTTTGTTACATAACCAAACTATACATCCAAGGCATTGGGATCATTAGATAAGCAAGAGATGCTCCCATTAGCGCCATGTTTTTCATAAAGTTAGACATTTCCACCATCCTAGATTGAGAATCTTCCTCTTTCCAAAACTGATGCATTCTGAATGTGATTCCGAGAAGAGCAAGAACAATCCACAAAACAGCGAGCTCGATATAGATACCAAGCAAAATTTCTGTTCCTCCAATTAACATAAACAATCCGCTTACAACCACACAAGGTTTAGCAGGATCAACACCCTTAGACTTGGCATATTCAACCATATCCCCCATCTTCATAAAATGATTCAACCCGCTCACAAAAAAGAACCCTCCAAAAAGAACTCTGCTCACTAAAAATAAAATATTCATAGTATTTTTACTTTAATAAAAATTAGCTAATAAAAGTCGTTTAATATATTATACCCTACAAAAAACAGTTCAGAGACAGAATAAGTGGAAAAACTTTTAAAATATAAAACCACACGTTTATAACGTTGATTCATCGGAGTTAGTAACCTGCTCCGCACCCAACCTACCCTTACCAAGGGAGGAACATGATGAACGGCTTTACGGTAATTTTTCTGCCTCCGCAACTACGGTATCTTCTTGCCAGAATTTTTGGCGGAGGGATGAAAGGACTTCTAGTAGTTCTTGATTTTTTGATAGATATAGGACGGTAAACCACACTGTTGCCCCGATTATTCCAGCCAGAACTCCCTGCAAAGTTATGCCGACTACTGTTTGAATATCAAAAATATTATCTAAGATATTCAAGAAGAAATACATAACAACTCCCATAAAAACAGACGAAGATAAAACTTTTGAGAAGCCTTTGAATATTTTTCTGTTGACACTCTCTGTCCAGCCAATAGTTTTCCTGAAAAAAAACATCAACAAAGACGCATCCAAAATCATCCCAATCGCAAAAGCTAGCGGTAGCATTAAGATGCTTGTTTCTTTGCCAAGGCCATCAACTCTTAATGCCTTTTCTATAAAGTCTTTAAACCATAAGTTACTCCTAAAAAAAGACGGTAAGACAAATAGAAGCGAAATTATAACCATGTTAGCAAAAACATTTATCATTACTGGTCTAGCTGTTTTACCTGCAGCATAAAATGCTCTTACAAAAAGAGTAACTAGAGCCTGAGCTGTTATGGCGACAGAAAAGACAGCCAGGGCAGCGGCTGTTAATCGAGTATCTGTCCAATCAAAATTCCCGTAGCCAAACAAGACTCTAACAATTTGTGCTCGCAAAACTATTAGCGAAACAGAAGCTGGAACAAGCCAGAAAATTATTTGTCTAGCCGCGATAACAATGTGGCGGAAAAATTCCTCTTTATTATTGCTTACAAAAAATTTTGAAAGAGTCGGAAAAGCGGCGATGCTATAACTCACTCCAATTATTGCAAGGGGCAATGACTCTAGGTTATAAGATAAGTTAAAGACAGACAAACTTCCGACAGCCAGAGATGAAGCTGCGGCTGTAATAAAAATTAGAACAATTTGGTTAAGACTCAAACCGAAAGCTCTTGGCAAAGAAAGTTTGATAATACTAAAAACTTCTCTAAAATTAACTTTTTTAGTTATTTTAGGAAGCAACCCCAAACTTGCAGATGTAGGTATTTTTATGAAAAAATGAGCAAAAGCCCCCAACACAACTCCAAAAATCAACCCTTTTAGTCCAAAAACAGGGCAGAAGAAAACTATTCCGATAATTATTCCTAAGTTATAAAGAATAGGGCTTAACGCCATAATATAAAATCTCTTATATGACTGAACAATACTTGAGAACAAGTTGGATAACCCCATAAAAAACGGAGACAAAAGTAAAATTCGCGAAAGCAAAACTAATTTAATTTGCTCGGCCTCGGAAAAACCTGGGGCGATTATTTTTGCAATCCAAGGCATCGCAAAAAAAGCTATCCCCAAAAAAACAAACATTATAACAACAAAAACGGTTAGAACTCCATCCAAAAATTCTTTTGTTTTTTCTTTGCCATCGTTTTCTGCTCTCTCCAATATCATGGGTATTAAAACAGTAATCGCTATTACAGTAATAGACAGAACATAAACAAAATCTGGCACCCTAAAAGCAGCATAGTATAAATCCAACTCTTTTCCAGCACCAAAAGTCCCCGCCAAAAGTCTGTCACGAAAAAGAGCAAGAACACTAGATGCCAAAGAAGACAGTCCTAAAAGTACAGCGGCCTTATGAAGACCGCTGCATTCGCTATGAAAAAGTTTTAATATTCTTTTTACCATCTTAGGCATTCCACTAATTCTATTCTTCTATCGGTTGAGGTTCACTTTCGGACATTCCGTCAAGAGCTGGCAAACCAGACTTCAAATTTTCTAGAATCTTCTCTACAATTTTATTCTCCGCGTTAACTTCCTTTATTTTTTCAAACTGCTCAACTGCTTTGTCTTTTTCTCCATTCTGATCATAGATTAATCCCAAGAAGTAACGAGCATTTGAATAACTAGGGCTCAATTCAACAGTCCTTTCAAACACTATTTGAGCATCAGCGATCTGTTTATTTTGTGAATACAAGAGACCTAATTGAAATAAATTTCCAATATCGTTAGGATTCAACTTAACAATTTGTTCAACTTTTTGAATCGCCCCAGAAAGATTACCCTCGTTAACTTCAATTTGAGCCAACAAGAATAGAGCAGGAGTAAAATCGCCCTTAAGGTTTAAAGAGGTTTGAATTGCCTCTCTTGCGCCAACCAAATCCTTTGTCTGACTCAAAACCCTAGCTTTAGCCAACGCGATAGAAGGATCCAAAGGTGAAACTTTTAATGCCTCATTATATTTTTCTATTGCAACTCCAGCCGACCCCTCGATGTTCAAAGAAATAATTGCTTCATACAAGCTACCCCACTGGATCCAATTAAGAGGCTCATCAGGATTAATCTCGACAGCCTTTTCAGCATTCTGAATCGCAACACTGAATATATTTTGAAACTCAGTAGCAAGAGTTTCTTTATTGACATCCTTCTGGGCGAATAGATTTTGTATTTTAGCAACATTTAATTCTGAAAGTATTCTATAGTAAGTATCTTGAGAGTCGATATCAATAGACTTCAAGAGACTCTCCTCAGCCTTAGACACATCTCCATCAACATTGAATAGAATCAATGCTTTTGTATAATAATGAGCAGAGCGATATTTTTGAGCAAAAAGATAAAAACTTGAAACTGCCCCCATTATCATAACAACGATTACTAGGACAGAAACAAAACTAGTCTTTGTCCCTCGGAAAAAAGAAATATTAATATTTTTGATTAAACCGGCTTCAGCAAGAGAAGACAAAAAAAGTCCTGTTGTTAAAAAAGCTAAAGCATAAATGATAAATCCCGGAGAGTAAAAGGCGACAAAAGACCATAAATATAAAGAGCTCAGCAAAGAGGTTATTATCAAACCTCGCGTTACATCATCGCCCAAATACGCCGCGGCTTTTCCAACATAACGCAAAAGAAAAAACAAGAACAACAAAAAAGCGAAACTGCCTAAAACACCCATAGTAATAGGAATTGTAGATAAATGACTAGAACCAGAAGAAAAACGAGTATTCCAGAAAAAAGTGTCGTTAATTACAGCTGGTTTAAATTTAAGCCAATTATACAAGAAGGTGTTAGGACCAGAGCCAAGTAATGCATTCTCTGACAAAACTTTTTTGGCAATATCCCAAGTAGTCGATAAAGCAGGCCTAACATCCTGAGTATTAGTTCCAAGTTTAACAGTTAAATCTCCCATTGTACCTTTTGCAAAAATAAAAACCGAAACCAACAAAAAAACAGATAAAGCAATAGAAGGGATTTTTTTCTTTTTTTCTATCTCGAAGTTGACACTTATGATATCAGACAAAATACCTTGAGGAGTTTGTAAATAAAACATGCGAGAAAGTTGATAAACAACATATACCAAGACATAAAATGCGAAGATTATCCAAGAAGTGCTGAAATTAACGGCAGACATGGCCAAAATAGAAATAACAACCATTATAAGCAAAACTGCCTTAAACATTTTTCTAAATTTGTGTTTAAATGATTCGTAAAGAGAAATAGCAGACAACCCTATTAGCCCAAAGAAAATACCAAAATCGTTCCAACTTCCTATTGTATTTGAGACAGGAGAAGAAAAAAGAGATTCAGGAAAAACTGTTACACCAAAAAATATATGCAAAGATTGTGTTACAAACACAACAAAAGCAGAAGCAAACAAGGTGAAATAAAACAACGTAATAGAACGCTCTCCCTTAAACAACGAAGAGGCTAAAAACATTCCGATACCCATGAAAAGGAAAAAGGCGAAAGTTCCTATCTCTCCCCCAACCCCAAAAAAAGATAAAGATGGATTAACGGAGAAAATTGCAGACACGAGGGACGCAACGATAATAGCCACCACCGACAAAAACAATCCACTCTTAGGGATATCTACTTCACCTTTTTGTAATCGCACAAATAACCAAAGAATGAAAGAAAGCGATATTCCACTATATACCATCAACGCCTTCCCTAAAGCGAGAGGAGACATTGCGACAACAAGAAAAAAAATCGGCAACAAAAAAACAACGGCATGCATAATGTACTTACTAATGGCAGTCCAATTAATAGCTCCTAAAAAATTTCGTTTCTTTTCAGAGACAGGTTCTGCTTGAACATTTACTTCTTCAATATGAATATCCATATATTTTTATTTATTTTTTTGTTAAAATAGTGATTAATAATAACTAATATTATATATTGTGCCAAGAGATAATTCAAGTCTTATGTGGAAAAAATATCTAACAATTAAAGAAGCTTCTGAACTCTTGAATGTAACTCCGTTGACTCTCAGAAATTGGGATAAAAAGGGGAAACTAAAAGCTTATCGCCATCCCGTGAATAACTATCGTCTATATGCCAGCGAAGATATAGAAAAATTGGGGTTTAAAGTAATTGTAAGTAAGCCAAGAAAGTTACAAGTAAAATTCAGAGAGGAGGAAGACAGCGGATAATACAAAACAAAACTCCGTCGCTCATGAGCGACGGAGTTTTGATATTTAGTTCTGTGCCTATAAGCCGGATTCTGTACCCTTCGACAAGCTCGGGGCGATGATGATTTATCTGGGCCAAGGATTACTCCAAGGCCTCAAGCGGCACTCCCTGTAAATAAACTCAGGGCACGGCCTTGCACCAAACAAGGTTTACCAACCTAACATGTTACCATGCTAAGCCGTGAGCTCTTACCTCACGTTTTCAACCTTACTCAATCTCACCGAAGCGAAACCAAGCGGTATATTTTCTGTTGCACTATCTGTCCCGGGGAAATCACTTTCCCAGAGCGTGGCCGTTAACCACTGTTTACTTCCTCCGCCGAAACGAAGGGGTGTCCGGACTTTCCTCCCCGATAAATCGGAGCCATCATCCAACACAAAACTACTTAGTATTATACAAGGTTAAATTATGTGTGTCAACAAAACACCACCCCAATAATATCGGGGTGGTGTTTTGGAATTTGATAGATTACTCAACTTTTGTTTCCTCAGCAGGAGCTTCTTCTTTTACTTCTTCTTCAGCTTCAGGATTTACTTTCTCTTCTTTCGCTTCAGACTCTACTGGAGTTTCAGCTTCAGCAGGGGCTGTCGCTTCTTCAGCAGGTATCTCAACAACAGGTTCAGCTGAAACTTCTTTCTTTACTTCGGGCTCTGCCGGTTTCCTTTCGTCTAATTTCTTTTGAATTTTGGTATGAGATAAAACATCTCTTTTTTTATCTTTTATAATTCCCTCCTTAACAAAAAGATTATGGGCAGTATCAGAAGCCTGTGCTCCCACAGAAAGCCAGTAGTTTATTCTCTCTCCTTTTAATTGAGGCTCCCCTTTTTGAGCATTGTAATTACCCAAAATTTCTTGGGAACGTCCACTTTTAGGACCATTCTTGGAGTCAGTCAAAACAACCCTATAACTTGGGTCGTGACGCTTCCCTGTCCGTTGTAATCTAATCTTTAACATATAGGTATAGATATTAACAGAATTGATAAATATAGTCAATTACACACAGCTTCTTTTTTGACAAAAATTGTATATTCTGTTTATAGTTATAAATATGATTAAATTATTGATTGTAGAGTCTCCGGCAAAGGCAAAGACTATAACTAAATATTTAGATAACAAATATACGGTTAAAGCCAGTGTTGGACATATTCGTGATTTACCTAAAAGCAACAAGAAAGCCCTTGATATTGAGGGCGGTTTTATACCCCATTATGAAATATCACCAGGGAAGGAAAAAGTAGTTGCTGAACTAAAGAAACTCGCCAGTAAATCTGACGAGATTATTTTAGCTACTGACCCAGACAGAGAAGGAGAAGCTATTTCTTGGCACATTGCTGAAGTGCTAGGATTAAATGGGGAAAAAAAGAAAAACTCTCCAAAGGTTAAAAGAGTTACTTTCAATGAGATTACTGAGATGGCTGTTAAGAATGCGATGTTGCACCCCCGAGAAGTCGATATGGATTTAGTTGATGCCCAGCAGGCTCGCCGTGTTTTGGATAGGCTTTTTGGATATGACTTAAGTGGGCTTATCTGGAAAAAAGTAAGATACGGACTTTCAGCAGGAAGAGTTCAATCCCCTGCCCTTCGCATATTAATGGAACGTGAAAGAGAAATCCGTGCTTTTATTCCTGAAACTTTTTGGACTATCACGGCAGAACTTGAATCACTTGGAACGACGCATTCCAAGTTGATGACTGTTTGTGTTGAAGAACCTCGCGAGAAGAAAGAGATGGAGAGAATTCTTGACGTTGGCAAAAAAGGGAAATGGCATGTTACTAGCTTGAAAGAATCTGAACAAAAACGCACTCCTCGCCCACCGTTTATAACTTCAACGCTTCAGCAAACTGCAAGTACCCGTTTAGGATTTTCTCCATCTAGAACAATGGGAGCTGCTCAAAAATTGTATGAAGCTGGATTTATTACATACATGAGAACAGATAGCCCGAACTTGAGCAAAGAAGCCCAAGCACAAATCCTCGCTTTTACAGATAAGGCATATGGCAAAGAGTATGTAAGCCCTCGTGTGTTTAAGAGCAAAAGCAAAAGCGCTCAAGAAGCGCATGAAGCCATTAGACCATCTAATATAAACAAAACATCAGCAGGAACTACTGATGATCAAAAAAGACTCTATAAACTAATTTGGCAAAGAACAATCGCATCTCAAATGTCAGATGCGAATACTTTAAAAACAAAAATAATTGCAAATGTTAAGGAAGCCACAGTAAGTATCCCCGATTTTACGATCAATGGCTCACGAGTGCTTTTTGATGGATGGCTTAAGTCCGACCCAGAGGCTCGGGGAGAAGATGTCGAGTTGCCAAAAGTCACAATTGGCGAAGCCCTTGACCTTATTGAAATTAAATCAGATGAAAAAGAAACCCAGCCACCAAATAGATATACAGAAGCGGGGCTGATCAAAGAATTAGAAAAAAGAGGTATCGGACGTCCAAGTACTTACGCTGCAATTATCGGCACCATAGTAAACCGTGGTTATGTAGAAAAACAAGGCAAGACTTTATTCCCCACCGACACAGGAGATGTTGTGAGTTCTTTTATCGAGGAACATTTTGAGAACTATATAAGTGATTCTTTTACAGCAGAAATGGAAGACAAGCTAGATGAAATTGCAGAGGGAAAAAGAAAGTACCTAGAAACTTTAAAGGATTTTTACGGACCTTTTGTGAAAGCAGTTAAATCTAAAGATGGTATAGAAAAAATTACAAACATGGGAGAAGCGGATCCAGATATGAAATGCCCAGAATGTAACGGCGGAATGGTTATAAAACTTAGCCGAACCGGTAAGTTTTTAAGTTGTGCAAAATTCCCTGACTGCAAAGGTGCAAGGACAATAGACGGAGAAGAATTAGAAGGACCAAAAGAATTGGATGAAGAATGCCCTAAATGCGGTAACAAACTCGTAGAACGAGACGGTCGTTTCGGGAGATTTATCGCTTGCGGAAAATATCCAAAATGTAAATTCGTAAAACAAAGCGAAGAGGAAGAAGCCAAAAAAAGAACAGGCGTTAAATGCCCTAAATGTAAAGATGGGGAGATGTCCGAACGCCGAGGACGTTTTGGAATCTTTTATAGCTGTTCAGAATATCCTGATTGCAAATACGCGATCAAAGCGAAGCCAACAGGAAATATTTGTGATTATAAAAACGAAGCTGGAGAAATTTGTAAAGAGCTTATGATGGAAGGAACGAAGACGATACCGGAAAGATGTTCAAATAAGGCTTGTCCAAATCATCGGCCAGATAAACTAGAGAAAGAAAAAGACGATGCAAAGAAATAGAAAACGCGTCTCGCTAAAAGCGGGACGTGTTTTTACTTAAAAAATTTGGCAAGGAAAAAAGCCACTCCAATACTTCTCAAATTTTTAATTTCGAGTATACTCTAAATAGTAAATAATATGTCAATATCCCCTCAAGAAATCATCAGTTTAATGAATAATCCCTCAGAAGATGATAAAAAGCTCATCATTAAGGCCTTTGATTTTGCTCAAAAAGCTCACGAAGGTCAAAAGAGATATTCTGGCGAAGATTATTTTATTCACCCATTTGTAACAGCAAAAATACTAGCCCAATTCCACCTAGGGGCTCCGACTATCGCTGCAGGACTTCTTCATGATGTTTGGGAAGACTGCATTATAAAAACCATAGAAAATCCTGAATCCACGAACATACAAAGAGAAAAAGCCGAAATTAATGAGAAGGAACTAAAAAATAATTTCAGCGAAGAAATTATTTTCTTGGTCAACGGTGTAACAAAACTTGGGACGCTAAAATACCAAGGGATTGAATGGAAAGTCGAAAATTTGAGAAAAATGTTTTTAGCGATGGCAAAAGATATACGCGTTGTCCTTATTAAGCTCGCCGACAGATTACACAACATGAGAACTCTTGAACATGTCCCAGAAAAAAAACAGGAAAGAATCGCTCTTGAAACATTAGAAATTTATGCCCCAATCGCCAACCGACTCGGTATGGGGAAAATTAAAGGAGAACTCGAAGACTTGGCTTTTAAATATGTTTATCCTGAAGACTATAAAAAAGTTCTTGGCATGCATACAGCGGAACGAGAAGAAAAAGAAAAAAGATTGGAGGAAATAAAAAATAATATCAAAAAAGAATTACATAAAGCAGAATTGGCAAAATTTCAAATAAGCTCCAGAATAAAGTTTTTATACAGTCTGTATAAAAAATTACAAAAACCCAATATCAACATGGAGATGGATAAAGTCTATGATCTTATTGCGATTAGAATAATCGTCAAAAATGTGGAGGATTGTTATAAGACACTCGGTATTATCCACACAATATGGAAACCCTTTCCAGGAAGAATAAAAGACTACATAGCCGTCCCTAAACCGAACGGGTATCAAAGTTTACACACAACAGTTTTTGCTGATAATGGAGAAATTATTGAAATACAAATAAGAACTGAGGGAATGCATGAGGAATCCGAGTATGGTATCGCAGCCCACTGGGCATATAAAGAATCAAATAAACCAGAAGAAGGCGGGGAAAAAAGTAGACATTTAAACTGGGTTAACCAACTTGTTGAATGGCAAAAAAATGCCGAGTCATCCAAGGACTTTTTAGAAACCTTAAGAATAGATTTTTTCCAAGATAGAGTTTTTTGTTTTACCCCCAAAGGAGACGTTATTGATTTACCAGAAGGAGCAACCGCAATAGATTTCGCGTATGCAATCCACACAAGTATAGGAAACAATGCCTGTGGAGCGATGATCAATGACAAGTATTCTTCCCTTGACACCATCTTAAAAAACAATGATGTTATAGAAATCAGAATACAAAAAGATAAAAAACCGAAACTAGAATGGGCTTCTAAAGCAAAAACTTCTTTGGCGAAAAGGAACATAAAAGCCGCCTCAAAAGGAGACGGCTTCTTCGAAAGGTTTAAAATCGGGAGATAAAAGAATGCTTAACGCTTAATCTACAAACTAAAACTTCTCCTCAAATCGTCGTAACTTTCTGGCTGAGCTGATTCTGGGGCAATACCTTGAGGTTCATCAACAAAAACTCGAAGTCCATCTATTTCTTCTTCGACTTCTTCTCTTATCTCTTCCCTCGCCTCTTCTAAAACATTTGAGTTTTCTGGCACTCCGAGTTCCTTGGCAAGTTCACCGACGGCTTCATCAGTTATGGCGTCAACGATCTGATCTTCTAATTCTTCTGACGTGTTGTCTTCATCTAAAAATAATCGCGGTTCATCATCCTCTGTAATAAAATTTCCTGCAGACTTATCTTCAAAGTCGTACTTTTTATAAGGTGCAAAATCTCCAGAAAGAGGTTCTTCTTCTGTGCCAAAATTTATATTTTCTCCTTCGGATTCGAGATTTAAATTAAACCCATCACAAAAAGCAGACTCACTGTCTGTGGCAATATCCCTCAAATTTAGCCCTGCGTCTTCTTCTCCAACATCACTTTCAGAATCAACACCGCCCACATTAAATCCGTCATTGAAATTATTTTTTATTTTTTCAATTCCACTTTCCATTCCATTTTGTATTGCATTCTCACGTCTCGCCTCATCCGCTCGAATATCATAGCTCTTAATAGTATCAGCAAGACGATTTTCAAACATCTCTGATGCACTTAAATTTCTAGCTTCGCCACCCATAACTTTTGTCAAAAAAGCGTTAAGATCTTCTTCTGAAAAGAAATCAATGTGGATACGCCCTCTCTGGCTCCCTTCCGCTTTTTCAACGACAACACGTGTACCGAAAGTTTCAGATAGTTTTTCCTCAACTTCTTTAGCTCTCCTGCCGAGAGATTCTGTCTGGTCCCTATTACCCTTCTGAGACATAAACTTAGAAAGCCTCTCTGTCTCTCGAACGTTCATGTTCGTATCTAATATCTGATAATAAAGCTTAAACTGATCCTCGATATTTTTTGTAAGAGTAAGAAGAGCTCTTGTATGTCCTTCGCTAATAAGACCATTAACGAGCCCTTTCTGAATTTCGTCAGGCAATGCCAAAAGCCTCATAGTATTCGTGACAAAAACACGACTCTTGCCAACACGTTTAGCAACTTCATGATGTTTAAGACTAAATTCTTCGACTAACTTTTTGAAAGCATAAGCCCTGTCAATTGGGTTAAGATCTTCTCTTTGCAAGTTCTCAATAATCGCCAATTCAAATTTGATCTTATCTCCCATGTCTTCCCTAATCACAACAGGAACGCTAGCCAAACCTGCTAATTTAGAGGCCCTAAGACGTCTCTCGCCAGCAATAAGTTCATATTCAACAATTGTCCCATTGTCGAATTCCTTTTCCCTCCTCAAAACAACAAGAGGCTGAAGAACACCATATTGCCTTATAGATTCTGAAAGATCTTTTAAACTATCGTCATTAAATTCCCTCCTCGGCTGATAAGGATTCGGCTGTATTTTTTCAACCTCGACCCAGTAAACACTACTATATTTCTGCATGTGCTCTTCTGCACTGTTGTTGTCAATTTTGTTAATATCTAGATTCATATTTTTTTATTTTAATTACAATAGATTAATTCAGATTGTATATACTAAATTATATAAGAATTGACTTAGATGTGCAAATTGGCATATAATCTAAAAGGTTATTATGCCGAAGTGGCGGAATTGGTATACGCGCACGACTCAAAATCGTGTCTCGCAAGGGATGAGGGTTCGACCCCCTCCTTCGGCACACCAAGAAACAAAAAACACCCATAGTGAACCGTACCCTAAAAAGTGGACACGAAAGTGTCCGCTTTTTGGGGTACAGTTCAGGGTGGTTTTTTGTTTTGCAATATCTTTTGGTTGAAATTCTAACTTTTTTGAAATTTTTTAAAGTTAAAAAATTTCAGCTCATTCGTATTGCCAGCACCTTGTATTTCAAAAATACTTTCACTGTTTATTTCTTTGCAATTCAGTTGTAAGTCATTAGCGCAAAGAACCCGTCATAAAAAATCAATAACTGTCAACCCTTGACAAATTCATATATATATAATAAAAATAGAAAGTCCGCAATGCTAAATTCACCCCTCAATTAGGACACCCTACTATTTATCTTTTAATAATACACCACCTGCCGTTGCGACTTCAAGAGCAGATTTGTAACCAAGAATCTTCCTTGGCTTTTTGTTTATCTTTTCAATAATTCTTTGAAGAAATCTGTCACTAATTTTAGATATATCACTACCCTTAGGAATATATCTTCT
>Ga0210057_1005669_pt1 | contig 15943 bp, 20 predicted proteins | sample CryGeyCG2114_010_2_FD_183968 | JGI IMG/M metagenome (GOLD analysis project Ga0210057, IMG submission 183968) | Groundwater microbial communities from aquifer - Crystal Geyser CG10_big_fil_rev_8/21/14_0.10 (SPAdes) (version 2) | ecosystem: Environmental > Aquatic > Deep subsurface > Groundwater ...
ACGCCTTGGCCGGGATTTGAACCCGAGTCACAGCCTCTCCGCTTTTTTCCAAAATTTATGTTTTTGTTCAACCTTTTTTTGAAAAAGGTTGTTTTGATACAACTTTTTTCTAAAAAGTTGTTTTTGCTAAAACTTTTGGAAAATTTTTTTTTGACAGGGCTGGATCCTAACCACTAGACCACCAAGGCAGAATAAGTTATTCTAAAATAAAAGTCCAGAAAAAAGTTTAAAAAAGAATAAGAAGCAAGGCTTTTAAAGCCCTAAAGCTTCATCTATTCTTGCTTTATCAAAACCAATGATTATTTTGCCGTTAATATCCAAAACAGGAACTCCCTGCTGGCCTGATTTTTCAATCATTTCATGGCCTTTTTCATGGTCCTGAGAAACATCAACATCTTCAAATTCAATTCCTTTTTCTTTTAAGTAATTTTTAGCCATATGGCAGTAAGGACAGGTTTGCGTTGAATAAACTATTACACTCATTTTTTCACCTCAAATTTTTAAATGCTTAAAGTTTTTTTGCAGTATTCAAAAGCAGTTTTATTTTACTGCTGTTTAACACAATGCACTGAATGTTTTTGCCTTTTTTCTGCATTGATATCAATTTTGCGTCCCGTAATTCTTTTAAATGCCTTGAAACAGTTGAAGGATCCAGCTTAAGTTTCTTTGAAAGAGTTTTATTGCATGCTTTGCTGTCTTTTAAAAGAATTTCAAGGATTTTAATTTTTGAATCACAGGAAAGGGCTTTAAACACTTGCATAATTGTACAATTGTACAAAACTATTTTTAAATCTTTTTATTCAAGCAAAAGCAACATTACTGCTATTCCTGCAATAAAACTTATCAGTAATAAAATTGATTTTTTCAAGTCATATTCTTTGTGTAATTCTGGAATCAAATCGCTTCCTGCAATATAAATGAAGTTTCCTGCTGCAAAAGGAAGTAAGAAAATCAGTAAATTTTCCATCATGGCTGAAGCTAATACAACTATTCCTGCTCCAATTACTGCGGTTAAAGCTGAAACAAAATTCATTAATAATGCTTTTTTTCTTGTAAATCCGCTGTAAATTAACACTCCGAAATCTCCTATTTCTTGTGGTATTTCGTGGAATATTACTGCCATTGTTGTAGCTATCCCTAATGTAGTGTCTGCTAAATATGCTCCTGCAATAATCATTCCGTCAATTAAATTGTGTACTCCGTCCCCGATTAAATTCATGTAACCAAAACTTTTCAGTTCACATTTTCCTGCAGGAAAACCATGGCAGTGATGCCAGTGAATTGTTTTTTCAATTAAAAAAAACACAACTATTCCTGCTAATAATGCAAGTGAAATGTCTATTCCAAAACCATTTTCTTTTACTGCTTCAGGCAGTAAATGCAAAAAAGCTCCTCCAAAAAGAGAGCCGGCAGAAAAGCTGACTAAATACAATATTATTTTGCTTAAAAATTCTCTGTTTAATCCAATAGTTAAAACTCCAACTAAAGACATTAAGCTTACTAGTATTACGCTTCCAAAAATATAAATTAGTTCCATTACTTATTAGTGAATGAAATTTAATTTAATTGTTTGTTTTGTTGTTGTAATTATAATAAACAATTAATTCTCCGTTTTTGTTTCTTAAAAATAACTGGTCTTTGTCATTATTCCATGTATTTCCGTTTCCCCAATAAAACTCATTTCCTCGTTCTATTCCTTTTGCAGAGAAAACTCTTACAAAACTTTTTTCTTTTAATTGAATTGCAGGAAAAAAATACAAGTTTGTTGCTTCATCTTTTAGATAAAACCCGTTTAAATCAATTGAATAATTACAATTATTAGAGAATTCAACGAATTCCCCCATAAACGTGTCTTGATTGAATTCAAATCCTGAAAGGGAAATGCATTTATCCAAAAAATATTTTTGTTGGGATTCTTTCCATAAACAGCCTTTTTTTTCTTTCATTGCTTTTTTTTGCAGTTCATCAAATTCATTTATTTCTTCGTAAGAATAATAGTGTCCTAATCCTTGTTCAAGTATTTTTTTGTTAATGCTTTTTCCTTGAACACAGACATTTCCTAAAAGCCTTCCATAAATGTCTGTTTCATTTCCCTGAACCAAAACTTTTTTTCCTAAAACCTGTTTTTCCAGAAATTCTTTTGCTTCTTGAAAACAGCCTTCTTTTTTTTCAGGAGTATTTATTCCTGCAAGCCTGATTTTAGTGTTTTCTGATTCAATTGTGTCTCCGTCAATTACTCTTGTTACAATAAAAGTTTTTCCTTGAGTGCAGTCAAATTCAGTTCTTTCTTGAATACATGCAAATAAAAAAATTAAAAGAAATAAAAAGAAGTAAAGAGAAAATAATTGTTTTATTCATTTTCCCCTTTTTATTTTTTTGGCATTGAACAACAGCAGATTCCCATTGCAACCATTATTCCTGTTATTACTGCAATTATTGGCCAGATTACTGTTAAATAAGGCAGAGTCCAGACATTAAAGTATGCTAGAAAACCCAGTACCCCAACAATAATTAGTGCTCCTCCTTTGCAATAACATTTATTTGAACAATTGCATTTTCCTTCCATTAAATCTCCTAATAAAATACTTAATCAGGCTTAATAAATATTTGTTTTATTCTTTTTTTATGGATTCTTTTCAACAGGTTCTTTTTTGGCTGATTGCTGGTTCTAAAGGCGGAACTAACAGGGCCAGAATTCTTTTTGCTTTGGAAAAAGAGCCAATGAACTCTAATGTTTTAAGCAAAAAAGTTAAATTAGATTACAAGACTACCCAGCATCACATTAACCTGCTTTTAGAAAACCATTTAATTGTCAGGACAGGAGACAAATACGGACAGATTTTTTTTATTTCCCCTCAATTAAAGGATAACTGGAGTTTGTTTAAAAAACTGTTTGAAAAGAAAGTTTTAAAGGAGGAATCAAAGTGAAACTAAATAAATCAAATTTGATTTTAACTGCAGGAGTTTTAATTGCAACTTTTGTGTTTATTTATGTATTGTCTTTTTTGTCTTATTATTTTATGCCTCAAAGGCCAATGGGAATGAGAGCTTTTTTTGAAGACTTTATTTTAATTAAAACAGTTATTTTTTCAGTTAATACTGTTTTGCTGGTTTACCTGATTTACAATTATGTTTCTCTTTACAATGAAGTTAAATCCCAGTTTTCTTTGGGGTTAATTACCATGAGCCTGGCTTTATTTTCTTTTGCAGTTACTGACAACCCTTTATTTCCTTTATTGTTTGGCTTAAGAGGAGCAGGAATGGGTGCACTAACAATAATTCCTTCACTATTCACTTTAGTTGCAGTATTAGTTTTAATTTATTTAAGCAGAAAATAAACCCTTTTCAAAGGGTTTAACCAAATGTACGGCATAAAGCCGTACTGCAAGAGTTTTCTTTACAAATCAAAAAAGTTATAAATAACAAAGCACTAATTAATGCGTGGACTTAAATTATTTTTTGAGCAAAAAAGGATTAACCTAAATTGGTTTAGGGGTTTTAGGGGTAATTGTTTTTTTTTCTGCTCCCACTGTTTTTCAAGTAAGTGATTCTTTTTTACTTCCAGCATTTTTTTTAATTATTTTATTTCTTTTTCTTTGTTTTTGAATGGTTAAATAGATCAATCTCTAAAGAAAACATCAGCCTAATAGAAAGACTAACATATGGAGTAACTTTTACATTACTTTTATTATTTTTTGTTGCAATATTCTCTTTTATATTAGGTGATGCTATTGGAAATTTTATCACTTTGTTTTTTGGATGATAGTTTCAGTTGGCTTAGTGCGTTTAATAGGCATTCATAAAATTCTAAAATAAAAAAAAGAGGGGAGAAAGAAGGGCAAAGCCTTCTTTCAGTTAAAGGGATTGTTTAATCCTTTATTAGGTTGTTGTGTCAGAGAAAGGGCAGTCTCCAAAATTTCCTTTCATTCCGATGCCTTTTCCTTTAAAACCGTTTGCTCCGTTTATTTCTTTGAATCCGCTTTTTCCGAAACCGTTTTCTAATCCAAGTTCTTTCATGATTGTTTTAGCTGTTTCAATGTCTCCTGACTGCATTGCTGAATGCATTTCTGAAAGCAAAGAAAAGTTGTCTTCTGTTATAATTGAAAGCATTTCTGTGTTTCTTGGGTTATTGTTTTCTTCCATTAAAGTTTTCCAGGTTGCATAGTCCTGATTTTCTATTGCTGTCTGAATTGCTTTCATGTTTTCTGTCATTTTTTCCCTGTTTTGGTTTCTTTCCTGCATTGTGTTTCTGATTGCATTAAAGTTTTCTTCAGTTAACTGGTTTTCCTGCAGTTGTTTCCATTCCTGAAAGTCATTGTTTTCTATTGCTGTTTTTATTTCCTGCATTGCATCTGAATTAAACTCTAATCCTGTTCCAAAGTTTCCTTTGAAAGCCATTGCAGTTCCTGCTGCAAGCAATACAAACAGGATTCCTATTCCAAGTATTTTGTTGTTCATTTTTTTTACCTCCTTTTTGTTGTCAATGAAATACTTTGTTTTGCTTATTTAAAAAGGATTTTCCAGACTTTCACCCAAATTCAGCCATAAACTCTTTTTTAAAAAAAAGCTGCAACTCAAACCAAAAGTTTAAGTGCACAACAAAATCAAACTTTTGTCAGTAAACAAAAAAAATGCATTTATTTAAATTCTTATTCCAGTTAAATTTTTTAGTGGTTAAATGAAAAGGAAAAGAAGAAAAAGCATTGAAGTTAAAATAGGAAAAATAATGATTGGAGGAAACAATCCTGTTGCAGTTCAGTCAATGACTAATACTCCGACTGAAGACATAAAAAAAACTGTTCAGCAAATAAAAGATTTAGCTGACGCAGGAAGCGAGTTAGTCAGGTTTACAGTAAAAGATGATTTAGGAGCAAAAGCTGTTCCTGAAATAAAAAAACAGTTATTGAATGAAGACTATGATGTTCCTTTAATCGGAGACTTTCATTACAACGGGCATATTTTGTTAACTAAGTTCCCTAAGTGTGCTGAAGCATTAGATAAATTCAGGATTAATCCCGGCAATGTCGGTTTTGGTTTAAGCAGAGACGAAAACTTTGAAAGCATGATTAAAGTTGCAATACAAAACAGCACTCCAATAAGAATTGGGGTTAACTGGGGTTCATTAGACCAATCAGTTTTAAAAAAATTAATGGATGAAAATTCAAAGCAAGGCAATCCAAAAACAAATAATCAGGTAATGATTAATTCAATTGTAACCAGTGCATTGGAAAGCATTAAAAAAGCAAATGAATTGGGTTTAGAAAACAACAAAATTGTTGTTTCAGCTAAAAGTTCCAGAGTGCAGGACATGATTAAAGCATATGAATTACTTGCAGCAAAATGTGATAATGCATTGCATTTAGGTGTAACTGAAGCCGGACCAGGAATTAAAGGAGCAGTTCATACTGCAGCAGGTTTATCTGTTATTTTACAACAAGGAATCGGAGACACTATTCGTTGTTCTTTGACTCCAACTCCAGGCGTTAAAAGAACAGAAGAAGTTGTTATTGCAAAACAGGTTTTGCAGAGCCTGAATTTAAGGAGATTTAATCCTGAAGTAACTTCTTGTCCTGGATGCGGAAGAACTACTTCAACTGTTTTTCAGGAAATTGCATTAAATATAGATGAATTTTTAAAGAAAAAAACTCCTGAATGGAAAGAAAAAGGATTCAAGGGATTTGAAGAAATGGAAGTGGCAGTAATGGGCTGTATTGTTAACGGCCCGGGCGAAAGCAAAAATGCAAACATTGGCTTAAGTCTTCCGGGTTCTGGAGAAACTCCTTCTGCGCCGGTTTTTGCTGACGGAAAACAAATCAAATTATTAAAAGGAAATGCAAAAACTCTTACAAAAGAATTCATTAAATTAATTGAAGAATATGTTGAAGAGCATTACAAATAAATCAAACCGTAAATGTTTCAATTACTGTATGATATTTTTGTGTCAGTTTCTGTATTATTTTAGTTGAATCTTCTTTTGTTTTTGGAAAACAAAATACTGTGCTTCCTGAACCGCTCATTAAAACTTTAAAAGAATTTTCTTTCATTATTTCTTTGACGTGTTTTATTTCAGGAAAATCTTCTAAAACACTGAACTCAAAATCATTATGCAAAAGTTCAGCCAGTTCTTCAATTTTTTTTCCTTGTTCTATTGCTTTCCTTAACTTTTTTGAAGCCAAAACTTTCCCTGATTTCTCATAGTTTACTTTTGAGTAAGCTGTTGGAGTTGAAACACGAATTCCCGGATTGCATACAAGAACTCTTGTTTTAGGAAAAGATTTTATTTCAGTTATTTTTTCTCCTCTTCCAGAAGCAAAACAAGTTTTACCATACAAAAAGAAGGCTACATCCATCCCGATTTTTTTTGTTGTTTCCTGCAAGTCTTTTTCATGCATTTTTATTTTCCATAATTTGTTTAATCCTTTGATTACTGCTGCTGCATTACTGCTTCCTCCTCCAAGGCCTCCTGCAACAGGAATTATTTTGTTAATTGATATTTCAATTCCTTTTTCTATTCCATAAACTTCTTTTATCAGTTCAGCTGCTTTCCATACAAGATTTTTTTCGTTTAACGGCACTTCAGGAGCATTGCATTTAATTATAATTTTGTTTTCATTTAATTCTTTCAGGATTATTTCGTCTTTTAGTTCCAGTTCCTGCATTATCATTTCCAGTTCATGATAACCGTCAACTCTTTTTTTGATTATATCTAAAGTTAAATTAATTTTTGCCGGAGAATCAATTTTCAGTTCGTTCATTTAAATTCACTAAACTTTTTTTTAATTCATTTTTTTATTGTTTTTTCTTTTTTTGTTTATTTTTTCAATCTATTACTCTTACATCAACTGCAATAACCTCTTTTTCGTTTGCAATTAATGGATTGATATCAATTTCTTTTATTTTTTCTTTCATCATTAAATTATTTACTTTGATTAAAACATACTCTAGTTCTTTCAAATTAATGCTTTTTTCTCCGCGGATTCCTTTTAGTATTGGATAACCTTTTATTTCTGAAATCATTTCTTTTGCTTCTTCATGATTAATCGGGCAGATTCTCAGAGAAACATCTTTCATTAATTCAACAAAAATGCCTCCTAAACCAAATAAAATGGTTGGGCCAAACTGCTGGTCAATTTTTCCTCCAACTATTATTTGTTTTCCTTCAATAAATTGCTGAACAAAAATTCCCTGTATTACTGCTTTAGGTTTTTTCTTTTTCACATTTTTTATTATTAAGTTATATTTTTGTAAGGCTTCTTTTTCGTTTTGAATATCTAATTGTACTCCGCCGACATCGCTTTTATGTGAAATGTCTTTTGAAATAATTTTGAGTGTTATTGGATAACCTAATTTTTTTGCTGTTGAAATTAATTCTTTTTTGTTTTTAACCAGTTTTCCTTTAACAAATTTTATTCCGTATTTTTCAATCAGTTTTTTTGATTCAATAAAATCCATACACTTAATATCAGGCTTAAACTTAATTTAAATTTTGCCTTAATCCAGTCTTATTTTAAATTAAATCCACCTTTTTTTATTTAAAAAGGAAAAGAAATGAGTATTATGGTTAAATTAAAGGCTTTGGGCGCAGCAAGAGAAGTTGGAAGAAGCTCTTTTTTGCTTGATGTAGGAGAAAAAATATTGTTTGACAGAGGAATTAAATTAGGTCATGATGAAACAGAGTATCCAATGCTTGTTAAAACTAATCTTGATGCAATAGTTATTTCTCATGCTCATTTGGATCATTCAGGCAATCTTCCTGAATTATTCACTAAATCTAATTCTTTTGTTTATATGACAATGCCTACTTTAGATTTAAGCAAAATTTTATGGTTTGATTCACTTAAAATAGCAAAATTTGAGGGAATTACGCCAGAATTTTCTCCTTTAGAAATAAAGAAAGCAGAAAAATATACTTTTGCTTTGCCTTACCGAAAAAAAGTTTTTTTAAGTGAAAACACTTCGCTTGAATTATTTGATGCAGGGCATATTCTTGGTTCTTCAATGGTTAAAGTTGAATCAGAAAAAAAAAGTGTTGTTTATTCCGGAGACTATAAAATGCAGTCCACCAGACTGTTTAACGGATTAGACAAAAGAATTGGCAAGGCAGATGTTTTAATTACTGAATCAACTTATGGAGACAGAAATCATTCAGACAGAAAAGAATTAGAGAAAGAGTTTGCAGAAGAAGTGCAGGAAACAATTAACAGAGGAGGACATGCAATGATTCCTGCTTTTGCTGTCGGCAGAAGCCAGGAATTAATTGATATTTTGTTTGAACATAAAGTGGATGCAGAAATATTTTTTGATGGAATGGGACAAAAAGTTGCAAGAACTACTTTAGAGTACCCTGAATTATTAAAAAACCCAAAAAGTTTAGGGAAAGCATTGCATTTAGTTAACTGGGTTTCAAAAGGAAAAAGAAAACCTGTTTTAGACAAGCCAAGTATTATTGTTACTTCAGCCGGGATGCTTGAAGGCGGTCCAATAATGTGGTATTTAAAAAAACTTTATCAGGATAAGAATTCAAAGATTTTTTTGACTGGTTATCAGGTTGAAGGCACTAATGGAAGAAAGCTGTTAGAAAAAGGAATAGTTGATATTGACGGAGAAAGACTTAAAGTTGAAAACCAGGTTAAAATGTTTGATTTTTCTGCTCATGCATCCCAGGATGAATTAATTGATTTGGCTAAAATAGTTAATCCAGAGTTAGTTGTCTGCGTTCACGGAGATGAAAAAGTAATTAATGTTTTCCAGAAAAGGCTGAAAAACGAAGGATTTAATTCTGTTGCGCCAAAATTAGGTCAAGAAATAAAACTTGATTAAAATGAGTTCTTTAATTGAAATACTCAGAAACTCTTTTGTTGTATTAAAAAAAGAGCCAAAGCTTTTTGTTCCAAAAATTTTTCTTTCTTTATTATGGGGAGCCTTTTTATTGTATTACACTTTTTTTTTAAAAGAACTTTTGCAGGAAAACAGTTTGTTTCAGAACACAGTTAGTGCTTCTTTAGCTCAGGGATTTCTTTTAAAACTGTTTTTTTTGTTTGGGATTTTTTTGATTATTTTTGTCATTGACAGCATAATTAATTCTGCTTATCCTTTAATGATTCAAAATTATCTGAACAAAAAAAGTTTTTCCATTGTGCTTTCAGTTAAACTTGTTTTAAAAGACTTTTTTAAAGTGATTATCCCAATAATTTTTTCTTTTATTTTAATGATAATTGTTTTGATTCCTTTTGTTGCAGTTTTTGTTTTATTTGTTTTTCAAAAAAACTTTTTGTTTTCAACTGTTATGGCTGTAATAACTTTTATTGCAACAATAATTCTTGCAGTAATTTTTTACTTTATTTATCCTGTTGCAGTAATTGAAAAAAAAGGCCTGATTTCAGTTGTTAATACTGTGAAAAAAGCAAGAAAAAATTTAAAAGAAGCTTTTTTTGGAACATTTATTTTTTCAATTATTAGCTTGATTTCGGCTTTAATTGTTTCTTTTGCTGAAACAGATACAATTAGTGTTATTGCTTTAATTGTTTTTGCTTTATTAAGAATTATTACAGCAGTTTTAGCAACTTATTCAATGGTGTTAAATCCTTTGCTGTATTTTAAGAAGTGAATTAAATGTTTAAGTTTTGTCCTAAATGTGGAAAAAAAGAAGGCAATTTTATTAAAGGTTTTTGTCAGGACTGCTTTTTGCAGGACAACAAACTATTGATTTATCCGGATAAAATTCAGATTGAATGCTGTAAGAGATGTGATAAAATTAAGATTCAAAGGAACTGGATTGAATTGCATTCATTTGAATTAACTGATTTTTTGAAAACAAAAATTAAAGCAAAAGAGTTTGAATTACAGGAAATTGAATTTGAATTAGAAGAAGCAGAAAAAAAAAATTTTAATGCTTTAATTGAAGCCAAAGGATTAATTGAAGGGAATCCTTTAATGCTTACAGGAGTCATAAAATTACAGTTTGTTTCAAGCATCTGTGATTCTTGTATGAAAATTTCTTCTGATTATTTTGAAGCAACTTTTCAGTTAAGGTTTTTAGATAACAAAACTGACAGGAAAGTTATTCTAAATAAAGTTGAAAACTTGATTCAAGAAATGAGCAAAAAAGACCCTTTATCCAGAATAGTTAAATTAATTGAATTAAAAAATGGTTTTGATTTGGTTTTGAGTTCAAATCGTTCAGCTAAAATTTCTTCAGAAAAAATAGCAAAACAATTTAATTCTAAAATAATAAAATCTTTTTCTGTTGTTGGAGTTGATAAAACAGGAAAAGAAAAAAGAAGATACACTTATTGTGTGAGAATTTAATAATCCAAAGAAATCCACTGCTTTTAAACAGTGAAAGAACGTCATACTTCAAATCCTTTTAATCCTTCAAGTATTTCCTGCATTGGTTTATTTGAAATAATTAAAGGAATTTTTTCTATTTCAGCTATTTTTATTGCTAAAGGGTCAACTTTTTTTTTTAATCCATGCAATACAATTATTGATGGAGTCATATCAGTTGAAAACCTTCCGATTTTAACTGCAATCATTGGGCTTCTGCCGTTTTCCACTGACTGAAAAATTAATGCTCTTTCAGGAGTTTTTCCGTATAACTGCATGTATTCATGCACTGGAATATCCAGTATTACTTTTAGTGAATCAATTACTGTATACCCATAAATTGTTGTTTCTTTTAGTTTGCTTGGGTTAGCCATAACTTTTCCGTCAATTTTTTTTAGAAAGTCCTGTCCTTGTACTGCTGCAGAAAATTCATGTACTCCAAAAATTTCTTTTGATGGCTTAAAATCTTTTTCTAATTGTTTTCTTACTTTTCCGCCTCTTTTTTCATCAATCAAAATCAATGCACTTACAAGTCTTTTTACTATTCCTATTCCAGGACTTTGTCTTCTTCCTCCTTCATAATCAGAAATAGTTGAACTGCTTACTTTCAAATAGTCAGCTAATTCGGTTTGAGAAACTCCAAAGATTTCTCTCCATTTTTTCATTGCTCCGCCTGGCTCTTTGCTTAAACAAATTTCTCCAGCCATAATAGATGAAAGCTTGTCCATGCATTAACTAAGAAAAAAACACTTAAAAAGCCTTTACGTCAATCGCCATTTAAAAAGGTTTTATTCTTCGACAAATGTTATTTTGTTTATATTAATGCCTTGTTGAAAACAGGGCGATATATTTCGTTGCCGCCGGGCAAAACAGCGAAACGTTTATTGTAGTGCTATCACAGATAGCACGCTCCCTTCCGACAGCTGGGCTGAAAGCCCTGCACCGTTACACCCGCACGGAAGCGGGTAACGGGCCCACCGGGAGTCGAACCCGGGTCCACAGCTTACAACTTTTTCCAAAAGTTGTATCAAAAACAGTCCTTCGGACGTGCACAACTTTGTTGTGCTTTAAGCATCATCTGAACCATTGCAGTACGACTGAAAGTCGTACGTTTTGTTACACCTTTTGGAAAAGGTGTTTTAGGAGGCTGTCATCCTATCCACTAGACTATAGGCCCAAACAAATTGTTTAAAGATAATTTTAAAGAGTTTATTGGTCTTTGAACCATTTTTCGTATTGTTTGTGGTTTCCAACAAAATGAATTTCTTTTTGCAGTTCTTCTTCGTTTTGATAAAAAGCTATTCTGTATTGCCCAACTTCTTCTACTAAAACTTTTGATTGTTTCAGCCCTCTTGCCATTAAAGGCTGTTTCATTTGACTAAATTTTTTTAAAATTCGTTTTTGGATTTCTTTGTCAAATTTTTTAAAGTGCTTGTCCCATTCTTTCTTGAAAACCAGTTTCCAAGGCATTAATTCCAATTAATTCACTTGTATTCGGCTAAAGCCTTTTCTTCGCTTAAATATTTTTCTCCTTTTTTGTTCATTTTGCCTTTTTCTTTCATTATTTTTCTTTCAACTAACTCTAATTCAATGTCTTTGACGAGTTTGTATTCCCTGTTTAAAGCAAAAACTCCCATTCGCAAAGCACTGGTTTTTGATCGAGCTAAACCTAATTCAACTGCTTTGGTTAAAATTAATTCATCTATTCCTTCAAATTCAACTGTAGTTCTCAAAGTGCATCACCATGCATTAATAATGCATCAAAACACTATTAAATATATGTATTGAATAAAATTGTTTTAAATTAATTGATTTTTTTGGCTTAAAGTTCTCTTAAATAACCCCATGTATGCAGTTTGTCTGAGTCTTCAAACCATCTGTTTCCAATATCATATCTGTAATACATGTGAGGGATATTAATATTTTTTACTCTTGAATACATTTGATTTTGTGCTTGTTTCATTGTTTGCCCGGTTCCGCAGACAATTAATGCTACTCCTGCTGTTCCTGTTATAATCCATTCTCCGTTGACTAATTTAATGTCTTCAATATGAACTCCTTCTGTTGGTTTTTTGAAGTATACAATTGAGTCTTTTGATTTTACGTCAAATGTTTCTTGGTCTGTGAATGGAAAAGGAGGAACAACTAATCTTAATCCTACTTGGAATCCAGTTTTTGTTTTGAGTTTTGGGGTTTCTCCTTTAGAGAGTTCATGCAGGAATTCTCCTATTGGAGTAATCATTCCTTCTTGTTGAATGCTTATTGTTGGATAACCAAATCTGGAAGTCCATTCCAATGGATAAATTCCATTATTGTTTACAATGCAGTTAATGTCAATATATCCAATATAATTTTCTTCAATTAATTTTGCTTCCATTTTTTTTAGTGTGTGATTGAATATTTTGTTTGGTTCGCTCCAAAACATAAAAGTGTTTCCGCACCAATATGGTTTTCCGTTTCTTCTTATATACATTATGTGATTTTTTACTGTTGCGCAATAAACTTTTCCAGAGTATTTTTCTTTTTTAATGTCTCTTTTGTCTATCCATGAATTAATTTTTTTTACTCTTTCATGTACTTCGTATTGCGGTCTTGTTGATTCAGCGTAATGGTCTTTTATCCAGAGTTTTCCATATCTTTCTCTTTTTTTTATTATTCCTATTTTTCCGGTTTTAAGAAGCAGTTCTTGAATGTCGTCTGCAAGTTTTTTTGAAGAAGTATAAAATATTCTGTATCCTCCTTTCATTTCTGTTGCATCCCCTAAAGCAAACCATTCAAGGAATAAATTAATTTGTCTTGGACTTAAACTTTTTATGAATTCAGGAACATATTTTTCGTGTGCTTTGCCGAATTTGCTTAAATATTCGCCAAACTGTTTGTCTTGAAAGTAAAATTGGTTTTTTGTTTTTGAAAAACTGAACTGCATTTTTTCAAGCAGTCCTTTAATTAATTTTGTTTGTTCTGCTTTTTTTTGGGCAATACTTATTCGGTTGTTTGTTGTGCTTCCGTCTGCAAGCCAGATTCCTGTAAAAGAAAGCCAGTCATCCATTTCAATTTTTTGTTCGCCTGTTTCATGAAGCATTACTTGTCTTCCTTCATAATGCCCTATCTGGACTGAAGGAAGAATAAAATATTTTTTTTCTATGCCAATCCATTTTCCTGTTCTTTTTATCAGTGACTGGTGCCCTAAATTTTTTGCTTTGACAAACTTGAATGAATTTTTTTTGTTTCTTGCATTCCATTGGCTTGAAACATACATATTATGATCTAAAGTTACTTTTATGTCAAGAGTTTGGTTTTGAATTGAAATCAGTTCTTTGTGGTGGTCAAAAACAACAAGTTCTTCTGGTTCATTGAATTCAATTTCATGGTTTAATGGATTTAAAGTGCATATTTTATCTTTATAGTTTAATTCTCTGAAAAATTTCCATCCATTGTCTGTTAATACTTCTGTTTGCTCGTCATAGCATCCCATTTCTCCTGTGCTTGGACCTAAATTTCCTGGAAAAAGTTTTTTGTTTTCAAAATTCACATTAATTGGATAAATAAATTCTTTTCCGTTAAAAAATGCGCCTACTGCAACTTCTACTCCTGAAACTCTTTTTTGAAGCTGGAATACAGGAATTTTTTTTGCCCAGGCTTTATTATAGTCTTCTAAAACCTGCATGACATCTTTTCCGTCTTCTTCTTCTCCGATAAAAAGCATTCCTTTAATGTTTTGCGCTTCTCCGCTTGGTTTTATTACATATTTATGGGGGTTTGCTTTAACAAATTCTATTGCTTCTTCAAATGAAGTAAAATCTTTGTATGGAAGAATTGGTACTCCTGCGTTTTTTAGTTCTTCTTGTCCAAAAGCTCTGTCATCTTCTAATTGGTCAGTGTAAGGTGTTCCGCCAATAACATTTTTTCCTTGTTCTCTTAATTTTTTTGCTATTGTTCCTTGCCCTAAAACATCATCAAAAATTATGGTGTCTGCCCAGTCAACTTCTTTTTCCCAGTTATCAACTTTTTCTATGAATCCGTCTGCAACTTCTTTGTCTTCAGGGTTTTCAGTGGAATATTTTACTTCATGGCCTTCTTTTTTTAATTGCCATGCAAGGTCGCCTGTTAATGCGTCAAGTGAAACAAACAAAAACTTTTTTGCTTCAATTTTATGGTTATTTTTTGTTTCAATTTTGTGGTTGTTTTTTGTTTCCATATAAATCAGATAAATTAATGTTAATCAAATATTTTTTTTTATCCTTTAATAAATTATATTATAGTATTTGTTTTTATTTTGTTTTGTTTAAATTAACAGCATTAAAGCAAAACCTGTTGCTATTGGAATAGTATAATTGTCTTCTATTGGAAGGTATTCCATTGCCATTCCTGTTGCTGCTGCAGTTAAAGCAATTGAATAAGGAAACAAAAAAGATAAATAGAAAAAAGAAATTAAAATTCCTGCAATGCTTCCTTCTAATGTTTTGTCCTGTATTTTGATTTTTCCGATTAATTTTCCAAAGACTGTTGAAAAACTGTCTCCAAAAACTAATGGGATTATTGCTCCAATAAACAATAAAATATTGTTGTAAAACAAGATTCCTGCTAAAAGAGTTCCAGTAAAAAAAGTTAGTGCGCCTTTTCCGGGAATATCTTTTTCTGTTTTTCTTCCTGCATAACCCAATAGTTTTGTTATCAGCGTGTTTAGTGCAGGAATCTTCTTTTTTTGTTTTATTTTAACTGAAATAAAATATCCAATCAATAAAATTATCATGTTTGCAGTTAAAAAATTTGTTGTTCCAAGAAAACCAATTAAAATAATTACAATGCAACCAAAAAAATAATGAAAAAACTGTCTTCTAAGCTCTTTTTTCATTTTAATTCTTCCTCAGAATAATTAATGCAATAGAAATCAATAAAATTATTCCAATAAAATTTGTTTCAGGAAGTTTCTGAATATTGTCTTCTGCTGTCATAACCCAAAAATGGTCTTCTAAAATATCATTTATTGGCTGTCTGTCTTGGATTGGGCCCATTCCACTTACCAAAAAAGCTGTTGCATTAACTTTGTAAAAAGAATTTTCTTTTAATTCTGTTGTGCTGTAATCTTTTGAAAAAGTTTTTTGTTTTCCTGAAGCAATTATTTGTGATTCAGGAATAATTGTGTTTAATAAATTTCCTTGTTCATCGAATACTTCAAATTGAACTTCAATGTTTAAGTCAACAGGATAACTTGGATCAATTTTGCTTTTAACTGTTGCAGAAAAATTAACATTGTTTCCTTTTCTTACTTTTAAAGGCACTATTTCAAATGCATCTAATCTGATTGAGTCAGGAAGAATCACTGTTACTTTTCCGTCTCCTCTAAATACTGCGTTAATTGGGTCTTCTGTTCCCTCTAATTTTGTTGTTATAAACAGGTTAACTGCTTTTTTTCCTGTAGTAGAACATTTGATTGTTCCAGTTACATTTGCATCTTGACCATTACTTCCTGGTTGCCATATAATATTTTGTGTATTTAAAACCCATTCTGTTTTTGCTCCGCATTCATCATCATATGCAAGCCATTGAGCGTTATAAATGTCTGCGATGTCATCGTAATCTCTTGCTATTCCCAATATTTCTGTGTTTTCATCTA